>Ga0307478_10003189_pt1 | contig 12311 bp, 11 predicted proteins | sample atmos_gasesECM4C_2_FD_203713 | JGI IMG/M metagenome (GOLD analysis project Ga0307478, IMG submission 203713) | Hardwood forest soil microbial communities from Morgan-Monroe State Forest, Indiana, United States - atmos_gasesECM4C_05 | ecosystem: Environmental > Terrestrial > Soil > Temperate...
TGGGCTTAAGGGCGGCGGCAGACCTTCGGCCAGCGTGCCAGCCTGCGCCTATGCCCATCGAAAGAACCGCGGCTGCGATGACGAGCCCTGGCCAGTACTTCCGGCAATGAGAAATGACCGTAGTGGATACTTGCGGCGAAGCCTCGACCGGGGCAATGAAGCGATACCCTCTCCGGGCCAAGGTTTCTACGAAGCGCGGATTCTCCGCCGAGTCGCCCAAGGCATCTCTAAGGCGTTTGATGGCCGCATTCAAGCCATGATCAAAGTCCACAAAGGTGTCAGCAGGCCACAGGCGGGCTCGCAGTTCCTCGCGCGTGACGACTTCGCCCGGTTTTTGGAGAAGCAAGCTGAGGATTTGGAAAGGCTGTTCCTGCAAACGAACTTTGGCCCCGTTGCGAGAGAGTTCTCCGCTTTGCAGATCCGCTTCGAACACACCGAAGCGGACGATTGAGCCCCCGCCCTTTTTGAGCATGCCGATTCCCCTTCGACCAGCTCCAATAACTACATACCCCTATTCCCGCTCTGATGTTTCCGAATTTCGCTCGCTACCTGCCTCTCTATCTTTCTGATGCAGCGCGGGTTGAGGCGTCACCCAGAAATGAGCGGCTCGTCACATTCGCGGCATTGAGGTAGCTCCCATCCGAGGCGAACTTTGGCGCTCACCACGGGGGTGAACGTCATGAGCCTCAAGACGTTGGGGAAGTGCATTTGGTTAGTTCTGACGATGGAGGCCCTCAGCGTAGCTGGAGGGGCAAAAATGGCCGAGGGAAATGCCCTTGAGGTCAAGGTTTCAGTCTTCAACGACGCGCAAATTGGCGACGGACGGCTAACGAGGGCGGAAAGGGTTGCATCTGAACTATTTGCCCATGCCGGCATTCAAATTGATTGGATGAATTGTGGCGACCCAACCGAAACGGATGAGGAGCGCCGAGCGTGCAGCGAAGCTGCGTCTCCGAAGCACTTGCAGGTCCGCGTCCGGCAGCAGTCCCTCACCCTAAAGGAATCGACGCTGGGGTTATCGTATCTGGGTGAGGGCGGCATCGGTTGCCATGCGGATGTCTTTTACGCGGGCATCGGACCAATAGCGCAAGAGGCTCACCTAAGTTCCGAGAATATCCTGGGCTTGGTGTTTGCTCACGAACTGGGACATCTGCTGCTGGGCACCAATTCGCATTCGGCCTCAGGAATCATGCGCGCAACCTGGCAGAGGCAAGAGCTTTCCGCCGCGGGCAAAGGTGCGCTTGGATTCACCGAAATTCAGGGCCGCAGGATGAAGGCGAGGTTCGAAGCCAGGCCATTGCCAATTGAGCCCGTGGGTGCAAGCCTCTCGCGGTAAGAAAGCCGCGGACCGCGGCTGACAGCAAAAAACAAGGGAACACATCTCAGAAACAATGCGTATATAGAGAAGACTTCCGGGCGGGTGTGCCCGGCGAGACCAAAGGCGCGCTCGACTCGTCGAATAGGCATGGAGGGTGTATGCGTCGACCGGGATTGTGTCTGGCGTGCTTCTTGCTTGCGACGCGCCTGGGTGCTCCTTCTCTGACTGTCGGACAGTCCGCGGCAGCTCTGAAAAAACCCGATAAAACAACCATCGCATGGCTCGGGAAATCAATTCCCGACCTCATGCAAAAGGGCACCGTGCCCGGACTTTCGATTGCCTTGATTCGCGATGCGAACACGTACTGGGTTCACCCTTTTGGCGTGCGAGATACGAAATCAGGAAAGCCCGTAACCGAAGAAACGATTTTCGAGGCTGCCTCTCTAAGCAAACCGGTGTTTGCCTACGGTGTGCTGAAGCTGGTGGATCAGGGAAAGCTGGATCTGGACACGCCCCTGACGAAATACTTGCCGGGGCCATACATCGAGGGTGATGCCCGCCTCGACAAAATTACCGCCAGATACGCACTAAGCCACCGGACGGGTTTCCCCAACTGGAGAGGAGAGGGCAATGCGCTGACGATTCACTTCACGCCGGGAGAGCGATTCAGCTATTCGGGAGAGGGCTTCGTATATCTGCAGAAAGTGGTGGAGAAAGTAACCGGGAAAGCCCTGAACGATTACATGATGGAGGCGGTGTTTCTGCCACTTGGAATGAAGAGCAGCAGCTACGTGTGGCGCGAGGACTACGACGCACGAACGGCGACCGGTCATGATGTGGATGGCCAGGTACGAGAGAAATTCAAGCCCGAGAAAGCAAATGCCGCTGCGAGCCTGCACACTACCGCCGCCGATTACGCGCTTTTTGTCGGGGCCATTTTGAAAGGTACGGGCCTGCAGCCGAAAACGGTTCGCGATATGGAAACGCCCCAGATTGCCGTAGACCCCGACTGCACGAACTGCACGGATCGCGCGCCGAAGGAACTTTCGAAAAATCTTTACTGGGGACTGGGCTGGGGCATTCAAGAGACGGACGAAGGCGAATCGTTGTGGCATTGGGGAGACAACGGGGCGTTCAAATGCTATGTACTCGTTTATCCCAAGCGCAAAATCGGCATGGTGCTGTTCACAAACAGCGAGAATGGCATGGGAATCGTCCAGGCGTTGGAGGCGGAAGCAATCGGCGGCGAGCAGCCGGCAGTCACTTGGATCAGATACGACAGTTACGACTCGGAAGCGATGCGCTTTGCAAGGGCCCTCCGCGAAAACGGAGCGGGGCCAGCGATCGAAGAGTTTCGCGCGGCGCTATTGCGCGGAGACATCTCCGAGAACTCGATCAACTCGACGGGATACCGCTTGATGGGACAAAACAAATTCGTTGACGCGATCCGCATCTTTCAGTTGAACGTCGAACTCTATCCCAGGTCGTGGAACGTTTACGACAGCCTCGCCGAAGCTTACATGAATCACGGCGACAAGGAGCTGGCGATTCAGAATTACGAAAAATCGCTCGAGCTGAATCCAAAAAACACAAATGGTGTCGCGACCTTGCAGAAACTGAAGCAACCCTGAACCCGGCTTTGCGCTCACGAGGTAGCGCTTCCCCGCTTCGGTCTCAAACTTCGCACACGACCAGCGGGGATTCTACTGAACCAGCTTGCCTTCCGTGTCGCGAATTTCGATTTTGCCCAGATTCAGCTTCTCCAGATCCGGTTCGATTTTGGCGCGGTCGCCCACGGCCAGCACCATCATCTTCTCTGGCTGAACGTACCGCTCGGCCGCCGCCCGGGCTTGCTCGCCCGTCACCGCATTGATGCGGCTGGGCAACACCGAGAAATAGTCGAGCGGAAAATCGTAAACATATAACTGGGCGATCGTCCCCACGGCCTCCTCGCCGCTTTCGAAGCGTCCGGGCAGCGATTGCGCGATCGAGTCCTTGGCCAGCTTGAGTTCGGCAGGAGTCAACTGCGTGTCCCGTATGCGGCTCAATTCTTTGAAAACCTCCTGCGCCGCCGGAGCCGTCGCATCCGTTCGGACCTCGGAATAGACGACGAATGGCCCTGGACCGCGATGGTAGTTGAAGAAAGACTCCGCGCCATAGGTATAGCCGTGCCGTTCCCGCAGGTTCATGTTAATTCGGCTGGAGAAAAGTCCGCCAAGAACGGTATTCATCACTTCGATCTGCGGATAATCCGGAGTGGAGCGATCCGGTCCAAGCGAACAGAACAGGAGTGTAGTCTGCTGGGCGTTCGGACGATCCACAAGGATGAGTTTGGCGTCTGACGGAGCGGGAGCGCCCACGGGAGGCGGAGTGTAGCTTCCGGGTTTCCACCCGCCAAACTGTTTTTCGACGAGAGGTTTCAGATCGGCCAGTTTGATATTGCCAGCGATAACCAGGGCGGCATGGTTCGGAGAATAATTCTGCTGCCAGAAATTCACAAGATACTCGCGGGTCGTGCTCTTGAGCGATTCAGCAGTGCCAATATCGGGATAACCGTAGGTATTCTTGGGACCATAGAGCGCAGAGGTGTAGACACGAGAGGCTACGGCATACGGTTGGTTCTTCTCTTGAACCAGCGCGGCAAGCCTCTCTGAACGCACTCGGTCGATCTCCTGTTGCGGGAAGGTCGGATGCAGAGTCACATCGGCAAGCAGCTCCAGCGCATCGGGGAAACTGCGTGTCAGCGACTGTAAGGAAACGTTTGACGCATCGGTTGAAGCGCGGCTACCGAGAGAGACGCCGAGATCCGCAGCGCGATCGGCAATCTGGAGAGCAGACCGCGTGGACGTTCCCTGTTGCAGCATGCGGGAAGTAAAACTCGCGAGTCCCGGATGGTCGACGGGATTTGCGCCACTACCGGCGCGAAAGATTAGGCTGGCGGCGACAAGCGGCAGACCGGGCCGTTCGTTGTAGAGCACGGTGAGGCCATTGGAGAGCTTGAATTCCTCCGGGACGGGAAGGTGCAACGCCGGTTGGGGTCCAGGAGCGGGCGGATCGTTGCGCCAGGCCGCATCAGCGTTGACGGGTTCGCCTCCGGGTTTCGCTACGCCTTTTTCCTCCGCTTTGGGAGTGGGAACTTCAGGGCCAAGATCAGGCTGGCCGGAAACGGCGTAGACCACGACGCGGTGTTCGGGGTTGAGCTGCTCCTGCGCGAAGGCGTGCACGGATTCCGGGGTGGCGTTCTCGTACCGCGCGATGTCCTTAGCCAGAAAATCCGGCGTTCCCAGGAAATGGTTGTACTCGTTGAGAAGATTGGCGACGCCATTCGTGTATTCCAGGCCAGCGATGGCGTTCGTCTCAATGTCGTTGCGCGCGCGTTGCAATTCTTCGGGGGTGGGGCCGGAAGCGCGAAAAGCGGCAAGTTCGTCGTTGATCGCTTTCTCCAAATCTTCAGGCTTCACTCCTGGTCGCGCAGTGACGCCAATCTGAAATATGGAGGCAAGGGTCAGGGACTGTTGATAAGCCTGCACGTCAAGGGCGATCTGCTTTTCGTAAACGAGCTTTTTGTACAGACGGCTGGACTTCCCGCCACCGAGAACCGTGGCAGCCAGATCGGCGTCGGCGTCACCTGGCTTGAATCTCGGTGAGGTCAGCCAGTCCATATACACGCGCGGAAGCTGGATGTTATCCGGCACAACCGCTCGCCGCTCGCTCCTAATCGGTGGAGTTGCGAGCTGCACGCGAGGCACATCCTGGCCGCGCTTCAACGGGCCAAAATATTTTTCGACAAGCTGGCGCACTTTGGCCGAATCGAAGTCGCCAACAATCGCGAGGCTTGCGTTGTTCGGCGCGTAGTACAGCTTGAAGAAGTTCCGCACATCCTCGAGCTTCGCCGCCTGAATGTCCGCGTGCGAACCAATTACCATTGGATAGTAAGGGTGATCCTTGGGAAAGAGCTGGTGGAAGATGGCTTCACGAACGATGCCGTAAGGCGTGTTTTCGTAGCTCTGTCGCCGCTCGTTCCGCACCACGTCCTGCTGATTCGAAAGATTGGCCTGATCGAGATTGTCGGGCAGATAACCCATGCGGTCGGATTCCAGCCAGAGGGCGAGTTCCAGTTGATTGGAAGGAAGTGTTTCGTAGTAGTTGGTGCGGTCGAAATCGGTTGTGCCGTTGACGTCAGAGGCTCCGGCGGCTTCAAGGTAGTGGAAGTGAGAGCTGCCCGGCACATGCTTGGAACCTTCGAACATCATATGTTCGAAAAGATGCGCAAAGCCGGTGCGGCCCGCGGTTTCGTTCACCGCGCCGACGTGATACCAGAGATTGACGGAAACGAGCGGAAGGCGATGGTCCTCGGAAAGGATGACTTCAAGCCCATTCGCGAGCTTGTAGCGCTCAAATTTGATTTGCGGTACCTGAAGCGGCGCGAATTTTTGATCCAGCGCCTCCGCCTGAAACGGCGCCCAGGAAGCAAGAACCACAATTAGAACCACGGCAATCAAGGGTGCTGTTATTTTCATAAGGAAATTATCTCAGAAATTGGGGCACGGACCTATTCGACGCGCTCACTCGATCTTTCGATAGCAAAGTAGGCATCAAAGCCCGGCGAGGCCGGTTAGTCGGGCATTGCCGCCGCCCTTTTGTTGAACGAGAACCTCAAAGCGCTCACCCATGCCTTCAGGGTAAATCAGCGTTTTGAGCTGCAGGCGGGCACGAACGCGCTCGGTCTCATCCATTCCGTCGTCATAGAGATCGGAAAACTCATTTCCCTGCCCGAGCGCAAGAAGAAAAGCAGTTTGCGAGACCAGGCCGAGCGGTTCAAGTCCTGCTCGTTCGCCCCACCGCTGAAGCGCCGTAAAGTTCACGTGCGCCGTCAGGTCCTGCAGTCCCGGTGCGGCGTAGAATTCTTCGCTGGCACGATGATTGGCATAAGCAAGAACCGTGCCAGCCATATGGTGGGCATCGTAGAGGTCCACGGCTTCGTGCCCATAATCAATCGTTACAACGAAACCTCGCTGAAGCCGCCGGCCAATCTCCATGATCCAATCGCACCCTTCGAGACCTGCTTCGGCCTGCTGGCCTTCTTCCAGCGTGATTTGCTGCGCGGCGAAATATTCAGAGATCGCGCAGGTGGAGAGAGGTCGAGACTGCTCCGCGAACGAATTATGGCTCACGATAACGAACACTTCCTGCAGCGCTCCGTTCCTTTGCGCGACGCGATGAACGGGAAGAGCATCCAGCAGTTCGTTCGAGAACACGCAGCCAACCGGAATTTTCGCGGGAATCTCGATGCTGCTCCGGCAACGGCCCGCTTGGATGAAAGAAGCAAGCCGCGAAGCCAGCTGATCCGAGCGCGCCGGAGATCGCTCGACAGCGACGTAGCGAACTGCCTGGTAGAACTCCGGCATACGCGATTCGACGAAACTCAGAATGTGGCTTGCCAGGCGACCGGTGCCCGCGGCAGCTTCCACTAATTGAAATTCGGGCGGGCGTTCGAGCTGCCCCCACATTTCCGCGAATTGGCGCGCCAGTAAACGCCCGAAGATCGGGTGCACGTCAACGCTTGTGTAGTAATCAGCAAAGCGGCGCGATTCCGGCCGGCTGTAGTAGCCGTGAACAGGATGATAGAGGCATTCGCGCATATATTCGGCGAAGGTGATTGGCCCGAACCGGCGAATGCGCTCAGCAAGGAGAGAAGCGAGAGGCGTCACGCGCCAGTGACTCCGGCCGCGAGCTCTTTTTGGAGCTTTTCCCAGGCGCGCTGGAAGGTATCACGCGCGCGGGAGTCGAACAGCACAAAGTAAACTGTCTCGAGTGGGGTCTCGCCTTTGAGATGCTGCGCCGCTTCCGCAAGCATGATCTGGGCGCATTCGTCCATCGGAAAACCGGAGACGCCGGTCCCGACTGCGGGAAAGGCAATGGTTTTGAGCTTGCGCTCAGCGGCCAGGTGCAAAGAGTGAGCGGTGGAGGTGCGAAGCGACTTGGACGTGGTCGGAAGATCGCCGAGGCCCATGCTTGCGGCATGAATCACGTAACGGGCTTTGAGCTTGCCGGCTCCGGTGATCGCGGCGTAGCCCACCGGAATACTGCCGATTTCGTTGCACTCCTCCTGGATCGACGCGCCTCCTTTGCGGAGAATTGCGCCGGCAACTCCAGCGCCAAGGACGAGGTCGTTGTTGGCGGCATTAACGATGGCGTCGACCTCCATGTCGGTGATATCGCCCTGCTGGATCAGGATGCGTTCGGCAAGCGGCTTCATAATCAATATTCTAGACCATTTCTCCAGGTCCAGCCGGTCAGGCCTTGTCCGTACGATGCGCGTAGTCGTAGACGCCGCGACCTGACTTTCGCCCGAGCCGGCCTTCCTTAACATAACGGCGCAGAAGCGGGCTGGGGCGGTATTTTTCTCCGAGAGTGCCATGCAGATACTCGAGGATCTTGAGGCGCACGTCCAGGCCCACGAGGTCAACCATCTCGAAGGGGCCCATCGGATGGTTCAAGCCGAGCTTCACCGCTTTGTCGATGTCGGCGGCCGAGGCGATACCGGCTTCGAGCATGGCGAACGCTTCATTGCCGATGAGAGCGTTTATCCGCGAGGTGATGAATCCGGGGGCCTCATTCACTATGACGATTTCCTTGTGCATCCGATGAGCCACGCCGACACAGGTAGCGACTGTTTCGTCGGACGTGTATGCCGTGCGCACAATCTCCACCAGCCGCATCTTCGGCACGGGATTGAAGAAATGCATGCCGATGCAGCGGTCGCGGTAAATCACGATGTTTGTGAAATCGCTGATGGAGAGAGAAGACGTATTGCTGGCAAAAATGGCATTGGGCTTTGCGAACTTGTCGAAGATGGTGAACAACTCGAGCTTCATCTCAAGTTCTTCGGGCACGGCCTCTATAATCAACTCGGCATCGCGAATGGCTTCATCGACAACGCACGAGGTGGAAACGCGCGCCAGTGCGGCATCCCTAGTGGCTGGTTCGACTTTGAAGCGCTTTACGCCTTCCTCAAAAGCTTCACGAATCCAGGCAAGGGCATTGGCCAGGATGGAATCGTTTACATCCTCGAGAATGGTCTGAAACCCTCCAAGAGCGGCGGCATATGCTATGCCGCGCCCCATTGTGCCCGCGCCAATAACGGCAATGGTCTTCACGCCCATGCAGGTCTCCTGAACAACAGTCGCTGCGTGTAAGGCAGCAAAAGAGAGCCGCCAGACATCCAGCTATGATTTTGCGAGCTTTCGATAAGCACCTTCATCGAAGCCAAAGATAATCTGCGAGCCACGAATGAGCAACGGGCGCCGGATGAGATTGGGTTCTTTGGCCATGAGCCTGATGGCTTCGCTCCGCGAAGGGGGATGCTCTTTCATCTTGTGCTTGCGGTAAAGCTCGTTACGGCTGTTGAGAAATTCCATGTAGTCGCGGTCGCCAATCAATTCGTGGAGTTCCGTCTCCGTCAAGAGTTTGTTTCCGAGATCACGAGAATCAAACGTAATTTTTTCTTCAAGCAAGAGACCTCTTGCTTTGCGGCAGGTGGTTCAAGCGGGCTTCTGATAGAAGGCAATTTTATTCGGCATCCCCATCTCCCGATGGATCTTTCCAAAATGATTGGAATCTCTCTGTAACGAGCGGGCTGTGCGCCCTGGACCAAAAAGATGCCCGCCGCAGACGGCGGCCGCTACACAACCCTGCCGCAACTGCAGCGAGAAAAAGACTAGTAGCGGGGAACCGTTGGATCGATCTCGATCGACCAGCGATCGATGCCTCCTGCCATCGATTTCGCGGACTTGATCCCCCGCGCACAGAGCCAGTTGACAACGTCCAGACTGCGCATTCCGTGATGGCAATAACACACCACATCTTCGTCGGTATCAAGCTTCTGCAAATTCGCAGGGATTGAGCCCATTGGGATGAGCTTGGCGCCTTCGATCTGACAGATGGCATATTCATGGGGCTCACGGACATCGACGAGCAGGATATTCTCGCCGCGGTCCAGGCGTTCTTTCAATTCGCGCGGAGAAATTTCGAGATCAGTCATATCGCTCCTGGGAAAAGATGGGCTAGGCCCGCACGTCCTCAAGAAATCGGTGCCACTTTACCCCCTGACTCTTTCACTGCCCGCCCGAGACCAGGCCACCGAGAATCGCAAACATCATGAAAAACATGACCACAACGACAGCGCAGCCGAGAATCAATCCCAAGAGCTGGCCTGTTCCGAGCCGCCTCATGTTCCGCAACCACGCATTCGTTCGGGGCTGGCTATCCTTCCCCGACGATCACCGTGAACGATTCTGGCCCACTACTGGATCGATCCCTTGGGCGAGATCCATTGTTTTTCGACCGACTGGATTTCGCACACAAGCGCAACATCCTCAGGCTGAGGAAGCATTTCCTGTAGATGCTCCGCATACTCCTTTTCACCAAGCATCTCGCCCGTAACGCTGTAAGGCTTCCGGGCGTGTTCCCCGATAAAACGATTGAACTTCACGTCGGGTACATACAGCTTCGCCTGGCCGTCGGGAACATTCTTGTTGATCATCTCGACGAGCTTGACACACTCCTGGCGATAGAGCTCGCGGCTGTGCTCGTTCATGCGCTCCAGATTCACTTCCGTCGTAGCGGTTGGCTCGTCGTACCGGCCCTTCAGGCCCCAAACGTAAAACCAGTGCGCGGAACTGGAGCGGTCAACGCCAAACAGGTCCAGGCTGACAGGGACCCACTTGTTTATGTACTTCTGAATGATCTGCAGGGGAACGACGCCGGCCTTGACGATGCGCTTGATGCCGTCTTGTCCCGTGCCCAGGTGAAACGACTCTTCCTTGAGCATCGGGATCATCGACTGTGCCAGCGGCGCAAAGCCGGAATAGCTGAGCATGGTGAGCTGATATTTGCCGTCCCGATCCACAAAATCGGTGTAAACGAAAAAGTCCAGCCAGTTGTTCACATCCTGATTGAACGCGCCAAGGAGCCGCTTCTGATCGAACGCCCGGCGTTCGAGCATTTTCTGCGCTTCCACGCGTCCGCTGTAACCGAAGTGATTCATCAGCAGGTGGCACATCTGCCAGCCATGCCGCATCTCTTCAGTGACCACGCGGCAGAGTGATTGGCGGTCATGCTCGCTGGGCGCCGTTTCGAACAGGCGGCGCTGCTGTTCGACCGAAGCAAATTCCGTATCGCCCTGGTACACAATCAAATTCAGCAGGGCGTCGCGCATGCGCTGGTCGGGAATCTGCACCACCTTCTCCCACTTAGGGCGGCCTTTGTAGGCGCCAAATTCCACCTCGTTCGATCGCGTAGGGCCGAACTTGGCTTCGAATTTGTAGTTGGTGATCTCCGGGTAGGCGACTCCAATATCCTTCTGCCACACTCGGAACAGATCGACCCAATCATCAAACGTGGTTAAACGTGTTGCCGGCATGAGCGTGTGCCTCCTTACGGCGAATCTCGATCAAATGCGACCCGGACCCCTCGGCTCGACACATGTTGACGGACTTCACGATGGCGTCCACCCTCTGCTACATTAGAGTTCCTGGAAATCCAAAAAGTCGCCTCAGTGCCCCCGGAAACTGGGTGGGCGTTTTTCGAGGAAGGCGCGGATACCTTCCATGCAGTCGTGCGAATGAAAGCACTTAAGCTGATGTTCGACTTCCCTTTCCAGGGCTTGCACCAGCTCATCCTGCTCGCGAGCGAACATGGTGTGCTTGACGGCCTGTATGGCGATTTGAGGACCAACAGCTATTTTTGCGGCCAGACTTTGAACCTCCAGGTGAAAACGATCCGCTGGAAATACATGATTGACGATACCCAGCCTTAGGGCAGTTTTGGCGTCAATCATGTCTCCCGTATAGAACATTTCCGCCGCTTTCGCGGGGCCAATCAGTTGCGGCAAAAAGTACGTTCCGCCGTAATCGGGGAAAAGGCCGACTTTGGCGAAATTCTGCCCAAACACAGCTTCCTCGACCGCTACGCGAATATCCGCGGCAAGCGCCAGATTCATGCCCGCGCCGGCGGCAGCGCCATTGACCGCGGCAATTACGGGTTGCGGCATGGTGCGAATTTTCAGAACGGCCTGCACGCCGGAGCGCAGAATTGGCCCTAATTCCTCGACATCACCACGCGCACGGCCTTGAGCAATCACGTGAAGGTCGCCACCCGCGCAAAAGGCCTTGCCCGCGCCGGTAAGGATTACGACGTTGACAGTGCGATCGCCCGCGATCCGTGAGATGGCCTCATTCAGCGCGGTGGATAGATCATTGTTGAGTGCGTTCAGGCGTTCGGGCCGATTCATCGTCAACGTGACGATAGATCCTTCGCGCGATTCCAGCAGGACCGGCGCCTCAGGAGCGGGGTGGCTTGCCCGGCTCATTCGAACCTCCTTCTGGAATTTCACTCGGCGCGCACGGATTCCTTGGCCTTGGCGGAACGCTCGAGCAGCCGCGCCAGATTGCGGAAATGCTTGACGCGCTCGGTCTTGCCCCGCGCATTTTGGCCACTGGTCGACGGCAGAACATAGATTTGTGCCCCATAGAGCGAACCCTTTTGCAGGCCGTATCGGCATTTGCGCTGTGCAAACTGTTCGTAGGTCATTTTGCCGTTGAACGCAATGACGCGGGGAGCAAACTCCTCGAGCTTCTGCGCCAGAACAATGCGGCCTTCCGCAAAGTCCTCGCGGTTGAGCTCTTCGATCCCCTTCGTGGGGCGCTTGACCAGATCGGTGAGTCCGATACCGAACTCGATGATCCGCCGGTCGTCCGGGTAGTCGAATGGCTCGGGCACAACTCCAGATTCGTACAGAGTGGGCCAGAATTGATTTCCCCGGCCGGCGTAATAGTGGCCCGCGCGAACAGAGGATTCGCTCGGATTGCACCCGACAATCACAAGCTTCATTCCTTTTCGAAGATAATCTGGCAGGGTCTTCATTCGGTCTCGACTCGATCTCGAAATTCAGAATCAGACGGCGCCTTAGAGTTTACTTCCCTTTGAAGCT
>Ga0307478_10003190_pt1 | contig 12309 bp, 11 predicted proteins | sample atmos_gasesECM4C_2_FD_203713 | JGI IMG/M metagenome (GOLD analysis project Ga0307478, IMG submission 203713) | Hardwood forest soil microbial communities from Morgan-Monroe State Forest, Indiana, United States - atmos_gasesECM4C_05 | ecosystem: Environmental > Terrestrial > Soil > Temperate...
ACCTCACCGGGAACTATCGATCCGTAGCGGTGGATCGAACAGGGTCGGTGTACGACCTCGATCCCGATCACCCGGTCACGCTCTATGAAGCGGACGCCGATCTCTCCTTGCCGAACCTGCAAGAGTTGCGTTCTGCTTCCGGAACGGTTCCGCCTGAGATCAAGCTCGACTACCTTCAACTTCCGCACCTCGACCAGCGCATTCCGCAACTGGCGCAGCGCATCACGGCGAATGCGGACACGGATTACGATCGCGCCGTGGCGATCGAGCATTACCTGATGTCGAATTTCACCTACACGCTCCAGTTGCCGCGCACGCCTCCAAGCGATCCTCTGGCAGATTTTCTGTTCGTCCGCGAGCAGGGTCACTGCGAATACTTCGCCTCATCGATGGCGATCATGCTGCGCACCCTGCAGATCCCGTCGCGCGTGGTGAACGGATTCCGCACGACGGAGTTCAACGATCTAACCTCGAATTACGTGATCCGCGCGAGCAGCGCGCACAGTTGGGTGGAAGCCTATTTTCCGGGGAACGGCTGGGTTACGTTCGATCCAACGCCGGGCGCCGGGCCCATGACGGGAGCGACGGGTTGGGATCGCATGCTGCTCTACGTGGACGCGATGGCTTCGTTCTGGCGGGAATGGGTCGTCAACTACGACGCCAGCCACCAGCGCTCGCTCGGCGAAGATGCCTTGCGCGGAAGCCGGTCGCTGCTCGATCGAATGAGACAGTGGGTCCTGAATCATTACAGGCGATGGCTAGAGCAAGCACGGGATGTGCAGACGAAGGTGACCCGGTCCCCGCACCGCTGGATTGCCCTGGGAATTTTGCTCGGAATGCTGCTGGTTGTGGCCTTAAACGCGCGACGGTTGATGCGCTGGTTCACCGAGTTGCGTCTCAAGGCGCATCCGGAGGAGTCACCGAGTCTGGCCGCGGCGCTCTGGTATGTGAGGATGACGCGCTGGCTGGGGAAACACGGCTGGGAAAAGACACCCATGCAGACGCCCAACGAGTTCCTCACGCGCATCGAAGACCCGGTGATGCGCAAGCGAGTTGAGAAGTTTACGCGGGCCTATGAGGCGGCGCGCTTCGGAGATTCCGCCGACCATGCACGACGCTTGCCCGAACTCTATGAGGAAGTAACGACGCCTGAACAGCGTTGAGCACTGGCCGTCCTGAGATTCCACTGCCTGATTACGCGCTAACACCCTCACCCTTCGTCATTTCACGCTGCAGCTCGCGCACAGGGAATAGGCAACAAAAATGCTAAAATAACAAGATTGCATGCGTGATTCGAAAACATCCGAGGCCCTTCTCGACCCCGAAAATACTGCCTCTCCTGACGTGAGCCGCCCAAAGAAAGTCGGCTTTGTCAGTCTGGGCTGTGCCAAGAATCTGGTGGACAGCGAGGTCATGATGGGCATGCTGTCGCAGGCTGGAGCCGAACTGACTCCTCGCGCCCAGGACGCCGACGTGATCGTCGTCAACACGTGCTCGTTCATCGACAGCGCCCAACAGGAATCCGTGAACACGATCCTCGAGATGGCGAAGCTGAAGAGCGAAGGGCGTCGTCTGGTGGTTGCGGGTTGCCTGGTCGAGCGTTTCCGGGACGAAATCCGGAAAAATATTCCTGAAGTAGACGCGGTCGTCGGCACCGGCGAACTGGACAAGATTCTCGCCGCCGCCGGAGTTACCCCCGCGCAGGACCCACCTTCGCCCTTCAAGATTTTGACGTCACGGCCTGAAGGCGATCTGCGCGTGACACAGGGACGCTTCTCCCGCGAAGCTTGGGACGGCGCCATTGCCGATTTGCCCAATTATCTGTACGACGAGAACACGCCTCGCGTGCTTGCGACGCCGCGGCACACGGCTTACATCAAGATCGCCGAGGGATGCGATCATCCCTGCACGTTCTGCATCATTCCGCAGTTGCGTGGCAAGTTTCGCTCGCGCCGATTCGAATCCGTGGTGGCAGAAGCCGAGCGGTTGGTACGAAGCGGCGTTCGCGAAATTACTCTCATCGGCCAGGACACAACTTGCTATGGAGAAGATTTTGGCCTGAAGGATGGGCTGGCGCTCCTGCTTGAGAAGCTGGCGCACATTGAAGACCTGCGATGGATTCGTTTCCTCTACGCGTATCCAAACAAGATCACGGGTAAGCTGCTGGAGACAATCGCGGCTCACGACAAGATCTGTTCATACATCGACGTCCCACTGCAACACGCCTCGCCCACTGCTTTGAAGAGAATGAAGCGCGGAGGCGGCGCCGACATCTTCCTTCGCATGATTGAAAAAATCCGTCGAACGATTCCCGGCGTGACGCTTCGCTCGTCGTTCATCGTTGGGTTCCCCGGCGAGGCGGAAAAAGAATTCGAAGAGCTTTGCGACTTCGTGCGCGAGGCCAAATTTGATTGGCTGGGAGCCTTCGGCTACTCCGATCAGGACGGCGCCGCCGCCTTCTCGCTCGACAAGAAGGTTCCGCAGCGCGAGATCGAGCGCCGCCGCAAACGACTGATGCAGATCCAGCGCCAGATCAGCAAGAAGCAGAAGAAAGCTCTGGTAGGGAAGGAATGCGATCTCTTACTGGAGGGCACTTCAGAGGAATCCGATCTGCTTCTTGAAGGTCGAACCGCGATGCACGCACCGGAAATCGACGGCAAAGTCTTCGTCAATGAAGTTCCCGAGGGATCGGATCCCCAGCCCGGACAGTTCTATCGCTGCGAGATCGTGGAGTCGCACGATTACGATCTTGTGACGCGGATCCTCTAGCCGCTTCGTGACAGGTTATGGAGAAGCGTACGGTCGATGTTCGATGCCCCATCTGCAAAAAGCCGGTCGCGGCTTCCGATCGCGAATTTCCCTTTTGCAGCGAGCGCTGCCGGACCATCGACCTGGGCAATTGGGCAAGCGGGCGGTATGTGATCTCGTCACCGGTTCTCGATACCGAAGACGAGTTCCAGTCCGACACCCCTCCGGCCGATCCCGATGACGAATAACTCCCCGCGGACCGGGGTTGCAGAAACGCCGCGTCCATCTCTTTCGTCAGCCCCGCTCTGGGCCACCATGGTGGCGACATTTTTCGGCGCGGGACGAATCAAACCCGGTCCCGGCACGTGGGGATCGCTAGCCACGCTGGTTGTCTGGATCGTGATTTCACACTTTCTTCCAGGCGGATGGATTGTCCCGGTCAATGTTCTTCTGGCGGCATTGGTGGTCGCGGTCGGGATTCCGGCGGCTACGCGGGTCGCTCGCGCCACGGGGATCAAAGATCCGCAGTTCGTCGTGATCGACGAAACAGCAGGGCAGTTAATTACGCTTATTGGCGCGCCGCTCGCTTGGAAATCTTTTTTGGCGGGCTTTATACTTTTTCGAGCGTTCGATATCGTGAAACCATATCCCGTACGGCAACTCGAAAGGCTGCCGGAAGGCACTGGGATCGTGGTGGACGATGTCGCGGCCGGACTTTACGGTCTGGTCGTCATGCAGCTTCTTCTGCATTTCGGCCTCTTCGGCCACTAGCCGAGCTGGGCATTGGCAAGGGAAGATGAAGGGCATGGGGATTTCGAATCGTCTCTTGGGCAAGAAGAACGTCAACGGCAAGCCGCACATCGACAGCCTTGCTCCCTCGGCTGCCCTGCCCGGCGGCGAGATTCGCATCAACGGCAGCAGTTTGCGTCCGGCCGAACTGAAGCGCCCGCGCGTGCAATTCAACGAAGTTGATGGGGCCATCGTGATCAGCTCCGACGACTTCCTGGTGGCCCGCGTGCCCGATGGCGCCACCTCGGGCCCCGTCAGCGTCACGGCGAATGGACACGTCAGCAATGCCCAGTCGATGAAGGTCGCTGTCCCGATTGCCGACAATCTTCATCCGGTTACGAATCCTGCTCTCGACTCTGAAGGCAACATCTACGTCACCTTCTCCGGATCGCGCGGCCAGCAGGTTCCCGTCTCCCTTTTCAAGATCGACACCAATTACACGGTGAAGCCGTTTCTCACGAACATGATGAACGCGACCTCGATCGCCCTCGATCGTGAGGGGCAACTCTACGTCTCCTCGCGCCATGACGGCACGGTGTACCGGGTCGCACAGAACGGAACCATGTCGTCCTACGCCGAGGGAATGGGCGTAGCCACGGGGATCGCGTTCGATCGCGAGCAGAATCTGTATGTCGGCGATCGCAGCGGAACCATCTTCAAGATCAGCCCGGATCGCCAGACGTTCGTCTTTGCGACGCTTGAGCCAAGCGTTTCCGCGTACCATCTCGCGTTCGGCCCGACGGGCGACTTGTTCGTTACCGGACCAACCACTTCGAGTTTTGATTGTGTCTACCGGATCGACAGTCATGGCACAGTCACCAATTTCTTCCGCGGCCTGGGGCGACCGCAGGGACTCGCGTTCGATGTGGACGGCAACCTCTACGTCGCCGCCTCGCAAAACGGAAAGCGTGGCATCGTCAAAATCACGCCCGATGCGAAAGCGAGCCTCGAAGTTTCAGGGCACAACCTCGTGGGTCTTGCCTTCGCGCCCGGACGATCCGTGGTGCTCGCGACTACCGGAGCCGTCTATCATCTGTCGTGGAGTATCCAGGGTTTGCCCCTGCTGCCCGAATAGCAGCAACCGCTGCTATCCGCAGACGCTCGCATGACTCCCATCGAGATTCCCTTCGCCACCACGCCGATCCGTTTGTTCATGGGGTTCGCGTGCCTGTTTATCGCGGCGTTCATTTTCGGATGGTTTACGCCGAAATTCGTCACGTTCCTCCGCCAATTCAGAACCGTGAAAGCCTCGATCGCCATTGCCGGCGCGTTCATTTATGCCGTGATGTTCGGCTTCGCGTTGATCCCTAGTGCGATCTTCATCGAACTGGTGGAAAATCCCAAGACCACAATCTCGGATGCGGGAATCTTCGAAGACGCGACCGTGCTTCACCGATCGACTCGCATCGGATGGAACGAGATTCAAAAGGCCAGCTGTCTTATATCGCGATCCGGACGCGTCACCAGCCTTACGATTCGCGCCAGCGACGGTAGAAAGATCAGCGTGGGGAATTCGGGAACGTCGGTGCTTGGGCCGACTTACGATTTGCTCCACGCTCGGCTGGGCGATGGCATCGTCAAACGCTGCTGGGTTCCCTTCCGCCGATAGCGACGATCTCGCCCGCTCTCAACTCCCATCATTTAGACTTCTTCCGTGAACGCTGAGATCATCGCAGTGGGCTCGGAACTGCTGACACCGTTCCGCCAGGACACCAATTCCCTTTACATCACCGAAAAGCTGAATCAACTGGGCGTCGAGGTCGTGCTCAAGACCATCGTTGGCGACAGCCGCGAGCGGCTCGTGTCCGTCGCGCAACATGCCTTGCTTCGCTCCGACATCGTGATCTTCATGGGCGGATTGGGCCCGACGGAAGATGACCTAACCCGCGAAGCGGTCGCGGAGGCTCTGGGCCTCGAACTGCATCGCGACGAAGAAATCCTCGAGACGCTGAAGCACCGTTTCGCCTCCCGCGGCTACACGATGACGCCCAACAATCACAAGCAGGCCGATGTGATCGCGGGCGCGACTGTGCTGCCCAACCCGAACGGCACCGCACCGGGACAGTGGATCAGCGGCAAATATGAAGGCCGCGATCGCCTGATCATCCTTCTGCCCGGGCCGCCATTCGAACTGCGGGCGTTGTTCGATCACGAATGTTACGAGCGGCTGCACGCGAAGCTGCCGGTGGCATATATCGCAACGCGTGTGCTCAAGGTCGCCATGCTGGGCGAGTCCGCGGTCGACGCACGCGTTGCGCCGATCTATCAGAAATATGCGGACATCCAGACGACGATTCTTGCCGGAGCCGGGGATATCCAGTTCAATCTGCTCACGCGTGCCGATTCGAAGGAGGCAGCGGAGATACGCGTCGACGAGCTCGCCGGAAAAATTGAAGATGAACTCGAAGATGCAGTCTACTCGAGCAAGGGCGAATCCCTCGAGCAGATCGTCGGCTACTACCTGCAGATGCGCGGCGCGACGCTCGCGGCGGCCGAGTCGTGCACGGGCGGATTGTTTGCCGAGCGGCTGACGTCCATCAGCGGGAGCTCGCGATACTTTCTCGGCGGCGCGGTGGTGTATTCCAACGAATTGAAGACGGAGTTCGCCGGCGTTCCGGCGGATCTCATCGTCAAGCACGGAGCGGTCAGTCCCGAGGTTGCCACCGCCCTGGCAGAGGGAATCCGTGTGCGCTGCAAGGCGACGTTTGGCATCGGCATCACGGGTGTAGCCGGACCGATGGGCGGCACACCGGAGAAACCGATGGGGCTTGTTTATCACGCGATCTCGGGTGAGAACGACACGGAGGTCGTCGAGAAAAAATTCCCGGGAGATCGCAAACGCATCCGCTGGTTCGCATCGCAGCAGGCTTTGGATATGATGCGGCGAAAGCTGATGTGAAACGTCGGTCGTCGGTTTTCAGTCTTCGGCTTTCGGCTCCTCAGCCTTTGGCCGTGGAGCCCACAACCGAGCGAGTTGCAGCGGCGTGACCTAAATCCGATCTAGCCAGATAAGACACTCTGCGCTCTCATGTTGGCTGAAGACCGACGGCCGAAGACCGATGACCGTGTTTTGTTTATGAGGCTCTTCATCGCGCTCGACATCGACGAGGAAATTCGGCAGCGGATCCGCACGTTCCTCGAGGGAGTGCGAGGCTTCGCGCCCGATGCCCGCTGGGTGAAACCCGAGTCTCTCCACGTCACGCTGAAATTCATCGGTGAGCAGCCGGAAGGATCACTCCATGCGCTAGAATGCGCCCTCGCACAAGTGTCGGGCTCGCCCTTCGAACTCAGCTTTCGCGGCTATGGATTCTTTCCCACCCCGAAATCCGCGCGCGTCTTCTGGATTGGCATTCAATCCGGACCTCAGCTCTCCGCCCTGGCGGGCGCCATCGACAACGCAACGGCAACTCTGGACATCGCCAGAGAAGACCGGCCCTTCAGCCCTCACCTCACACTTGCTCGTCGAGGCGGAGGATCGGGATCGCCGCGAAAGCAGAAGACCGACTCGCCAAACAAGGTCTTCCAGCGCTGGTCGGAGAAGCTCGCCGCCATGACGTCGCATGAGTTTGGTACGATGACTGCCCGCGAGTTCTTTCTCTATCAAAGCCAGTTGTCTCGCGACGGGTCGCGCTATACCAAGCTGAAGCGCTTCCCGCTGCGCGACGAACTCGCGCTGTGAATATCGATCCGAACAAACCGTGAACCCTTACCTGCTCACCGGCGCGCTCAGCTATCTGTCCGGCTCCATCCCATTCGGCTTCATTCTCGTTCGCCTGGTCCGCGGAGAAGACATCCGCAAAAGCGGCAGCGGCAACATCGGAGCCACCAACGTCTCTCGCAAATCGCCCGCGCTCGGTATCCTGACCCTCGTCCTCGACGCCTTGAAAGGCCTCGTTCCGGTCCTGGTGGCGCGGATGTGGGCGACTCATCACTGGCAGGCGTCTTTTGGAATCGCGGACCTTCCGGATCCGGGCCTGGCCAAAATGATGGCTCACTCGGCGATGCAGCGAACCTACCTGCTCGCTTCCCTCGCCGCGTTCATGGCGATCGTCGGCCACGTGTTTCCCATCTGGCTGAAGTTTCGCGGCGGGAAGGGCGTTGCCACCGGCCTCGGCGCGTGGATCACTCTGGCTCCGCACGGAGTTTTTGCCATGGTGATGATCTTCGGCGTGACTGTGGCCCTGTTTCGTTACATTTCACTCGGCTCCATCACCGCAGCGGCCATCTTCCCGCTGGCGACCTGGTTTCTGCGCGACTACCATCAAACCCCGGCCCTGGTGTGGTTCATGGCTGCTTCTTCCGCTCTCATCATCGTGAAACATCAGAGAAATATCCGCCGCCTGCTGACAGGAACCGAGAGCAAATTCCGGGGGAAGCGCGCGTGAGTGTTATCGCCATCATCGGAGCAGGGGCATGGGGCACCTCTCTCTCGATCGTCGCGGGACGCAAAGGCGTTCATGAAGTTCGGCTCTGGGCGTTTGAGGAGCAAGTTCGCGATTCCATCCGTGCCCATCGTGAGAATGCTCTCTTCCTTCCGGGGCAGCCAATTCCTGACGCAGTCCTCGTCACCAACGAACTCCAGGAAGCCCTGCGCGGCGCGGAGATCGTCATCAGCGTGATGCCATCGCATCATTGCCGCCGCCTGTTCGAACAGATGCGTCCCTTCCTCCAGAAAGGCATGCTGTTTGTCAGCGCGACCAAGGGCATTGAAGACAAAACGTATTTGCGGATGACCGAAATCATTTGCCAGGTATTGGCCTCAGATGCGGGGTTTCGCCCTCGCATTGGCGCATTGAGCGGCCCGACTTTTGCCAGCGAGGTTGCTCGCGGCGATCCCACCGCGATTGCAATCGCGTCCAACGATCCCGAATGCGCGCAACAGGTGCAGCAAACGCTCAGTGACCCACGCTTTCGCCTTTATACCAACGACGATGTGATTGGTGTGGAACTGGGTGGATCGCTGAAGAACGTGATCGCGATTGCGGCCGGAGTTTGCGATGGGCTTGGCTTCGGCCACAACTCCGTCGCGGCTCTGATCACGCGCGGCCTCGCCGAAATCACGCGCCTCGTGGTTGCATGCGGCGGCCATCGCGAGACGATGGCTGGCCTCGCGGGCCTGGGCGACCTGGTGCTGACCTGCACCGGAAGCTTGTCGCGCAATCGCACGGTCGGCGTCGAACTCGGCCGCGGACGCCAACTTTCCGAAATCATCGCGGGCATGCATGGAATGGTCGCGGAAGGCGTGCTGACGACCCATGCTGCTGTCGGGCTGGCAAAAACACATTCCGTGGAAATGCCAATCGCCGAGCAAATGCTTGCGATCCTGCACGATGGGAAATCCCCGCGCGACGCGATGCACGGACTGATGACCCGCTCGGCCAAGAGCGAAACAGCTCTATAGTGATCATCGATGCAGTTTTTCGAACTGACCCACCTCCCGCTCGAATTCAGTCAGGCTTTCGCACTGAGCGTCAATGCTTGCGTAATCCGCAGATCGCTCCGCGCGAAATCGCTCGTAGGCTGATTTCGACTCCCAAGAGTCCAGGGTCAGATACCTTCTCACGTCCTTCGTATCCCGGCTGAGTTCCGTGGCCACGAATCCTTCGCCCTGCCGAAATAGCTGCGCCCAAATTCCCTCAGGGCCATAGGCCGCTTCAAAAAGGGGTTCCGCGCCGGCCTTCGGCCGAAACTCCCAAACAATCACAAAACCCCACTTTCGCTGGTCGTTCGCAATCATGATCGTTAGTAACCATCGCCTCCATTTGTCTTTTCATGCCAAGCCGGGTCGTGAGCGCGGCTTTTTCTCGTACTTTGGTAACTGCTTTCAAACATCGGTTTGGCGGTTCGCCGCCGGAAGCACAGTAGAATTTCCAGAGATAAAGTCAGGATTTTTGCGCTGCCCCCACAGTGCCATGGCACCACTTTGTCGCTGAAACTGCCCATTCCCGCGCGCATTCCCATCCTTTACGTCATTCTTGGCGTGCTGGTTGCGATCAGCATCGTGCCCATGTATTTCTACTCGGCGCAGGTCGAGTCCATCAACCGCGACCGCCTCAAGACCAACGAGATGCTGCTGCAGAACACGGTAACGCGCTCGCTGGCCGACGACCTCTCCCAGCACGAAGCCTCCCTGCGCATGATGCTGGGCAATCTCTCGTCTGCGATTCAGGTAGCCAGCGGCGGCGACATCGCCGCAGGCCATGTTGAGACTCCTGAACTCCGCGCTCTGCTCGAAAACTTCGTCTCGTCCTCCGACGACATTGCCTATGCCACTTTGCTGAACACCGAGGCGAAAGGCATCTCCGCGGGACGTATCGCACCCGACGCATTTCTTCGACGCGAACTGGAACGCGGTTTTGCGGCCGCGCGCGAAGGTCGCGCCTACAACGGCCAGGTATTGGTTGTTGACAGTGGCAAATCGTCACGCACCGTTGTTCTGGTCAGCAAGCCCGTTCTCTCCAGCGGTCGGTTTCTAGGCATGATCGCAACCGTTGTGGATCTTCAATTCCTGATTCGGCGCCTGCAGGAAGTCAGCCGCACGGGCCTCACGCCGTACGTCGTTGATGCCCAGGGCCGGCTCGTCGCTGCCATCAGCCCGGACTTTGTGACCGGGCAGAACATGAAGAATCTCGAAATCGTCCGCAATTTCGTGGACGAAGGCAGCAAAGCGCAGCTGGCAGCCACCAAAGAATTCACGATGGCGGAAGGACGCCAGCAGGTTGACATGCTGGGCACCTACAGCCCAGTGACGGCGCTCGATTGGGCCGTCGTCGTTCAGAAACCGCGCCTTGAAGCCTACAGCGGTGTCTATCAGATGCAGCACACCGCGCGCCTTCTTGCGTTACTGGCGGTTTTGGCCAGCATGATGGTCTCGATCTACGCCGCGCGCCGGATCACCAACCCGCTCGAGGTACTTACCGAGTCCAGCCGCGCCATTGCTCGCGGCGACTTCTCGAAGCGCGTGGAACTGAAGAGCCGCACCGAAATTGGGGAGCTGGCCGCAACCTTCAACACGATGTCGGAGGAACTGCAGCAATTCGTCGAAGACCTCAAGCGGGCCGCCGAGGAAAATCGGGCCCTGTTCATGGGCTCCATCCAGATGCTTTCCGGAGCGGTCGACGAAAAGGATCCCTACACCCGCGGCCACTCCGACCGCGTGACGCGATACTCGCTGCTCATCGCCCGGGAAATGAAGCTGGACGAAGAGTTCCTCGAAATCCTCCGCATCTCGGCGCAACTGCACGACGTCGGCAAGATTGGAATCGAGGATCACATCCTCAAGAAGCCGGGTGCGCTGACTCCGGAAGAGTTCGAGATCATGAAAACCCACACCACCAAGGGCGCTAACATTCTGCGGCCGGTGAAGCAGCTCAAAGACATGTTGCCGGGCATCGAGCTTCATCATGAATCGCTCGATGGACGTGGGTACCCGTACGGCCTCAAAGACGACCAGATTCCGATGCTGGCTCGTGTCATCGCCGTCGCCGATACCTTCGATGCGCTGACCACCAATCGTCCATACCAGCGCGCGCACGAGCCGAAAGAAGCGCTGCGGATTATTCACAACCTTGCCGGCAAACGTCTCGACCCTGTCGCCGTCGCCGCGCTTGACGCCGTCTACCAGCGGGGCGAGATCCGCATTCAGCGTTTCGTTCGCCCGTCTGTTGCGTTTCCAGCTCCGCCGCCAGCGCCCGCTGTTCCCGAAATCGCAGCTGCCGCGGCCGCAGGTGCCGCTCCTTCTCCCAATCCCCCGGCGCCGCCTGCGCCCGAGTCGGCTGCGCCGGCCCTCGATCCTGTGATCGAAACCACTCGTTTCTAGTTTCCTATCTTCCTGAAAATACGCGGTGATCGCTTCTGCGGAGAGCAGCCCGCCCCACGCGTCGCTATAATTGAGGTTCGTTTCGCAAGGCTTGATGTCCCATGATTCAAACGCTTTTTGGCAGCTTAGAAGAAGAACAGAAAAAACCGAGTTTTCTCGATCGCATGAAGGAGGCGGTCTCGCGGACCCGCGAGAACCTGGCTGAGCGCATTGAGGAAGCAGTCTCCTTGAGCAAGGAGATCGATCGCAATACCCTCGACGATCTTGAAGCCACGCTGATTGGAGCAGACCTGGGTACCACAACCACGCACGAAGTTCTGGAAAAGCTCCGGGAGAAAGCCGACCGTAAGCAGATCAAGAACGTCGACGAACTCAAGCGATTGCTGAAAGAAGAGCTTCTGTCGATCCTGGCTTCGGCCAACTCGCGCCCAGTACAAAAAGTCGATGGCACCCCCGAGGTCATCCTCGTGGTCGGCGTCAACGGCACCGGCAAAACGACCACCATTGGCAAGCTGTCGCAGGTATTCCGGTCGCAGGGAAAGAACGTTCTCATGTGCGCTGCCGACACGTTTCGCGCGGCAGCCATCGAGCAGTTGGAAATCTGGGGTCAGCGCACTGGCACCGAGGTTATCAAGACGAAGGCCGGAGGCGATCCTGCCGCCGTGCTGTTCGACGCGCTTCAGGCGGCAACCGCGCGCAAAACCGACTTCGTCATCGTTGACACCGCCGGACGCCTTCACACCAAGAGCAACCTGATGGCGGAACTCGACAAGATGCGGCGCACCGCGCAGCGCATCATCCCGGGCGCGCCCCACGAGACACTGCTCGTCATGGACGCCACCACCGGACAGAACGGTTTGCAGCAGGCGCGGCAGTTCACCGAAGCGGCCGGGGTAACCGGCATCGTCCTCACGAAACTGGATGGCACAGCCAAGGGCGGTGTCGTCGTGGCA
>Ga0307478_10003191_pt1 | contig 12307 bp, 14 predicted proteins | sample atmos_gasesECM4C_2_FD_203713 | JGI IMG/M metagenome (GOLD analysis project Ga0307478, IMG submission 203713) | Hardwood forest soil microbial communities from Morgan-Monroe State Forest, Indiana, United States - atmos_gasesECM4C_05 | ecosystem: Environmental > Terrestrial > Soil > Temperate...
GTGAGGACAAAATGCCACACGAGGAGAGCCGTCATCAATATCGTCCCGATCAGCGCCAGCAATGCCGCATTTTTGAGTGTCATGGTCGGAGTATGAACTCCGGCAGATCGGGTCGCAACTTCAGCTTCCTCCATCTCGGGTTTTTCTTCACGTTCTCGAAGCGACATTTAGAATCAATACATGAAACGAATCTGCGTTTTCTGCGGCTCCAGTCAGGGTAGCCGTCCGGAGTACGGCGCTGCCGCTGAAGAGATGGCTGCGGAACTGGTGCGAAGAAAGATTGGTCTGGTTTACGGTGGCGGCAACGTGGGTTTGATGGACATAGCCGCGGATGCGATGCTGAGGGCGGGCGACGAAGTAGTGGGCGTCATTCCGGAACACCTGATGGCACTGGAGGTCGGGCATAAGGGACTCACGAAACTCCACGTCGTCAATTCGATGCACGAGCGCAAGGCGCTGATGGCCGATCTGTCGGATGCCTTCGTTGCTCTGCCGGGCGGATTCGGGACGCTTGAGGAATTTTGTGAAGTGGTGACGTGGACACAACTCGGTCTGCATGCGAAGCCTTGCGGAATCCTGAATGTGCTGGGGTTTTACTCGCCGCTATTGACGATGTTCGACCATGCAGCGGAGGAGAGGTTTCTGAAGCCGGAGAATCGGGCATTGGTCCTGGCTCGGGACCAGCCTGCCGACCTACTGCAAGCACTGGAGGAGTGGCGTCCGACGCATGTTGAGAAATGGCTCAGTCGGGAGACGCGGTGAATCGTCCCCTGTCCGGGCAAAAGAGCGGCGCACTGGATGATCGGATCCCCTTCATGGCGTTTGCCTTCTGAGGGCCACGACGACCTGAGACTAGAGGTCGAGCGAGACATGGAAAAGTCCACCGTTGCGAAATCGGAACAGATGAAGACCCGGCAACTAATGGCCCTTTGTCCGAGTATCTAGCCCAGCAGCTTTCGGCCTTCCTGGTCGCCTGTCCACTCGACCAGAATCGTTGAGATGACTCCGGTAATTAACGGTTCGTGGGGTTATGCCGCTAGAGTTCACACTGGGGTAAAAGTATGAAGCGAGTTCTGGTTCTAATTCTGGCGATAACGACCTTAGCTGCGGCGCGAGACAACAAACCAAAGGCTCAGCCGGGACCGTATATATTCACCAGCAAAGCGTCTGCTCAAACGCTGAAGGTTCTAATCGTCCAAGCGAATCTAAACGAAGGGTACGCCCTCGACTCCGACAATCAGTTGCAATTTCGCTTCTCGAAGCCAGCGCCGATGCCCATCGTTAGCGCGCTCTTCGTTGCTTCCAGTGCGTGTACTGGCATGACCACAAAAAAGGTTTGGACGTACACGCTGGCGGAGCTCAATGGCATGACAAAAGTGACCGTTCAGCCTGTTTGGGAGTATCCGGACGATTACTGCAAAACGCAAACTCAAGAGTTGATATGGAGCCAGCGAGAGGAGACTGCAGCATTTCAAGCAATGCTCGACAAGGCTCGCTAACCAATGAAACCCACGACAGTCACGTCGCATCGAACGCATCTTCACCATTGGTACAAGAGCTTGGCCGGAGGTTTTCGGTGCGCTTGTGAGGCATGGCGCTGCGAGTTTGCCTCAACAAGCAAACAGTGTGATAGAGCGTGCGAACATGGTAGCAAGTATTGCCCTGCTCATCTGGCATCTAAGCCGCAGTGATTCCTCGTCAAAGATAAAAGCCCGCCGCAAACTGGCAGCAGGGTCCAGTGGGTCTAAGCCGCCTTCTTCGCCGCCCTGAACGTCGCCCAGCGTGCACGTGCCGCAGCCGCGATTCTCTTCTTGCCTGCGGCTGAGATTGTTCGTGTGCGTTTCACAGGAGCCGAGTCAGTTGTTTTCGCCGCCGTGAATGCAAAAGAGTTGACGACAATAAGCAGTCTCTGCACGCTACGTTTTTAGAAACCACCAACAACGGCGAAAACCTTGGAAATAAGCTCCACGTATATCGCCCCATCCGATACCTTCGTTCATCGAAATGTTAGCAGTTTCCCTGTAGTCTTGGGTTATGTCCGATACCAAGCCCTCTACGCGGTGCAAATTGAAGATACTTTGTGTTCTTTCCCTGACCGCCGCCTTGGCTATGCCGGTACTGGCTCAAGATAATAGCGAGGGCGAATCAATGGTCGTTGCCATAGAGAAGGCATGGAATCAGGCCTATAAGTCTCGAGATGGTAAGGCACTGGGTGCCCTGCTTCATGATTCAGTGGTTCTGGTCAACGACGACGGCAGCCTGCAATCAAAAAGCGGATTTCTGACAGGAATCGATAATGCGAAGCCTTCCGCGAATCAACAAGAGAATCCGGAGTCAATCAAGGTGCGGTTCTTTGGCGACGTCGCCATTGCGACCGGTGTATTTCGTCAAAGCGGTTCTGAAAACGGGAAGGCCTTTGTACGACGAAATCGCTTCGTCGACACCTGGATTCACAAAGGTAATTCGTGGCAGTGCGTGGCCGCTTCGGCTACTCCGATTCTCAAGTAGTTGCGCAGAATATTCTGCGAAGGGTACTCCAAGCCAAAGCCTAACGTCCGTTGTCGCATCAGCCCTTTACACTCAGAGGGCCCATCGCAGGGTCAATGAGGGGCGATCGCGATGTTACGCCAGTTGCCCAGCAGAAGTACCGCCGAACCAAACCCAGCGGCGAATCGGGGCCTTAATCGCCGCATTTTGTGCGGAGTTTATGCTTGACCTTTGCGGATTCTGACGCGCGCTCGGCTTCGCTGGGGAAAAAGAGAAAGCGGGTCTAACAATGCAACTCCTGGAGCCGAAAATGAACTGCTCGATCTGCGGCAAGCCCATCGCGCTTGAAGCTGCCAAGACAGATGAAGTCGGGCAAGCCATACATGAGGAATGCTACCTCCTCAAGGTTTGTAGGGTGCCTTGGCCACACTCCGTCCATACGTCAGAGGGAAAAAACTGACTCATGCCTCCACCGGGAAGAACAAGGTGCCACGATGCCCTTATTGTGTTTCGCGGACTGATTTCAGGTCCATGAAAGTTTTGGAGAATGGACGCCAGATTTGTGAGAACTGCGGCCACATTGTTTTCCCTGACGACAGGGCCTTCCGGTACCCATGTCCGAAGTGCCTGGAGGCTCATTTTTCACCCAGAGTTCGAAACTTACGTCGGTAAGAGTCTCGCCTGTACGAGACGGGCGAAATTACTATGGCGTTGGCCTTTGACTGCGCCACCAAATCCAGTCGCTCGGTTCGAGACAGAGCCATCCGTCCAATCTGTGCGCAACCCCAGAGCGATCTAGTTCGTTTGACTGTGTTTTCGTCCTACCTTTCTTTTGCAGACTTCCGAGAAGCGAATTTTCAGGTCACTTCGCCTACCTGGAGCAGCGCAGAGCCCTGTGCATCCGGCGATAGTCGTTTCCACTCGACAGCACCGCCCAACGGATCCTTGGCCAGTTTGTTGGCCGTCGCTACGCTCACGACATTGCGGGCCACGGTTCGATGTGACCGAACCGGAGTAATTGTTGCAAAATCGCTGGTCCTATCGCAACTCGCTCTTCCCTTCCGCGTCCGAGCGCATTACGTTTGGGCAAATAACTTCAAAGTGTGCAATTTTTGAGCAGATCCCGGACAAGTCCCCAATGTAAATTTCGCCAAACCAAACGGGAAAAGGAATCTGCAACCCTATGAAGCGTTATGAGGCGTTTGCTTCTCGGATGGACCTTAGACTGAGACTCAGACGAAAGAGAGTGGTTCAGTCAATTCGTACGGCGTTTGCCCTGATGGTCTGGGTTCAACTCGTGACTGTCCCGGAACTCGCTAATGCGGATTCGGATCTCTCGCCTCCGTCAACGAGCACATCTCTTTCAGAAGACCAGATAGTGGACAATCTCGTGCGCAAGAATCAAGAGCGTGCGCAGGCTCTGCTGCACTCCGAGGGCATCCGGATTTACCACCTCACCTATCACGGGTTCCCAGGAGACCGGGAGGCCGAAATGATCGTAGAGGCCACGTACAACAGTCCTTCCTCGAAGGAGTTCAAAGTAGTTTCCCAGAGCGGATCGAAGTCAATTCTGGATCGCGTCTTCAAGAAACTTTTAGACAGCGAGAAAGAGGCAGCGCAGCCTGAGATGAGCGCACGGACCCAGTTGAACCGGGATAATTGCAACTTCAAACTGATGGGCTACCAGCCCTCTAGCGTTGGTGGGCAATATGTATTACAGGTCAGCCCGAAATTTCCGAGCAAATACGTCTATCGTGGCAGAGTTTGGGTGGATGGAATCGATTTCGCTGTTACCCAGATCGAAGCAGAACCAGCCCAGAACCCATCGTTCTGGACGAAGAGGAGTGAGATTCATCACAAATACAAGAAGGTCGGAGCCTTCTGGCTTCCGGCCCGGAATGAGTCGGTCAGTTACGTTCGGCTGGGAGGACGCGCCACCTTGTCGATCGAGTACAACGACTATCGCGTGACCGATGCCCGCCAACCGAGAGGAACTCCTACCGTGTTGTCGTCCAGCGAGAGCAATCGTTGACCCTGGGGAACAGACCTTCGTTCGTTTTCGGGGCGAATTCCCAAAATCCACAAGATTGCTGCGGTCGTCACTTCGCTTTCGATAATTTGCCCGAATCGGACAGACAAAGCGAGCAGGGCAAACGAGGATGCTGCGCAGGAGAGAGCGAAGCTGATCCTGCCGATCCTTCCCCACATTTGTGGCGAGCCCTTCGCGGAAAGACTCGCGATGGCAATTGCCGTGGCCGAACGAGTTTAGACACGTCTGCTAGATTCGGCGGCCGATGATTTTCTCGACACTCCTCTCTTGCGGGCCCGGTCAAAACGGAAAACAAGTGCCACCCGCGATGAAAACGGTTGTCGCTAGCGGAAGGTCGCACTTGCAAAAACTCGGCTGCCGCTTGCGGGGGATAGGCAAAACTCTCTCAAGAACTGCTATGGCGACCTGTGCTTCGGCGTCTTCGCGCTAAGCGTCGAGATCAGGCCCTAGGCTGACCTAAGACAGAGCTGCTGTTTGAGGGACTACAGCGAAATCTGTAGGCAGTCAATGGACACCGCCGTCGGTCTGTCGACACCGGGAGTCGGATTTCTTCGGGCCGCCAGGCAGACAACCTTGAAAAGCCACGACTTAAGGGCAGCACGACTTTTGGAAAGGGGCATGCAAATATCGTTTGTGACGTAAGTTGCCGGAAACTGGCCAGGCCGGAGCGGATTCTCCTCGAGAACTTCGCCAGGGCGGCGCTAGGGACGGCGCTAGGTCAGAGCCCTTCGCCACTTCATCTTTGGATATGCAATTCAAAGTCGGAGACATCGTCCGCAACAAGCTGACTCAGGAAGAAGGTCGCATTGTCCGCATCACTGACTCCAAGGAGGGCAGGGGCACGGTCGCTTATGTAGTATCAGTCTGTCTTGACCCTCGTTGGGGCGAGACGGAGATTGAAGCCCTCTGGATGCAATCGGAGGTCAGCGGAGTACCACTTAGTTTGTCCAACAAAAAAACAAAAGGGTAGTGTCCTAATAGTTGCGTTGCTGGACAGTAAGGCAAAAACACGGGTTACTGGGATAATCAGTGATCCTCGGGATTTGGTTCGCTTGGGATTTCAGGAGGCAGGAAAAATGTCTTCTTCTCTTCAGGGGTCATGTCTCTGCCTATGATCTTCTTGAATCGGAGCAGGATTTCCTCTGGGGTGAGGGAGTCTTCGTTGTCGAATGCTGTAGCCATGACGAACAACAATTCTAAAATACATCAGGCTTCCCTGTCTGCTCCCTAGCGCACACTGGACATTTGCCGATTGTTCTCTTTACAGCGCAAAGTGAAAAAGTAGAAAATTCCCATAGTGCGTGGCTGAATTGCCTGTTGAAATGTTTGGATGTCACCGACACGCCCGGTGGTTTTTAGCATTGTGGGAAAAAGGACACTACCAACAAAAGAACCCGTTTGACTCCGACCGGCCTTCTCATGGAAGGTCGTTACACTCAGAATCCCTGCTCCGGCCGTTCTGAGTGCAATCGCGATTTTTCAACAAGAACTCCAAGATGACTCCTCATTGCGGTTTGCTGTTTACCGACGAGTTTAGGCTTATATTGGCACTGTTCCGCTATCGCAAGATAATCCGCGAATTGAGGGACGACATGGCGCGATGGTTCTAAACCAAGGTTCTCTGGCTAGAGCTGAAGGAATTTCGGTTCGAATCGGTTTCGTGGCAGTCAGGAGGAATGACGGCAATGCTGGAATACAAGATTCGTCAGAGCGGAGATGTCACAATGCTTGACCTGAGCGGGCGCATCAGTGTGGGCGAAGCACTCGCCTTCGGCCCGGGAAGCGGGGTGGTTCTCGCTGACGTTGTTGGCGAGTTGGCCAAGAAGGGTCAGAGAAAGATCCTGCTCAATCTCAAGGCTGTGAAGTACATCGACAGCTCCGGAGTAGGAGAGTTGGTTCGGAACTACACCAGCCTACGACGGCAGGGTGGTGAACTCAAATTGTTGAGCCCGACCCCCACGGTTCTGGAGGCGCTGCGGATCACTCACCTGGACGGGATCCTCGACATCAAGGAAGATGAGCAATTGGCAGTGCAGTCCTTTTCCAAGCCCATATCGGAGGCGGGATAGTTAACTGTCGAGAACCGGCGATTACACACAATATAAAAAGGCGCCACTTTTGCAGTAGGTTGAGATTGTTGGGACCACCAGCCTGGCGCGAAAGAGCGCCGTTATGAGTCAGGAAATCAGGCCACCATTTCGGCTGCCGTGATGGATGCTAGTGGCAAGCTGATTATGGAATGCCTACTGGAGACCAAAGCGGCCACGATTGTGGAGTTCATCCAAGGATTGCATGGAACTCTGTCACTGACCTTCGAGGAGGGTTGTTCTCATCTCGCCCAAGCCGTTTCGGGCCAGCTTCCGAGTAGCTGACGAACCGACCAGTGGCTGGGCCAGCGAGTGTTAGCGTTTAACCGAGTGAAAGGGACCTGCGAACTTTGGGCCATGAGATAACCGCGGGAAAACGGCTCCGTGCGGAAAACCCGGCCCTTTCAACTATTTGTTCAGGCTGCCAGTCCAATCCATCACTACCGACATTGGCGTTAATGCCGATTTCAGCTGCGTGTTGATCAGGAATCGCTGACCATCCTTGCTTACATCGTAGGCGAACCGTTCGGAGGTGGCGACCATTTCGCGGGGATTCGCCTGGAAGAGCGCCACCGGGGTTCCCGCATCGAAGTTGGCGCCGGTCGTAACGGGCGCGGCCATGATCTTGCCATCAGCGGCGAGGTAGAACAACTCTTTCCCATCACTTCGCCATTTGGGCTGCTCCCCTCCCGCGCTCGACACTTGCCACTTGCCGTGCGCTGCGGGAAAAGAAGTTACGTAAATCTCCCATCGTCCGCTTTCATTCGAAGCATAGGCGACCCATTTGCCATCCGGTGAAAAGCGGGCCACATTAGGGGCAGAGGCTGATTTCAAAAAAAGAGTGGCCGTGAGTTCCGGAAAAGTCACGCCCCACAAGTCGGTGCCGCGTTGATAGATCACGAATTTCCCGTCGCGCGACCAATCGAGTGGATAGCGATCGGGACCTTCCTGCGGAATTAGCTGCTCTTCTTGCGACCCATCCGCATTTTTCACATACAAGTTGAATTTCTGGGCGCGGTCCGAAGTAAATACCAGCTTGGTCCCATCCGGACTCCAAAGAGGCGTGGAATCGATGGCGGGATCGAACGTCAGACGTTTGGCGCTCTCGTTTTCCAGATCGTAAGTCCAGAGATCGGTATTCGTAGTGGCAAGATCCATGGCATCTGCGGCAACGAACTTCCCGTTCGGCGAAAGCGAGATGTTGCCGTAAACCCCCGGCTTCGTTGCGACTCCAACTTGCTGCCCCTTGCGGTCAAACCAAAGCAGTTGCGACGCTCCCGTGTCGCCGGATGATTTCTGAGCGACCAGAAGGCCGCTCTCGGAACTCGCGAACACCGCCCTCTGAATTCGCGGCAAATATTCAATTTCTGTGAGAACGGGAGTGGGTTCTCCGCTCAGTTCAAGCTTCTTCGCGTCGAACCGTTGCGCGAAAAGAGTTTGATCGCGGTAAAAGAGCAAATAACCAGGTGCCGCATAAGCAGCGTTCGCTCTCGCTTCTTTAATCAGGCGCTTCTCGCTCGAATTCAGGGCGCCCACATAAATGGAAGAGAGAGTCCTCCGGCCGGAAAGGTCCATAGCCAAATATAGAAAGTGATTTCCGTCAGGCAGAAAAACAGGCCAGCGGTGGCTGTCTTCCGCGTGCTCCCTGTCTGGAAATGTGATTTGTGTTGGCGTACCTCCGGAAGCAGCGATTCGATACAGGCCAAATCCCAATTGCCCGCTCGGAGTAAACACGATGACTCCGTCTTTGTTCCATGTTCCGCCGCGGCCGGTCTGGGCGTCGCAGAGCGTTTGCACCGGCCCGCCTGATAAATCCAACCTCTTTAATCTTCCGTCTGCAAAAAATCCAAGCGACCTGCCATCCGGAGACCAGAACGGAAAATTGGCTCCCTCAGTGTTGGGAATTGCCTTCGCCTGCGGAGCACCCGGCTCGTAGATCCATAAAAGGTTTTTTCGCTCGGAATCCCGGCCAACAACGGCTACAGTGTGGCCATTGGGCGAGACTGCCACGTCTCGAGCCGAGAACCCGAGCGGTGCAGAAAAATATGCGGTCTGTTTAGTAGGGCGGCTGGTGCGCCACAGAATTACGGATGCGATGAGGAGCAGCGCCAGTGTGCCTGCTACTGCCGTCAGGATGTTCTCTCGCTGCGTTCTCCTTTGCTCTGAAGGCTTCGAAACCGAGCTATTGCCTTGCGCGATCCACTTTAGTTGAAGCTTCAGGTCATGCGCAGTCTGGAAGCGCTCGTCAGGGTTCTTGGCCAGGCAGTTGGCCACGACTTGCTCGAATCCAGGCGGCGTGAGCGGGTGAGTCGCCGTAATGGGCTCAGGTTCTTTTTCAAGGATTGCACTGGCAACGCTGATCTGGCTCCGGCCCGCGAACGGCCGGTTGCCGGTCACCATTTCGTAAAGAATCGCGCCCATTGCAAAGAGGTCCGACCGAGCGTCGGCCTCTTTGCCCTCGAGTTGTTCCGGGGCCATATATTGGATGGTGCCGATGATTGATCCCGCCGTCGTCAGCGGAGACATTGGACTGGCCTCACTCATCGTGCGGGCACCGGATAACAACGGTGCGCTCGAGGCCGATACACCCAGGCCCGGACCGGTGGCTTTTGCTAAACCGAAGTCCATCAGCTTGGCGCCAGTCCGTGTAAGCATGATGTTGCCCGGCTTAAGATCGCGGTGCACAATCCCTTGCCGATGCGCAGCGGTAAGCGCCTCCCCAATAGCGATTGCAATCTTGAGGACTTCAGGGAGCGGTAATGGCCCTTTGCGCAATCTTTCCGCCAGCGTCTCGCCCTCGAGAAACTCCATCACCAGATAATCGGTTCCGTCCTGTGAGCCGATATCGTAGAGGTGGCAAATCTGAGGGTGGTTCAGAGCTGGAAATTGCCCTGCCTTCGCGCTCCATGCGCTGTTTGAGTTCGGGGGACGAGGAAAGATGGGAAGCAAGAACTTTGATCGCTACGGTTCGATCAAGGCGGACATCGCGGGCGCGGTACACCTCGCCCATGCCGCCCTCACCTAACGGCGATTCGATTTCGTAAGGACCGAATTTTGTGCCAGCGCTGACGGCCATCTGTGCGACCGCAATTATAGTCTTCCTACACTTCAACACTTCAACCGCAGGATTAGAAACAGCAATTTGCGGAGGCGTTCCCGCTCGGGGAACAATAAGTCAGTTCCTGTGAATCAATCACGGTCACTTCTCCGCTGACGGGCTAACCGGAATTACGTTTCAAGCGGACTCCCACATTGTCCCGAAGTCGGCTTCTGCGAAGCCGCGGGCTTTGACATTGCGGGCGGATGACGGGCAAGCCGGAAGTTGATCGGAAGACTGCTTATCAGCCCCAAGTCAGCTCACCATTCGTGTGTCCGCATTCGACTTGCCGATCGAGCGTAAGTCTCGCACACAACCGGCACACTTATTAACGGCAAGAACCTGGGGCGAATCCGTTGACATGTGAAGAACATGAAAGTATGCTTGCAGCATGGCGAAGATGATTCAGCTGCGTAATGTACCCGATGCCCTGCACCGTGGCCTCAAAGCTCGCGCTGCGATGGCAGGTATGTCACTTTCGGACTATCTGTTGGCCGAGATCAAGGAAATCGCAGAGAGACCTACGCTGGCGGAGTTGCGGGAGCGCTTGCATAAACGTAAGCCAGTTTCGGCGCAGATCGATACCGCTCACTTGGTTCGAGAAGAGCGCGAGGCGCGATGATTGTCCTGGATGCGTCTGCCGCAGTTGACTGGCTTCTTCAGACACCTGCCGGGCAGCACATCGAGAAGCGTATTTATTCGCATAACGAAACCCTACACGCGCCTCACCTTCTGGATATCGAGGTCACGCAGGTCCTGCGGCGTCTCGCATTGCAACGGGTGCTCTCTGCGGATCGTGCTGAGCAGGCGTTCCGCGATCTGCTGGATCTCCGTATTAGTCGATATCCCCATCTGGTGCTCCTGCCCCGCATCTGGCAACTCCGTCATAATTTCTCTGCCTATGATGCTGCCTACATTGTGCTTGCCGAGAAACTCGGAGCTGCGCTAGTTACACGAGACGGTAGACTCGCTTCCGCTTCGGGCCATGCCGCGGCCATCGAACTGTTCTAATCCGACGAATTGTATCCCTTGCCCACTCGACGAGGCACAAAGCGCTCCGTAGCCCTTATTTCGACTATGGGCCGCAAGTCAGATCGACAGTTTCCCGAATCTATGTACCCTCCGAAATCTGGCACGCAATTCGCACACAGAATTCGAAATAAATGTTGTTCCAACTTCCGAATAGCCGACCCATCCACGAACTGGTGGAGTTCCTCGAAACGAGGGCCTTTCTCGGGCCGAAGCCGAATCACCTTGTTTGAAATCCGGGAATCACTTTGTCGAAAATGTTCTCAGCAAAGGCTTTATCAAGGGCAGCGTGTCCCTGTAGCCATCGGAAGAATAGGGGTCCAGTAAGCACGTCGATCAGCAGCTCTGGATCCGTCCCCGACTTCAGTTCGCCGGACGCAATAGCGTCTTCGATGATTCTGCGTTGGATCTGACGTCTGTGCTTGACATATCTCTCCAAGAACGCCTGCCTGAGTCGCCTATCCTCGTGGATACCAGTAAGGACGCGAGCCATGACCGCACCCTCTTCTGATACTAGGAACTCGGCCGCACGCAGGACGTAGCGGCGGAGCCGCGTCAAGCCGGAACCAGTCTCAGGAATCGCAAGAATAGGTTTCATGCGTTCAAAGCAGCCGTCAAACAGGATTTCTTCCTTCGACTTCCACCAGCGGTATAGCGTGGCACTGCTCACGCCGGCTGCCTGTGCTATCTCGTGTGAGCCGACAGCGTTGAAACCTTTGTCTCTCAGCAGCTTATAAGCGGCTTCCAAGATTTCCTGCCGGGCGTGCTCACTCCGTGGCCGACCGCGGGGTCTTGGTGCGACCTTGGTGTTAGGTTCTTTCATCACCACGGTTCCACTTACGAAAATAATTGTTTCGTATTACTTTGGCAAGCATCTATTTGAATATATAAACGAAACTAATGGTTTCGTATTCGCATAGAAGAAAGGAACCCATCATGAAACGGCTCGACAATAAGGTTGCGATAGTGACAGGTGCTTCAAAAGGAATCGGAGCAGGTATTGCAAAGGCTTTCGGCGCGGAAGGCGCCGCGGTGATCGTGAATTACGCGCGCGATCAAGCGGACGCGGAGCAGGTGGTGTGCGAGATCACCGGCAAAGGCGAGCGGGCCGTCGCCGTGCAAGGCGACGTGGCGAAGAGGTCCGACGCGCAACGCCTCGTCGCGGAAGCCAAAAAGGCCTTCGGCCGCCTGGATGTGGTCGTGAACAACGCAGGAGTCTTCTCGTTTGCGCCCTTCGAGCAGTTCAGCGAGCAGGAATTTCACCGGCAGTTCAACACGAACGTGCTGGGCACGTTCCTCATGATCGAAGCCGCTTTGGCGGCCTTCGGGGCGGAAGGCCGGAGCATTATCAACATCGGATCGACGGCCAGTGTTGCTGCCTACCCGACCCTTTCGATCTACGTGGCCTCAAAGAGCGCTGTCAACGGCTTGACGCGCGTGCTCTCAAAAGAGTTAGGCCCCAGAAAAATCCGGGTTAACGCTCTCAGTCCCGGTGGAACCGAAACGGAGGGTGCGCACGCGGCGGGCGTCATGGGAGCGGAGGCTAAGAAGCAGATA
>Ga0307478_10003192_pt1 | contig 12305 bp, 15 predicted proteins | sample atmos_gasesECM4C_2_FD_203713 | JGI IMG/M metagenome (GOLD analysis project Ga0307478, IMG submission 203713) | Hardwood forest soil microbial communities from Morgan-Monroe State Forest, Indiana, United States - atmos_gasesECM4C_05 | ecosystem: Environmental > Terrestrial > Soil > Temperate...
GTTCTTCGTCTCATACAACAAACAGCGGGGGAAGAAATTCAAGATCACCGGAACAGGTGGGCCGAAGACGGCCGTCAAGTTCCTCAAAACCGGTATGCGCTCTTACAAAGCCGCTCTAAAAAAGCGCTAAAGGACGTTTCGGTCTAGCGACCGTGGCGCGTAAGGAGCGCTACACTTCGCGTCGCTCAAGGTGGTTTTTGGCACACATTTGGCTTGTTATGTTTCAAGAAAACGGCTTAACATATTGCGATGATGTCGAGCCAAAGCAGAGTGCTACGTGGTTCAGAGACCATTCTGCTGATGGATGCTGATCCTGAGATTCGCAAACTGGCCGCCTTCATGCTCGGAAAGCAAGGTTACACCGTACTGGAAGCGCGGAACCGGGCCGAGGCTATCTCCGTGTTGGAACGGTCGAACGAAAGAATAGACCTGCTACTGCTTGAGTCCAGAGGACGGAGCCTCGAGTTCGCTGAAGAGTTGAACCAGAATCAGCCTTCACCGGCGGTGCTTCTGCTGTCCTGCGGGTCCGCGAAGAGTGCTCATCAGTCCGAAGTGACGAAGCAATGGCCCTCCCTCAGAAAGCCATTCACTATGTGCGAAATCGCCGGCAAAGTGCGTGAGGTTCTTGACTCTCACAATACTAAGACCATGACGGCTGGCAGCGTGTTCTAAACTCTCGAGTTGATCGGCGCGTGCGCTCGTTCTGAATCGCACGGCCCAGACCACATGTGCAGTTCTTGCGCGCGCCAGTTCTTGACAGTCCTTGTCCCCTCCTCGACGCTCAAGCGGCCGGAGCGCACAGCGCTCTGAATCGCACCTGCCGAAAACGCATCGGACGGTCAATCCCCCGCACGCCGACTGAAACCGTTGCCTGGGCCCCATGGGTCTTTATATACCTTGACACGTATATGCTCTGTGGAGTATACCTAGAGAGTGGAATCTGTGTTCGAAATCATTGCGGAACCGAACCGCCGCGCGATATTGAGCCTCCTGGTCTCGTCACAACAATCGGTTGGAGAGCTCGAGCGTCGGCTTCGTATGCCGCAGCCGACCGTGTCAAAGCACCTGCGAGTACTGCGCGAGGCCGGTTTCGTGGAATCCACGGTGGACGGACAGCGCCGTCTCTACCGCCTGAAACCTGAACCGCTTCAGGAGGTGGATGCCTGGCTGGCTCCGTTCCGTCGGTTCTGGTCCGCGCACGTAGATGCTCTCGAACGCCACCTCGACCGCATGGATCAATTAGCACAGACGAAAAGGAAGACAAGGAGAAGACGACGCGGCCCAAACCGCGAACGTGACATAGGAGAAACGAAATGAAAATCAAACTGACCAGCGTATACGTCGACGACCAGGGTAAGGCCCTGCGCTTCTATACGGAGGTACTGGGCTTTACCAAGAAGGCCGATTTCAGTCAGGGCCCATTTCGCTGGCTGACCGTGGCCTCTCCCGAGGAGCTGGACGGCACTCAGCTGCAGCTGGCTCTGAACGACAACCCCGCAGCCAAAGCGTATCAGCAGGCGAAGTTTCAACAGGGCCAGCCCGCGGCCATGTTCTACACTGACGACGTCAAGGGCGACTACGAGCGGATCAAAGCCCGCGGCGCCGAGTTCACGATGCCGCCCACCGGCGTGACCGGCTCGACCATTGCGATGCTGAACGACACCTGCGGCAACCTCATTCAGCTCACTCAGCTGGCACACTATTGACGCCAAGGAGAAGAAGATGATGACCGATCGCGATCAGTACACACCGGGTCCGGCCAGCGGGGCGCAGATCCGAAAGGAGGGAGAAAAGTGGACGCTCATTCTCGTCAGAGAGCTGCGCCACTCGCCGGAAAAAGTCTGGCAGGCGCTAACCGACCCGGCGCATCTGCGCGAGTGGGCGCCCTTTGTGGTCGATGGGAGCCTGGGTACGGTTGGAACCAAGGTGAATCTCACCTGGGTGGGAAGGCCAACCCCGCTCGAAACAACAGTGACGCGCGCCGACGCCCCAAAGTTGCTTGAGTACAACGATACCCGGTGGGAACTCGAAGCCCTTGGTAGCGGCACCCGCCTGACGCTGTGGCACAACATCGATCGCCGCTTCATCTCAATGGGTGCTGCCGGGTGGCATATTGCTTTCGACGTTCTGGATCACCTTCTCAGCGGAACTCCCATCGGCCGCATCGTTGGTGGTGATGCGACGAAGTTCGGCGGCTGGCAGCGATTGAACGCCGAGTACGCCAAGCAGTTCGGTATTGAAACGCCCAACTGGCCGCCTCGGGCGGCTCAAAAGTCGTGAATGGAGAGGAGGAAGAACCCTATGGAATCGACCCTGCAGAAGCCGGCCCTCGTCGCCGCCAAGACCACCCCCAAAGCCAAGACCATCGTCTATTGGGTCGTCACCGCGCTCTTCTGCCTGCAGATGAGCTTCACCGCCTACTACGAGCTCGCTAACCCTGGGGTCGGCGGGAATTTCGCCCGCCTGGGCTTTCCGAGCCACGCGTTCCACGTCGAACTCAGCGTGGCCAAGGTGCTGGGAGTGCTCGCGCTGCTTGCGCCTGTGTCGGCGCGGCTCAAGGAGTGGGCCTACGCGGGTTTCGCCATCAACCTTGCCTCGGCGCTCATCGCCCACCTCTCGATGGGCGATGGTCCGGAGGCATTGTTCCCGTCGGCGGCCACCAGCGTGCTCTGGGGCCTCTCGTATTTCTTCTGGCGCCGCCTGGCCACGCCGGCGAGCGCCTGACCGCGCAGCGCCGGCGGTTTAGGTCGTAGGAGTGCGAGAGGGCGGGGACGTTGGCGATGCTGAGCCCGTTGAGTCGAGAGGCCAGCCCGGGGATGTTGTTCATTACCAATACCGATTGCATACGTTACGGAATGGTACTTGGTCTAAGAAAATGGAAGACTTAAACATGCCAGATGAACATAATGGCCCGCCTACCGACAAGAAAAATGGCGGCGTGAAGGATTCGGGCAAAGAGCGTCAGACCGCTAAACCGTCCACAAACTTCAAGGGTGTCATTTTCACTCCATCAGACGAACCGTATCTTGGGCGACAATCTGTCTTCCACTTCGACCAATTGATTTCAGCGGTGATGGAAACAAACTTTCGTGTCGCACCGTTGACAAGAATGCCGATGACCGACTTACAGAAGGCGGCAACGATGCTGATTCCGCAAGGTATCAGCCTGTCTCTCGGCATCCGGGAACTTGTTCGGCAAGGCTACCTGTTCTCAGCGGCGGTGTTGCTTCGTCCTTTGATGGAGCGAACGGCGATCATCGCGTACCTTCGGGCGAACCCTTCCGCAATCACGATTTGGGAATCCGGTTGGAAATTTCGCGAACGGCCATCTCTTGCCACAATGCTTCAGACGATCAGCGGGCAACGGGTAGACTTGGTCAAGGCCAAGTTGATGTGTGACACCCTAAACCATCTTGTTCACGGCGACCCAATGAGTTCTGACTACAACCTTGTTGAGCTGGGAGAGGCTGGCATGGGATATGCACCAAGCAAAATCACCAACGCCCCGGACGTGTGCGATTTTGTCTGCTTCGGCGCGATTCCTTGGCTGGTGGTGCTTCAAGGAATGATGCTCGCACTGTTTCTTCAGGACGCACCCGTGCAATGAAGCGTCTGTGTCAAGTAATCGCCTAAAATAGGTGCGAGAGTTGGAGCTGTACATGAAAAGACCCGTCCCGGTGGAATCTGCCTCTGCATTCATCGACGAGAAGATCAAGGCACTTGCGGACTGGCGCGGGAAGATGCTCGCGAAAGTGCGCGAAATCATACGCGAGGCAGACCCTGAGATCGTCGAGGAGCGGAAGTGGGTGAAACCAACGAATCCCGGAACGCCGGTTTGGTCCCACGGCGGCATCGTCTGCACGGGAGAGACGTACAAGAACGCCGTCAAGCTGACTTTTGCCAAGGGAGCTGCGTTGAAGGACCCTGCACGTCTATTCAACTCCAGCCTCGACGGAAATGTCAGACGCGCCATCGACATCCACGAAGGCGAGAAGATCGATCAGGCAGCCTTGAAGGATCTCATCCGTGCTGCCGTGGCGCTCAATCTCAAGGGCAAGACCAAGCCGAAGCCCCGGCGAGCAAGCAGCAAGCGGGCCGACTAGCTGCCGGCACTGCCTCGTGAGAAAAAACACCACAAGGCATTTTCGGTTCACACGTGTTTCAAAGCCCGCAACAAGTTGTAAATTCAACACTTTCACGTAACAAGCCCTTCTTGATTCGAGGCCCTCCATGCGAAGATCCGATTAGGAGAGCCGCTATGGCAAGCCAGAGCACGCCGCTCGAAAATGTCGGGGGTTGTACAGCGCGGGTAGAGGTGTGGCCGGCCTGGGATGCGTTGCAGCGCGTTTGCGATGTTGCGCTGGTCGCTCTCACCTTGCCGGTTTGGGGACCGCTATTGTTGGGGGCGGTCGCGATCAAAATCCTTCTCGACGGCGCACCGGTCCTGTTCAGTCACGTGCGTGTGGGGCTGGATGGCCAGCCCTTCGTGCTCTATAAAATACGGACGACCCCGGTGGATTTTCAACCGACCCCGGCCGACTGGAGCAACGAAGACTATCCGCCGCGCACGCGTTATGGAGCGCTTTTGCGGCGCTTCGACATCGACGAACTGCCGCAGCTATGGAATGTGATCAAGGGCGAGATGTCGCTGGTGGGGCCGCGGCCGGAAATGGCACTTCATGTCAAACGATTTAGCGGCTGGCTGCCGGAATACCGGCAGCGGCTCATGGTGCGGCCCGGGTTGACCGGTCTCGCGCAAGTGCGCGGCTGGCGCGGCGACACCAGCATCCACCGGCGGCTCGTCTCCGACCTGGAGTACACCAGCCGGCGCGGCGCCCGGACGTACTTCATGATCCTGGTGCGAACGCTTATTTCTGGCTCAGCCCGCCATCCACGGCCAGTATCTGGCCGGTGATGAAGTTCGAAGCGGCGAGAAAATAAACCACAGCGTCTGCGATTTCTTCCGCGGTTCCGGGGCGGCGCGCGGGGGTAGCGCGCACCATCGCTTCGGCCTCCGCATCCAATTCACCAAACGGAATCACGCCGGGGGCGACCGAGTTTACCGTGATTTCCGGAGCAAACGCTTTAGCGAGCGCGCGCGTGAGCATGATGACGCCCGCTTTTGCGGCGCAGTAATGCGCGTGATTGGCCCATGGACGGATGCCGCCCAGAGAGCTGATATTCACGATTCGGCCGCCACCGGATTTTTTCAGTACGCGCGCGCCCTGCTGGCAACAAAAGAAGACCGCTTTCAGATTCACGGAGTGGATGAAGTCCCAATCGGCTTCGGTGATATCGAGTGGATCGATGGCCGCGAAGCGGGCGGCGTTGTTGACCAGGCCATCGAGGCGGCCGAAATGCTGCTCGACCTCACGAAACAGGCGCGCGATCTCGGCGACGCTTTCGAGATTCGCGCGGAACAGAGACGCTCCACACTCGGCGGCCGTTTTCCGCGCCTCGGATTCCGATTCGTTGTAGTGAATCGCGACGCGCGCACCGTCGCGGGCCAGGCGCAGCGCGATCCCGCGGCCGATGCGCTTGGCGGCGCCGGTCACCAGAATCACTTTCCCCGACAAACTAGATGGTGGGTTCGCCATGCACCTCCACCTCGCGGCGTTTCACGCCCTCGACCGGCGGCTCGGGCAGGCGGCCGGTGAGGTTGGCCCAGCCCCAGAAGAAGGCCGTGGTCGAACTGAGAGCGCCGGCGATGGCGCCGATCAGGCGCGGGCTGTAGTATTGCGAAGCGATGCCCGCCGCCGTCATCGAAAGCATCATCACCGACCACTGCATCGATTCCATGGTAGAAAAGACGCGGCCGCGATACTCGTTCGACACGTGACTTAACAATTGCGACATGTTCAGCACGGAACTGACGGCTACCGCCGCGCGCGACAGCGCGATGAAAAGCAACGCTACATAAAAATTCTGCATCTGGCTGAAGATGATATACGTGGCGCCGTGAACAATGTAGCAGATAGAAATGGTGTATTTGTAGCCGCGGAAACTGATGTGCTCTCCGAGCCAATAGGCAAACCCTCCGCCGATTAACAGGCCGATCCCCGCGCAACCCCAAACTTCGCCGATGCCCGCCGGGCCGCGATTGAAGACCACCTCTCCGAACAGACTGAAGAGAATCTGCGCGGCGCCGCCGCCGGTAGCCCAGCCTACGCCGATCAGCGCGATGCCGAAAATGAGCGGATTGGAGCGCATGTAACGCAGGCCTTCCATATATTCGTGCCAAGGGCGCACGACCTCGGCCTCGGTGAGCGCGGCCTTTCTGGGCTGAAATGCATCGCCGGTGACACGCAGGCGCGAGATGCAAGCGGCGGAAAAAAAGAACGAAAGCGAATTGAGAACGAAAGCCCACTCGTAACCGAATTGCATGACGCTCGCGCCTGCGGCAAAGGTGCCGATGGTGATGGTGGTCCATTGGGTGGTCTGGGTGAGCGAGTTGGCGGTGTGCAGCTCCTCGCTAGTGGTGATGGTCGGCAATATGGCGGACCGGCCGCTCGTGAAAAAGGGAGACGCGAACATCAGCAATCCGCTGAAGACGTACAGCAGCCAATTGTCGTGGCGGTGCAGGCAGAGAATGAAGCCCAGGGCGAGAATGCCGCGCGTAAGGTCGCTCGCGATCATGACGTGCTTGCGATTGAGGCGGTCCAGGAGCACGCCCGCGATGGGGCCGGCGAACATAGCGGGAATGGCGCGCGAGAGCATGACGCCCGCCACTACCAGTCCCGATTTCGTGTGGGCCAGGGCGAGGCTGAAGACGGCGATGTTGTTGAAGTGGTCGCCGATCTCGCTCACGATCTGGCCGCCCCACATAAAGCGGTAGTTACGATTCTGGGCGAGCAGCGCGCGAAAGGAGAGCATCAGCCGCGCTCCGTGAGGAACACGCCGGCGAAGATCACGGCGCCGCCGACGGCGAGCAGAGGCGTAATGCGTTCTCCCAGGAATGCGACAGCCATGAGCGTGGCGATGACTGGTTCCAAATAAACGAACGCCGCGAGTCGCGAGGCGGAAATGCGAGTGAGCGCGTAATAGTAAATCAAGTAACAGATGGCCGAAGGAAAGATCGCCATGTATACCAGGCTGCTCCATCCGGCGGCCGTGATCCCGGCGAAGGGGAATGCGCGCGCTTGCCACAAAACAATGGGAGCGAGCAACACCGCGCCGCCCATGTAAGCAAATCCATTCGTGACGATAGTGCCGTGCAGTTCGGTGGTTTTCTTGCCATATGCGGCGTAGAGTGCGAACAAGAGCGCGGCAGCGCCGGTGATGGCGTCACCGGCGAGCGTGGCTTCGGTGTGCAGCAGAGCCTGCTGCCCGGATGCCTGCCCCGCAAGTACGGCAACGCCGGCGAAGGCAATGGCCATGCCGGCGATCTTGCGCATGGTGATTTGCTCCAAGCCAATGCGGGCGGCGATGAGCAAGACGAGGACAGGGGAAATCCCGATGATCCACGCCGAGTGGGTGGCGGTGGTGCGGTTTAAGCCAGAGAGGAACAGAAGCTGGTTGCCCACATTGCAAATCGCAAGCAACGCCAGCATGGGAACTCCACGGGATGGCCAAAAACGCTTGCCGGCAGTGCGGGTTTTTCGCCAATAAATCGGCGCGAGAAAAATTCCAGCGAGCGCGATGCGCAGCGCTCCGAGCAACAAGGGCGGAAACTCACGGAGCGCCACCTTGCCGATGATGAAGTTCGCTGACCATAGGAGCACCATCAGCGAGATCAAGGCGTAAAGAACGAAGTGCGCGTTCAACCGGCCGGCACCTCGCGAACGGTCACCTCGCCCAGAAAATCGTGATCAATGGCGTACCCGAAACCGGGATCATCGCAAATCTCGATGGTGCCGCGCGACGTGGTTTCGACCGGTGGGCTGACGATGTCGCGCTTCCAATAGCGCCGGCTGGCGGAGACGTCGCCCGGCAAAGTGAAATTGGGCAGCGTGGAGAGCGCGATATTGTGCGCGCGGCCGATGCCGGCTTCGAGCATGCCACCGCACCAGACCGGAATGCCGGCGGCCTCGGCGGCATCGTGCACGCCTTTGGCTTCGCGAAAACCGCCGACGCGGCCCAGCTTGATGTTGATGATGCCACAGGCGCGCAGCCGGATGGCCTGTTCGGCATGATGCGCGGAGCGAATGCACTCATCGAGGCAGATGGGCGTTTGCAATTGCGATTGCAGCGCGGCGTGATCGATGATGTCGTCGTGCGCGAGAGGCTGCTCGATCATCATGAGGTAAAAGTCGTCGAGGCGCTTGAGGTGGCCGGCGTCTTTCAGTGTGTAAGCGGAGTTGGCGTCGGCCATGAGCTTGATGGAAGGGAAGCGCTCACGCACCTGGCGGACGACGTCAACATCCCAGCCGGGCTTGATCTTCATTTTGATGCGCTGATAGCCGGCGGCGAGCTCGCGCTCGATTTTTTCGAAGAGCTGCGGAACCGATTCCTGAATGCCGATGGAAACGCCGCAAGGAATTTCGTGACGCGCGCCTCCGCCGATATGTTGCCAGAGCGGGCGGTTGTGCAAACGCGCTTCGAGGTCCCAGACGGCTGTTTCGAGGCCACCACGCGCCATGCGATGACCGCGAATGTGCGCGGTGAGCCGCGCGACATCGCCGGCGCTCGAGAGATTCTTGCCGCTGACCTGCGGCGCGGCATAATCCCGCAGAATCAGCCAGGCCGACTCGGTCCATTCCTCGTTATAGAACGGGTTTTCGCCGGCGGTAACTTCGCCCCAGCCGGATATGCCGTCAGAGACGACTTCCACGAGGATGATGTCGCGTTCGGTGGTGCGGCCGAAGCTGGTTTCGAAGAAGTGTATGAGCGGCATGCGAATCTGCCGCAGAGTGATTTTTTCGATTTTCATTCCCAACGTCCGAACAGGTAAGTGCCGGCGTCCGCCGATTTCTCCACACCCACTACGGCCAGGCCGCGATCAAAATTCGCCTCGAATTGCTTGCTTATCTCCTGTTGGATCTGACGGGCGCGCTTATGATCCTCGCGGCGGAGGACGGAGATGGCGGTGGGCACGGAAATGCGCTCGATGGTTTCGGGCCGCGCGACGGACGGGCCGCCATCCACAATAGCTCTGACGCGGGGGCTCGCGATCCACCACTCGGCGACGCAGCGGTCGGTGGGCAGGCCGCCATGCAGATGGCTGGTGGTGGTGCCGTACTGATTGCGCACGTAGCGGCGCACAATTGCGCCTAGCCGCTCCACGTTGAGATAGGCGTTCTTGATCTCGAGCGGATCGAAAGTCCACTCGATAAGTTGGATGCCGCGAGCCAGAGCGTCCTCGCGCTGCTTGAGCTTGAGGCGGCGGCCGATGCCCAAATCGCGGTATTCCGGTTTGACACCCAGCATGTGGCTATGGAGATAGGAGTGGCCGCCGGCTTTGAGGCCGGGAATCGCCAGGCAGAAGCCCACCATTTGAGGGCCATCAAACGCGCCGAAGACCTGGCCGCCCACCTTGGTGGCCACGATGAACAGACGCATGGGGAGCAGTTCGATGTCGTTGAAGCCCCAAATCTGCTTTTGCAGTTCGACGGCCCCTTCGAACTCGGGCTGCGTGGTGAGCGGGCGGACCGCGATCGCGCTTGGGCCGCTCACTTCTTGGCTTCCTGCCACAACGCTTCCATCTCTTCGATGGAGCTTTCGCGCGTGGTTTTGCCGCGCTCCGCGAGCTTGTGCTCGACATAGCCGAAGCGGCTGCGGAACTTGGCGTTGGTGCGGCGCAGCGCCTGCTCGGGATCGACTTTCACGAATCGCGCGAGATTCACAAGGACGAAGAGCATGTCACCGAGCTCGCCTTCGAGCCCCTCGCGATCGTTCTGGACGCGCGCCTGCTCGAATTCACGCAACTCCTCATGCAATTTATCGATCACCTGGCCGGCATTTTCCCAATCAAAACCGGTTTGCGCGGCACGGGACGCGATCTGCTGCGCTTCCACCAATGCGGGCAATGAGCGGGGCACCGAGCCTAGGAGGGTGTTGTCGGCCTCCGGTTTGGCGCGCTTCTCTTCGGCCTTGATCTCGTTCCAGCGCTTGAGCACGTCGCTCCCGGTGTGGGCGGTTTCGTCGCCGAATACGTGGGGATGGCGGCGGATGAGCTTCTGGTTGATGGCGTCGAGCGCGTCCTCGACGCGGAACAGGTTCTCTTCCAAGGCCATTTGCGAGAAAAAGACGGCCTGAAGCAGCAGGTCGCCCAGTTCTTCGGCCAGCGCGGGCCAGTTGCGCGCGTCGATCGCGTCCATGACCTCGTAGGTCTCTTCGAGCAGGAAGGGCTTGATGGTATCGAAGGTCTGCTCGCGGTCCCACGGGCAACCGTTAGGGGCGCGCAAGCGGGCCATCAAATCGACGAGCTGCTGGAATTTTTCACCGGCTGCGGAAGGGGGCATCAGCGTCGGATAGAACTCGGGGTAATCATCAAATTTAACATATGCGAAGGTCTGGCACGGCGAACTGAAGTTCGCCGCTGCGCGCTGAAGCGCACGCCACAAGGCGGGAGAGCCGACGGCCATATTGCTGTGCTGCGCTGCATTGCGCGGAATTCGATTAAGCTTGTCGGGTGACTTGGAACGCGCCGACCGGCGAAGAACGCGAAATCCTGCGCCGGGAGATTCTGACTCAGGCCCGTGAGATCGGCTCGCGTGTTCAAGATGCCAATAAGGAAGACATTGACGCGCTCGTCGACGAGGCTATCATCGCCATCCGGGGTGAGAATCGAGCGAGAAAGGCTCCCTAGTCGACGAGCCCTGAGTCCATGCCCTTGGAGGGTTTGCTAGTTTCCATCATCTGAGCGAACGCCTCAAGTGTTTTCTGGCTGCAATCGCGCTGGAAGGACGACTACATCGACCGGAAAGGCTGCATCCCCATGAAGGTATTGGCGGACGGGCCCCTCGACGGCGCCCAGACTCAACAAGCGGGTCTTGCCGCCGAAAGATGTGTCCCATTGATGGACGGTCGCACGCCAGATGACGCTTAGCGCGAAATAACCGAGTTCGTCTGTATTCACGCCCATCGCAGAGCCAGAGAATGCGAGGAAGTTACTAAAGGTATAGTGCTGATGGGCCACGGCTAGGCGGTCGCCGAGCGGGAACCGCTTTCCGTTCCAGACCCACTTGAGCGTCCCGTTCTCGCCGTTCTTGTTGAAGAGATCTTCACATTCTGCGCAAAGTAGATAGTCCGTCACCTGCTTCGAGGTCGTCGCGGTGACTTTCCGACCAACCACCACGGGGTTCGGATTTCTTTTGGAGGGGCTGCGGATGTATTTGTACATCGCCGCCGGGATCAGATGGCTGTCCTGAAGATCCTTGGCTAGCAGACAAAGCTTACAAATACCTCGCGGCATGCGATCCGCGCTCGTATACAGTTTTCGGACCAAGTCTACCATTGAAACAAGCCACATCGGGCATCGGCGTCGGATAAAACTCGAGCAACCATCAGACTTAGCACGTGCGAAGCTTGGACACGGCGAACTGAAGTTTGCCGCGGCGCGCAGAAGCGCGCGCCACGAGGGGCCAGTAAACGAACGTCATAATGTCTCGGCACTACGGTGCACGCGCAGCGCGTCCTGATAAAATGAAAAGTCGAGATGAGCGAAGCCGAAAATCCGCTTCCGCAAGGGGACTCCGCGGAACCAGAGGCTGAGGAACGCATGCCGATACCGCCGGCATCGTTTGAGTTCCTGGCGCTGTCTATACGCACGCAAGCTGAACTCCAGTTGGGGTTGATCCACTTCGGTCCGGAGAACGAAAGGCCGAAGCCGGATCTGGGTCTGGCGCGCCATAGCATTGACCTGCTCGGCATGTTGCAGGAGAAGACCAAGGGGAATCTCACGCTGGAGGAGCAGCGCCTGATTGAGAATTCGCTGACCGAATTACGCTTCCGCTTTGTACAGGCTCTCGAAGAAAGCAAGAAAAGCTGAATGGGCGCGGCAGGCCCAATGAAGATCACGGTGCTTGGGTCGGGCACCAGCGTGGGCGTGCCGACGGCCGGTTGCCATTGCGACGTGTGCAAGTCGAGCGATCCGCGCGATAACCGGCTGCGCCCTTCGGTGCTGGTGCAGTACGGCGGCCACAATGTGGTGATTGACACGACGCCGGATTTTCGCACACAGGTTCTGAGGGTGCATCTCGACCGGCTGGACGCGGTGCTGTTCACGCACTCGCACGCCGACCATATCATGGGGCTCGACGATGTGCGGCCGTTCAACTTCCGGCAGCAGGCGCGCATTCCTATTTTTGCGTCAGCGGAAACCTTGGGGTCCATCCAGCGATGCTTCCAGTACATTTTCAACGGGG
>Ga0307478_10003193_pt1 | contig 12302 bp, 5 predicted proteins | sample atmos_gasesECM4C_2_FD_203713 | JGI IMG/M metagenome (GOLD analysis project Ga0307478, IMG submission 203713) | Hardwood forest soil microbial communities from Morgan-Monroe State Forest, Indiana, United States - atmos_gasesECM4C_05 | ecosystem: Environmental > Terrestrial > Soil > Temperate...
GTGGTGGCGCATAGCGCCAGCCCCGCAGTCAGTTCCCATCAAGCCCGACCGGTGTTTGCCGCGGTTGGGCTGTTGCAAGAAGAAGAAGTTATCGCGAAGGCCCGGCTCAGTGTTTTTGAATTGGGCATTCGTGGTCCTCCTGCCGTTTAGGGATTCCCGTTGATCGATGCGTTCTGACCAGGATTCACTGGTCCAACGAGCAAAGCCCCGGCTTCATTTGCCGGGGCCGGTCCCTATTTCCTTACTTCATTCCAGGAGGATTTCATGCTTGCTTCATCCAAGCAGTTGCTGGTCGCACTTCTCGTCGTATCGTTCTGTCTAGCCGGGAGTTTTGCTTACGCACAATCGGGCGGGAGCTCGGGGTCCATCAGCGGCACCGTGCTGGACCCTGACGGCGCCGTCGTGCCTAATGCAACCGTTCAGATTCATAACCCGGTCAGCCACTATGACCGCTCAACCACCACGGATAAGTCCGGGAATTTCAGCCTCGCGAACGTGCCGTTCAATCCTTATCACATGACCGTGACTGCGGCCGGATTCGGCAATAATTCAGAGGACGTGGAGGTCCGCTCCGTCGTGCCTCTCAGCGTCAACGTGAAACTCCAAGTGTCGGGGTCCACAACGTCGGTGACGGTCGAGGCTGGGGCGGCTGATTTGCTGGAGAACGATCCGACCTTCCACTCCGACATCGACAAGAGCTATTTCGACAGACTTCCCTTGGAGAGCACGACGTCGGGACTGAGTTCGCTGGTTACTCTTTCAACGCCGGGAATCGCTGCCGACTCCAACGGCCTGTTCCACGGGCTCGGCGACCATGCGGAGAATTCGTTTTCTATCGACGGACAGCCCATTACCGACCAGCAGAGCAAAGTATTCTCCAACCAGCTTCCTGTCGATTCGATCGAATCCATGGAAGTGATTTCGGGTGCGCCGCCCGCGGAATACGGCGGCAAGACCAGCGTTGTAATTGTGGCGACCACGCGGTCCGGTCAGGGGGTAACCACTCCCCACGGCAGTGTGACCACTTCCTACGGAACCTTTGGAACATCCAACGTCGCAGCCGATCTCGCTTATGGGGGTAAGAACTGGGGGAACTTCATTTCGGTTGGCGGTTTGAACACGGGCCGGTTCCTGGATCCGCCAGAGTTCGCCGTGTTCCACGACAAGGGTAATGAAGAAAACCTCTTCGACCGAGTGGACTATCAACTCACAACCGCCGATTCGATTCACCTGAACTTCGCCTACACCCGGAGCTGGTTCCAGACACCGAATAACCTCGATGCCGAAAACGCTACGTCCTGGAATGGACTGTTTGGGATCGAACCGCAAATGGCAGCTTTTGCAGGCAGAGACCCGAACGGAAATATCGTGGGACCGACGGATCAGCGATCCAAGATTGGGTCGTTCAACATTGCTCCTTCCTGGACGCATGTGCTGAACGCGAACGCCGTATACACGCTCGGCGCGTTCGTGCGCCGCGACGACTACAACTACTATCCCAGCGGCGACGCGTTCGCGGACCTCGGGCCACCGAGCCTGCAGAGACAGTCCGTAGGCCAGAACCGCACGCTGACCAACGCGGGGCTTCGATCCGATCTTTCCTACGTCAAAGGGATTAACCAAATCAAGGCCGGAGTCGTGTATCAACAGACGTTCCTCAATGAAAACGACACTGTTGGGATCGTCGATCCGACCTACAACGCACCCTGCATTACTGGCGCAACCGTTACTTCAGTGAACCCGTTTCCATTTGTGGCGGCGCCCGCGCCGGGGATCACCGCTCCCTCACAATGCGCCGGCGCTTTGGAGCCGAACACTGGCGCTAACACGGACGCGCCCAACTCCACTCTTTACCCCAACTTCAATCCGATCCTGGCTCCCTACGACTTGACCCGTGGCGGAACCCCGTTCAACTTCAATGGCCACACTGATATTAAGGAACTCGCGCTGTATGTGCGGGACAACATCACAAAAGGAAACTGGTCGTTGAACCTTGGCTTGCGCGGCGACTTCTACAATGGTCTGTCGACCGCAAGGCAGGCTGAGCCTCGGGTTGGGGTCGCCTACAATATCAAGCAGACCAACACGATTCTTCGCGTTTCTTACGCGCGCACCCTGGAATCCCCTTTCAACGAGAATCTCATCCTTTCGAGCACTGGGTGCGCCAATCCGGTGTTAGTTCCTTTGCTTGCGTGTAGCGGACTTTCGAGCGGAGCGTTGAGTCCTGGCTTTCGCAATGAATTTCACGCTGGCATCGAACAGGCGTTCGGGAAGTACCTGGTTTTTTCCGGCGAGTACATCACCAAGTACACGCACAACGGTTACGACTTCAGCGTGCTCGGCAACACTCCGATCACCTTCCCCATTGAATGGCACAACTCCAAGATTCCTGGATATGCAGGCCGAGTGAGCGTGCCGAACTTGCATGGCTTTTCGGCGCTCTTTGTCTTCTCCAGCGTGGCAGCGCGCTTCTTCCCGCCGCAGATTGGCGGCGCAGGCGCGACCGTAGGAGCTCCGGGCACTCCGTTCCGCATAGACCACGACGAGAAGTTCAACCAGACGACGCACCTCCAATATCAACCCTGGAAGCGCGGCCCCTGGGTCGGTTTCAACTGGCGCTACGACAGCGGGCTAGTCGCGGGCAACGCACCCTGCTTCGGAGGTCCGAACAACGATTGCCCGCAGTCAACCCTGATCAACGGGCAACCAGCGGTCTTTTTTCAGGATGTTTTCGGAAACCCACTGAGCGCAGATCAGGAATTCCAGGCTGGGTTCACTTGCAACGGCGCGCGCGCGACACCGACCACTCCGCTGCCCGCCGCGTGCCTGGCTTCGCAGTTCGGAACCAGCCTTATCAAGGTGCCTGCGCCCAACACTGAGAACGACGACCACAATCCGCCGCGCATCGCATCCCGCAATCTCTTTGATCTATCCATCGGCCATGACAACTTGTTCCATGGCGACAAATACAAATGGAGTGCGCAATTGACCGTCATCAACCTGGCGAACAATTACGCGCTCTACAACTTCCTTTCAACTTTTAGTGGCACGCACTACGTCACACCCCGATCGCTTACCGCGGCGATCGCGTTCCATTTTTAGGTGGAGCGGACTCAACGAGAGGGCGGCCCGTTATTTCGGGCCGCCCGTTTCTTTTACCTAAGGCTTTACCGCGGCAGGGTTAAGGCGAGGCAGGGGCCGGACGAGGGGATTCCGACTGTTAGAATAGCGATATCAACCTTTCCGTTGCAGGGAATCTTTCCTGAGGAGAAACGCTTGTCGATGAAGTTCGCTGTGTTGGCGATCGCGCTGTCTCTAGCCGCCAGCATGGCAGGGGCACAATCCGCTGGTAACTCGACCACACTGAACGGAACGGTCGTCGACGTGACCGGCGCAGTGGTTGTGGGCGCCACAATCAAGATTCATAATCCGGTCAGCGGCCTGGCTCGCAGCGCGCAGACCGACACTACGGGCCAATTCAGTCTGGTGAACGTTCCCTTCAATCCCTACCATGTCACGATCACGGCAAAAGGGTTCTCGTCCTACAGCCAGGATGTTGAGCTGCGTTCGGTCGTGCCGGTCACCATCAGCGTTACGCTGCAGGCCCTGGTGGAGGCGACTACGGTCACCGTGCACGAAGAGGCAGGCGACCTGGTGGAGACCGATTCCACGTTCCACAGCGATGTAGATAAGAACCTGATCGACCGGTTGCCTATGCCGGCAGAATCGTCTGGCATGAGCGCGGCGGTCACGGCCGCCACGCCGGGTGTTTCCGCCGACTCCAACAACAGTATGCACGGTCTGGGCGATCACGCGGAAAACACCATCTCCGTCGACGACCAGGCCAACTCCGATCAGACGAGCAAGACCTTTTCTAATCAGATTCCCTCCAACTCGATTCAGTCGATGGAGGTCATCGCGGGGGCGCCGCCGGCGGAATTTGGCGGGAAGACGAGTCTTGTTGTAAAGGTCAGCACGCGCTCGGGTCAGGGCGTCACTACGCCGACTGGTTCGGTCAGCGCATCTTACGGCTCGTTTGGCACCTCGAACACATCGTTTGACCTGGCCTACGGCGGACAGAACTGGGGCAATTTCCTTGCTATCAGTGGCACCGATGGCGGCCGCTTTCTCGATGCCCCTGAATTCGCCGTCATGCACGACAAGGGCAATCTGGAAAACTTGTTCGATCGCATCGACTATCAGATCGCTACCGGCAATACGATTCATCTGGATCTGGCGTGGAGCCGGTCCTGGTTTCAGACGCCGCAGACCTACGATAACCTGAACATCGGCGTTCTTGATCCATTCGGGAACCCGGTTCCCGCCATGGACCAGCGTTCGCAGATCAAGACCTATAACATCGCTCCGTCGTGGTCGCTGCTGCTTAATCCGAAAGCGGTGTTTACGCTTGGCGGTGTGGTGCGGCATGATGATTACCACTACTATCCCAGCGGCGATCCGTTTTCTGATCTTGGTCCTCTGAACCTGCAGCGGGAAACCATCGGCCAACACCGGCTGCTGACGAACGCGGGCATTCACGCTGATCTGGCGTACGTTCGCGGCATTAACAACATGAAGTTCGGGATCAGCTATCAGCAGACATTCCCTACGGAGAACGATGCGCTTGGAATCGTGGATCCTTTGCTGAATGCGCCCTGCGTCAACGCGAGCGGGACTCCCGTCGCCGCCACGGGCGTGACCAATCCCACGCTATGCCCGGTGGGGCTGTTTCCCAACGAGTCCGTCGTGGGTTCACCGGCGACTGGAGCCTCACCGTATCCATTCTTTAATCCCGTCCTGCTGCCTTTTGACCTTACCCGCGGCGGCGGCCTCTACGGCTTCTATGGCCATACCGACGTGAAAGAACTTGCGCTCTTCGCTCAGGACACTATCAGCAAGGGGAACTGGTCATTCAGCCTGGGCCTTCGCGGCGACTTGTACAACGGCTTCAGCGCGGCGCGGCAAGTGGAACCGCGCTTCGGAATGGCGTACAACATCAAGCGGAGCAGCACCGTGCTTCGCATCTCGTATGCGCGAACGCTGGAAACTCCCTTCAACGAGAACCTGGTTCTCTCCAACAACGGCTGCGATTCTGCGGTGATCGCGGCCCTGGTGCCCTGCGTTCCGGCGAATCTGAATCCTGGCTTTCGCAATGAATTCCACGCTGGCTTGCAGCAGGCCTTCGGACGCTATCTGGTCTTTGATGGCGAGTACATCTGGAAATACACTCACAACGGCTACGACTTCAGCGTGTTGGGAAACACGCCGATTACTTTCCCCATCGAGTGGCACAACTCGAAGATTCCCGGATACGCCGCCAGCGTGCACATGCCAAATTTTCACGGGCTGACGGCAGGCGTGGTGTTCTCCAGCGTCGCCGCGCGCTTCTTCCCGCCGCAGGTGGGAGGGCTGGGAGCCACAGTGGGGCAGAATGGCCTTCCTTTCCGTATTGATCACGACGAGAAATTCAACCAGTCAACCCATCTGCAATACCAACCATGGCAACGCGGCCCCTGGCTCGCGTTCAGCTGGCGCTATGACAGTGGGCAAGTAGCCGGCGCTGCGCCTTGCTATGGCGTGAACCCTGGAAACGACTGCCCGGCGTCTACCACCCTCGGCGGCGAGCCCGCGGTCGAAATGTTCGGCAACGGTGCACCGCTCACGGCCGATGAGGAGTTCGAGGCTGGGTTCTTTTGCGGAACTCAGCATGCAACGCCGACGCAGCCGCTGCCTTCGGTTTGTCCTACATCGGCGTTCGGCTCTACGCTGATAAAAGTGGCGGCACCGGGAACCGAAAACGACGATCACAATCCGCCGCGTATCGCGAAGCGGAACCTCTTCGATATCTCGATCGGCGAAGATAACCTGCTGCATGGCGACAAGTACAAAGTGAGCTTGCAGTTAACCGCCATCAATGTGGCGAACAATTACACGCTTTATAACTTTCTTTCAACTTTCAGCGGGACTCACTACGTCTCGCCGCGATCGCTCACCGGGGAGATTGGATTCCACTTTTAGCGGAACTGTTTTGACGGGACTGGCAGCCGCCATCGCGGTTGCCTTCTCTTCTTCGACCCCAACCAAGGTCTCTCGCAGAAGGCGAATTAGTATTTTCCGCCAAAAATCGCCTTATTGACGTCGGGCCAGAACTCTTTCAGCATGTTGAACACGCCGTCCAAGCCCACCTGCGTTCCCCAACGTTGGTAGGTTTTCACCCACTGGTTGTTCTGTGCCGGGTAATAGGCATTTCCGATGCCCGCGGCCGCTCCGGCCCCCACGACCTCCGACAGATTGAATGTGCTGGTTCCCAAGTTGGTCCTCGTGATGAACAGCCGACTGACGGCATAACCGGACCGCTTAAAGAGTCCGCCCTTACCCATGGTGTAGTATCTGGGGTCTTCTTTCGTCACCACCGGGATTATGGCTTCCGTCATGTAGTTCTCCACTGCGCCATCGACAAAGACGTGCCAGTAGTACTTACCGAAGCCCTCAGCGCCTTGCCCAAAGGTCGGCTGCGACTTGCCGGCCATGTCAATTCCTGCGAGCGCTCCCACTAGAATGAAATCGGAGTAGTCAAACGTATCCTGGGTCGCCAGCCAGAGTTCACTCTTGAAATTCAGCGGAGGCAAATGCGTGTTGGCACTGACCGCACGGTAATTAGGGATGACCCACAGAATTCTCTTGTTTTGTTTACCATAGTCTTGATCGGGGTTAGTTGGAGTTGAAGGGCTGACCGCCGGCTTCGGCGCGTCGGGTAGGGAGGATTGTCCATCTGTGGTTGTGTCTTTTCGCGGTGGCTCCTGATTCTGAACCTGGTTTTGCGAAGCCTGGTTTTGCGAAGCGTCGGTTGCCGCAGCATCGGTCGTTAGTGAAACATCGTTCAGAACAGACGATGCCGTTCCTGCTCGGGATTGTTCTCGCTCGCTTGCCGCTTCCTGAGCTTGCGACGCCGCTGCCAACATCGCGGTCAGCGCTCCCGCCACGCAAAATAATCGAATCGTTTTCAAATCTCCTCCCCAACGTCTGTATTTTCCTGCTCGGGCCCTCTCTGCTGCGCTTTCAGACAATTCCCGCCAGTCACCCAAACTTGGATTGCTTGAATCGGCCTTTGGATGTGCTCCACCATCAGAAACGGGCAAGTGTGGAATCGAGATTGCAAAGTTAGTCGGGTGCTTTCTGCTGCTGTTTCTCCAGGTGGCGGGCGTGTCTGTTCTGCAAATAGCCGTGAATATCTGGCCAAAACTCCTTCAGCTCATTTCCGAAGGCGTCGATACCCATTTGCACTCCCCAACCTGAGAGATTCGACGAAAAACTGCGATCGACGGCGGGATAGTAGACGTTGGAAATAGCAATCGCCGTTGCGTTGCCGAGGAACTCGGGAACGTTGAACATGTGAGCCCCGGAGTCTCTTCGAGCAATGAAAATACGGTCGATGGCATAGCCAAAGCGGTGCACGCCCGACCCCCTGCCCAATCGATAATAGCGCGGATCGATTTTTAGTATCGTGGGGAAAACGCCACCCACCATGATATTGCCATCCACCTGATCGGCAAAAGCCGTTCCATACCGCTTCGCGTACCCCTTCGCTCCCTGCCCGAACGCCGGATCGGAATTCTCCGCTTGCCGAACGCCTGCAACGACGCCGACGACTGTGAATTCGTAGGGGTCGAAGGAGCCCTTGGCTGCCATGGCGAACTTCTCTTTCCAAGAGACTGGCGGCACCTGTGACTGACCATCAACCGTCAAGTAGTTTGGCATCACGTAAAACATCCGGTCGTCCTTGACCTTCTTTTTATCTTCTTGGACCGCGCTGCCCGGATCCTGAGTGTCACTCTGGGTAGACGGTTGGCCTCCGGGTTTATCCTGCGTCGAAGAACTGGCCGCGGGCGATTGGGCGGATTGGGCAGGGTCCGATGTTTGAGTCGGCGGGGTTCTTTGACCTGCGCAAAAGGCCGTAGAGGATAAGATCGACACGGTTAGTATGCCCACACACGCTGAATAGTTCAGTTTCAAATTTATGATGACTCCAGGTCCAGTTGATTGAGATGTCGCCTATCGATCGCGTCGTAAGCGCGGGAACTACTCTTTCCACTTTAACAGTTAAGATGCAGTTGGGGGCGAGTGAGTCACCTGAACGCACAACATATCGATCGCGTAAAGGTGGTTGGCGCGCGTTCCCGCAACCGGTTTCGGCCAATCGTCAAGGTTGGCGCACCTCCGACTGGAGGGTCAGCGTAAATTCCCAGCAAGATCCGGCGTTATGCCGGCGCCGCCGCCGGCTTGAAGATAATACCCCGACTTTGTCTGCTGTTCATGATCACGCGCATCGGCGCGTCGAAGTGTAAGTGGCGGACACACCCGTCTTCGTCCACAGAGGGTTGCTGGTTCAGCCACTCCCAGTCCACCGAACCTTCTCCAGCATCGGGATTCACCGTAAAATAGCCGATCTGGAATGCGGTGAGATTCTGGAAAAAATGGCTTCCTTGAGAGGGCATGACTCTGAAATCGTGGAATCCCGCCTCGACGATAACGCGCGCCCCCGAGATTTCGTCCCACTCCACGGGAATTCCGAGCCAAGGATCGTTCGATCCCCAGCGTCCTACTCCGATCAGCAGATAAGGCTGATTCGCGGCACTCAGTACACCGTTGAAATGAGCTACCGCTTTGGCCACCTCGAGGCTGCGGCCACGTTCGAAGCGCTGCGAATCGACGACCACTACATCCTGCAGGTTCTCGATCCGTCCGTTACCCAGAACCTTGCTGCTCTGGCAGAGCAACTGCTGCGGATCCACGCTGTCGACCAATAAGTCCTGGTGATCGCGCGAGAGGGTTAGGGGACGAATCTGCAGGAAGCCGAACTCCGCGGCTTCACCTTGCTGCCGGGGCACACGAACCGCAAACTCAATTTCCACAGGAATACCCAGAGCGTCTTCCCCGGCTTTCACCAGCATCTCGAGCATAGACGCCAGCGGAAATAATCCGTGTTTCAGCATGGGAGCGAAGCTCACGATGCGTACGCCTGGCCGGCTCACACCGTCGTACACCGCCTGGTTGTCGACCGAATACGTGGAACCAACCGCCAGCAACGTGCCGTCGGCCTCGGCGGCATCCAGGCCGAAGCGCCGTTCGTGCAGATGTCCGGGACGTCCCTGGGGAACGCCATCCAACTCGAGCGCCCAGAATTCGGTCTGCGAGTTTGCGAGGATGTCGTCCACGGAGGAGAATTGCATCAGACTTTGCGGATAGCGAGGGCAGAAGCTCAGGCACTTTCCTCCGTCGACCACGGCTCGGCCGAGTCCCAGGGCCACCGCGGCAATGCCGTCGGCGAAGGTCATTGGCGGCACGGGATAGAAATTGTGCGACCGCACCACGCCCGAGAAGTCGGGATAAAAACGCTGGCCATGCGCTGTGCCTACCAACTGCTGGACGATCACCGCCATCTTTTCTTCTTCCAGACGGTAAGGCGTGGCGCGCACATAGGCCTTGGCATGGCGACTGAACGTGGAGGCATAGACGCGCTTGATGGCGTCGATTAACTCCGCAAGCCGGACAGCTAGGTCCGCCGACTGATTGCCCAGCATGAAAGTTTCATAGACTCCGGTGAAAGGCTGGTACTGGGAGTCTTCGAGCAGGCTCGAGGAACGCACGGCTAGCGGATAGGCGACCTCCGCGAGGAACACTTTCAAGTCTTCCTGCAGGTTTGCAGAGAGCGGAGCCGTTAGAAATTTCTGCAGAATCTGGGCATCGTCTTCGCATTGCAAAGCGAAGTCGAGCAGATTGTTCTCGGTCATGAATTGATCGAATGCATCGGTGGCCAAAACCAGAGCAGGCGGCACCGCGATGCGGATGCCGGGAAACCGGCGGGTGATGCGGTGCTTGCGCAGGAGATGGCGCACGAAGGCGAGGCCGCGCGCCTTTCCTCCTAGCGAGCCGGCGCCGATTCGCAGGAAACCTGTCTCTGAGGGCTTGAACGTGTCGGCGTTGAAGTCGCCGATCAACAATTCGCTCTGCTCGCGGCGGTAGTCGTTGATGGAGTCGATCAGGTCGCTGCGCAGGTGTTCCGGACCGGTGAAGTCAGAGACCTTGCGCGGCCGCAGCTTGGCGGCTAGAGCAAACTCAGTGCGCGCCATGAGCCAGTGGGAAAAATGGTTGCTCTGAGCGTGGTAGGTGAGGCTTTCGGGCGGGACCGTCTGCAATTGTTCTTCGAGCTCATTCAAATCTTTGGCGCGGCCTACTTCTTTGAGATCGGGCAGGCGAAATACGAAGTCGCCGAAACCAAATTGCTCGGTGAGAATCCGGCGCAGGTCTTTCAGCAGAGTGGGCGAACGCTTCCGCAGGAAAGAATACCCTGCCGCGAGTGCTCGGGGACGAAACTCTGTGCGGCTGGTTTGCAGGACCACCGGGACATCCGGCACCAGCGCCTTCATCAGGCGGGCGAGTTCGAAACCAGCCTCCGGGCTGAGTTTGCCCTCCCAGGGAAACTCTACGTCTGAGACCAGGCCGATCAGGTAATCGCGATACTCCTGCACTAACTGGGCCGCGTCTTCGAAGTTCGAACTCAATAAGATTTTCGGACGAGCCTGCATGCGCACCAGCTTGTGGGCGACGTTGATGCCTTCCTGGATGACGCGGCGCGACTGCTTGATCAGCTCGGTGTAAATCACCGGCAAGAACGACGAGTAGTAACGGATGTTGTCTTCCACCACCAGCAGCACGGGCACGCCCATGGCGCGCGTGTCGTGCAGGACGTTGCGCTTATCCTCGATGTACTTGACGATGGCGATGAGGATGCGAGCATTGCCCTGCCAGAGGAAAATGCGCTCGATATCGGTTACAGGATTCCGGCTGACGAAGTTCTTCACTTCGCGATAGTCATAGGCCAGGACGACTACGGGAACATCGAGGCCCGCACGCTTGACCTCGCGCGCCAACTGCGCGGCGGTCATGTCGCCTACCGCGAGGTTGGTGACGATCAGGTTGAAGCGCGGCTGCGAACGCGCCAGTTCTAGAGCTTCGGCGCAGCTTGAGACATGGGTAATGCCGGGAATTTGTTGCAGGTTCAGTTCGAGTGATTCGTCGATTAGCAACTCGTTGAGGCGTCCGTCTTCGCGGAGGATGAAAGAGTCGTAGAGGCTGGAGACCAGGAGGATGTTCTGCACCTTGAAGGGCATCAGGTTGTCGAAGCCTTCGAGGCGGGCCTCGGCGTCGAGTAGGGGCTCGGCGATGGTGCGAACACTCATGCGGGATATCACATTTCTCGGGGTGCCCCATCCTTGTCGCGCTCTTTGCGACAGGGTGGGTACTTTGATCTCCTACGATTGAGATCAACCACGATTTGGAACGGGCCGACAGTAGGTCAAAATCCCCACCCTGTCTCTGCAAAAAGCGCAGCGACAAGGGTGGGGCACCCTCTTCATTCCCACAACTTGAATCCCTACACCAAGCCCTGATCCAGCATCGCATCGGCTACCTTTAGGAAGCCTGCGATGTTGGCGCCGTTGACGAGGTTGCCGGGCGTGCCGTATTTCTCGGCCGTCTCGTAGCAGTTGCGGTGGATGGCGATCATGATTTTGTGGAGCTTGTCATCCACTTCGTCGCGGGACCAGGAAATGCGCGCGCTGTTCTGCGACATCTCGAGACCTGATGTTGCCACGCCGCCCGCATTCGCCGCCTTTGCCGGACCATAGAGAATCTTGGCATCCAAGAAGAGCTTGGTCGCCTCCAGCGTGCTGGGCATGTTGGCGCCTTCAGCCACCAGCTTGATGCCATTTTTTATAAGGTTCGCCGCATCCTTCGTGGTGATCTCATTCTGGGTGGCGCTGGGGAAGGCGCAATCCGCTTTTATGTTCCACAGCGGGCTGTGCTCCAGTTTCACGTCAGTGGGCATGAAGATCGCCTTCTTGTAGCGATCCGCATAATCGCGGATGCGGCCGCGCTTCACGTTCTTCAGCTCCAGAACATAAGTCAGCTTCTCGCGGTCGATGCCGTCCGGATCGTAGATCACTCCGTTTGAATCGGAAACGGTCACCGGCTTCGCGCCCAGGTCGAGCAGCTTCTCGATGGTGTACTGGGAAACGTTGCCGCTGCCGGAAACCAGGCAGAGCTTGCCTTCGAGCGAGTCCTTGCGGCTCTTCAGCATTTCCTCGGCGAAATAAACGCAGCCGTAGCCGGTCGCCTCTGGACGAATTAACGATCCGCCCCAGTTCAAGCCCTTGCCGGTGAGCACGCCGGTGAATTCGTTGCGCAGGCGCTTGTACTGGCCGAAGAGATAGCCGATCTCGCGTCCGCCCACGCCGATGTCG
>Ga0307478_10003194_pt1 | contig 12301 bp, 14 predicted proteins | sample atmos_gasesECM4C_2_FD_203713 | JGI IMG/M metagenome (GOLD analysis project Ga0307478, IMG submission 203713) | Hardwood forest soil microbial communities from Morgan-Monroe State Forest, Indiana, United States - atmos_gasesECM4C_05 | ecosystem: Environmental > Terrestrial > Soil > Temperate...
CATGCCGGGCATTTGCACATCGAGAAAAACAACATCGGGAGCAAGCTCGAGAATTTTCTCGACAGCAGAGGAGCCGTCCCCGCACTCTCCAACGATCTCGACGTCTCTGAATTTCTTGAGCCGAAGCACGACTCCGCGCCGAGCCAGGGGCTCGTCGTCCACAATCAAAGCGCGCACACGACCCCCTCTACGCTCGACGCTGCCCTTCGAAAAGGAAGTTCAATCGTTACTTCATAGCCGCCCGCATCCGGCGATTGCAACGAAAATCGCTGTTTGTCTCCGTAAAGCGTCCGCAAACGCTCGGCGGTGTTCGTAAGGCCAATACCTTTGGAAGGTTTGTCGGCTTGCGTGGAGGTAGCGTTGACTTGAGGTCCCGAATTCCTGATCGTCATCACCAGGCAGTCATTCTGGATCGTGCTCTCAATTGCAATCGTTCCGCCTTGAATCACGGGCGCTACTCCATGCCGTACCGCGTTCTCCACTAAAGGTTGCAGCAACATGCTGGGTACAACAGCGTCAAGAGTATCTGGTGAGATTGCCTTGAACACTCGAAGCCTGCCGCCAAGCCGGGTTTGCTCAATCGCGAGGTATTGCTCGACGAAGGCAAGCTCCTGAGAAAGTGGTATCTCGGGCGAAGCGTCATTATCCAGCGTAGTTCGCAGAAGCTCGCCGATCTGCGCCAGCATGCGCGTCGCCGCCGGGACATTTCCCTCCAGGACCAGGGTGGATACCGCGTTCAGGGAGTTAAACAAAAAATGAGGATTCAACTGGTAACGCAATGCGCTCAAGCGGGCTTCCCGTGCCTCGGATTCAGCGCGAACTAATCTTGCCCTTTCGTGTGCCGACTGCTGCCACTGCTTCGTGCTGAAATACAGTGTGCACCAAAGGAAAAAAACGACCGAAAACGGCAGCCAATTGTCCAAAAAAGTGGCCCAAATCAACCGCACGGCACGTAATTTCACCAGTTCCGATACGAAGGTGGCAACCGCTCCATAGGCGGCAGACCAGCCAAAAGCGCAAACCTCCAGAGAAAGCCACGGAAGCGAGCGGCGTAAGAGGGATCGGCACACCGGCCGCAGCAAGCAACTAAAAGCGAACACTGTTGCACAAAAGATGGTCTGGTGTCGGAACTCGCCTGGATTGCGGTCGGGAAGCACCGAAAGCAGCACGAGCAAATAGAGACCAACAGATCCGGTTAGCTGTAGCTGCCAGAAGGAGGGAAATCCGAGTTCATCCCGCGTCAACACGTTTCGTATTCTAGCCCACAACTTCGGCCACCGTGTCTCGGTTCGGCGCACAGAACCCTCGACTCGGCGCATACCTCGCGCAAACTACAGAGTCACAGATTGCAGCTCCTTGTCTTGGGTTAGTATCTTCGCAAGTTCGACTTCTGCTTCAAATCGGAAGTGGCGGCTAGCTTCCAGGTCTTAGGGGGATTCAATGGCAGAGAGCATGCGCTTGGCTGTTCCAACTTCTCTTGCAGCGGCGGAATTGCCTTCAACCCGGGTCAACTCCGTGCCCTGGTATGTCTCGTCGTCCGTGCTAGCGGTGACGTGTACCACCGTCGGTCTCTATTGGGACATTTCCTGGCATATTGGAATCGGCCGAGACACGTTTTGGACCCCGGCTCACCTGGCCATTCAGTTGGGGGCCGTGATCACCGGCCTTTCCTGCGCGTATCTGATCCTGCACACGACGTTCGCGGGCAACGGCGACAACAGAAGGAATTCGGTAAAGATTTGGGGTTTGCGGGGCCCACTCGGCGCATTCATTGCGGCGTGGGGCGGTTTCTGCATGCTGACTTCTGCGCCCTTCGACAATTGGTGGCACGACTCTTTCGGCTTGGACGTCATGATCCTCAGCCCGCCGCACGTGGTGCTGATCCTGGGGATTTTCGTTATGGGCTTCGGCGGCCTCGTCCTAACGACCAGCCAAATGAACCTGTCGACTGGCGACGGCCGAGACAAACTCAACCGGATGCTTTTGTACAGCGGATCCCTGCTGCTCTCGTTGCTGTTTATGTTGGGCCTGGAGTACATCGGCGACCAAACTCTCATGCACAGCGCAATTTATTATCGCGTGCTCGGCATGGCCGCACCGGTCGTGCTCGTCGGAATTGGCCGCGCTTCAGGGCGCCGCTGGCCGGCTACTACTCTGGCGGCAGTGTACACGGGGTTGTGGCTGGCGGGTAATTGGATCTTCCCTTTGTTTCCAGCCCAGGCGAAGCTGGGACCCGTGTTCACTCCGATCACGCACATGGTACCCCTCGGGTTTCCTGTACTTGTGCTCCCGGGTGCCATCGTGATCGATCTGGTTCTTGACCGGTTTGCCTGTTGCGGTGATATGTGGAAGGCAGTGGTCGGTGGCGCCGGTTTCCTGGCCGCGAGTCTAGCGGTGAACTGGCCATTCGCCTATTTCATGATGTCTCCGTATGCGCGTACCTGGATCTTCGCCATGAATGAATTCGGTTACGATACTCCGCCTTCGCAGTATCACTTGGCTTGGACGCTCCGGGCTTACGAGAAGACGCGAGTTGAGTTCTGGGTGGGGATGCTCGTCGCGCTCGTGGCAACGGTTCTTTCCGCTCGCATGGGAATGCTTTGGGGCGATTGGATGCGCCGGATTCGCCGTTAGCGCTCACAAGTCACGTGTTCTTTTTTTCTGTCTCCTATGAGGACTGTATGCGAACTTTTTGCACACGAACCTGGGGAATGACACTCCTGATCGTAGCCTCCACTGTTGCCTTCGCACACGTCGGGAGCCCGAACGTGTACTTTGAGGGAGACGCAGGCCCTTACCATTTGCTGCTCACGGTGAATCCGCCGGCAATGATTCCTGGCGTGGCTCAGGTGGAAGCCCGCGTCATTTCCGGAACAGTCGATGGCATCAGCATTGCCCCCGTGTATGTGAACGGCAAGGATCAGGGTTTGCCACCGTCGCCGGATGCGATGCAACCGTCTGCAGGCAATCCGCTATTGTTTACTGGCAGGGTCTGGCTGATGGAGTCGGGCGCCTGGGAAATCCGAGCAGAGGTTGCGGGGCCAAAGGGAGTTGGGAAGCTGGCTATACCCGTTCCGGCTTATGCGAGACGAACGTTGCCCATGCAACGGAGCATAGGCGCATTGCTGTTCGCGCTCATGCTTCTTCTTTCTGTCGGCATTGTGTCCATTGCCGGTGCTGCCGCTCGTGAGGGCGGACTAGCGTTCGCAGCATCTCCTTCACCCAACAATCGTCGCGTTGGACGAGTCGCCATGGCGGTGGCCGCTGCGCTGGTGGTAGGCATTTTGGCGTTGGGAAACTGGTGGTGGAACGTACAAGCTGCAGACCTGAAGCACACCATGCTCTACAGCGCTCCGCCGCTCAAGGTCTCCTTCGACGACTCCGATCACCTCGCGCTGCAGATGGACGAAGACTTTTGGCATAAGACCCGCAAAGATCAATGGTCGATGGGCCTGATTCCAGATCACGGCCACCTGATGCACCTATTTCTGCTGCGCGTTCCTGCGATGGATCGCTTCTATCATTTGCATCCCGAGCAAGTGAGCAACGAATCGTTCACGGTCAAGCTGCCCGCCGTACCATCGGGTAAATACAAGATTTTTGCCGACATTGTTCGCGGCACCGGATTCCCGGAAACCATGGTTGGCGAAATCAACCTGCCTGATGTAACGGGGGAGGCGCCCTCCGGTGATGATTCCGGGGTGAGCGCTTCAACATTTGAATCCTCTGCACAGACGACGAACGTCTCGGCCCTGCCGGATGGTGGTCGCATGGTTTGGGAACAGGATAGAGCGGCGTTGAAAGCCGGTCAGGTTAACTGGTTTCGCTTCCGCGTTGAAGACGCCCAGCATAAGCCTGCTGAGGATCTCGAGCCCTACATGGGTATGGCAGGTCATGCAGAGTTTGTGAGATCAGAATTGTCCGTGTTCGCGCACATTCATCCTGCCGGTTCCGTGCCGATGGCGTCCCTGAAGATTGCGCAGAAGGATTCAGGATTGCCCATGGACCACCGGTCCATGCACGCGCTTCCCGCCAAAGTTTCGTTTCCTTATGGCTTTCCTCAACCCGGCGAGTACCGGTTATTTGTGCAGATTAAGCGGCACGGTCAGGTTGAAACCGGCGTCTTCAACGCGCACGTAGGAAGCTGACCGGCAGTTCGATTGCTTAGAATTCGTAAACATTGTCCGGGGCGTGTTCACGCCCGTGCTCGCCAAGCACTCGAAGTCGTTTTCACTGATCGACTGCATTTCGGTCGGCGTTGACCGGATGCAGCGCAACTTCGAGCCGATGCAAAAGCAAGTGGAAGCCTGGCAGAAGAGTGAATTGACAGACGTGACGGCCAAGGTGGTCATCTATGAGGCGTTTGTTGAGGGCAAGCTGGAGGCACCGAAGCATCTCGCCCGGACGGTGCACGACCCGCATTTCGGGCCGAAGTATGACGAGTTCCGACCGCGGACCATCGGAAGTCTCTCGAACGCGTTCACCTCTGTCGTCAAAGAATTGGAGCCGATCCCTCAATTCAAAGTGACGGCAAAGCTCAGCGAGTTGCTGGGTTGGTATAAGGCGACGGCAAAATGCTGCCTCCCCCCTCCCTCAACCGCTTTTGATGTTGATTTGGCCGGGGGCCCCGCCCGCGCGCACTACCCGCGACATAGGCAAATCTATCGGGCGCGCACGGGCATGTAGGACGTGTTTATGGCCGCACAGGGCGGGACATGGGTACATGCGCAGAGAATCCACCTTGTCGGCATTGCGGACGCAACGCCTTGAGATTCGCGAGGTTAATCGGATACTGACCCGGTCGTCTCAAATAGGCTGGGAGCTTGCCCCGAGCCGGAGCGCTAATGCTCGCAGCGGTAGTGCCCCTCCTCGAAACGCTCCTTGACCAGAACCTTCCATGTATCGCGCTTGGAGTTTTACTTATCTACCAATTCCTCAATCTCCATATACGCACCGTTTCGGTTCAGCCAAGTCACTACGGGCGGATTGTAGCAACCCAACGATCCCGCGAGCACAGTCTTGCTGACCTGGTACGTAGCAATGTCTTTTCCGGTGTAATCGACGACTTTGAGCAGACTCGGTCCTCCCGGAGCAACGAACGACACTGCTAATCTACTCTCAGAGGCTTGCATTTGCTCTGGCAGCGAGGTTGAATCGCCGGGATCGATCCGTAATTTCCGAATGACCTGTCCCTTCGGCGAAATCACGAATATCAACGCCGGAGACGTTCGACGCATAAGGTATGCGTTTCCATCAGAACCTCTAACCACTCCTCCCAAAGACACAGCAATATTTCCATAGAGTCCAGCGTCATGAACGCTTGGGTCTCGTTCTTCCGCCTTCGTCCGCAAATCCTCGTCCTCAGGTTCGTATACCTGGGCGATCATCTTCCCATTCGGATCGAACACCGCCGTAAACGGAGCGCTATCTTCGCGTCCTTTGGTCCCGGTTATCAAAAACTCTCCGGACTGAAAGACTGCTAGATTCGTTGGGAAAAAATCTTCCGATGAGATTTGAGTTTGTGACTTCACCGAGCCATCACTCCCGAACTGGATAACATAGACCCGGCCACCGGAGTGAACTTGTTCGCGTGACCAGGCAAGCATGTAGAGTTCGCTCTGCGATCCAACAAAGAAGTCTGATATCGAAAAAGTCAATGTGGGACTATCAGGTTTGAAAGATCGTACCAGGGCCCCCGTTGTCGCAATCTTCTCCACTGGTTCAGCACCCTTCGCTCCTGCCTCGAATCTCCGCGCATACAAGTTTCCTTCGGTGTCACAGGATATCCGATTGAACACCGGGCCTAAGAGCTGCGTGCGACGCGGAGTGCTGGACACGCTGAGCGAACGAAAATGCGAGACCGCAAGAAGTGCGGATGCAGAACCCGATGCATCAACTTTAGGCATTTCTTGTGCTGAAGCTGTCGCAGTCAAGAACAGAGGGACGAGCAACGTTACGAGCCTCATTGCTTACCTCCAGAATTCAATCGGAACCCGAGAATCCCTTCCAAATGTCAAGTCGGTCATCGATTAGCACTTCGAAAAGAGATTTACCGCGACGTACAGCCGGTCCAGCGGAGCAGGTACTTCGGATCATACTGTTGCTTGAGCCAATCTGGCGGGCTGTATTACCAATTAGTCTGTTAGCCTCGCAACCGACGCCACAGTCTCCCCCTCCTCCGCAGCACTCTTCTACGTCACAAACCTCGTTCGCTGTTGTGATCTGTTCAGAACAACACTCGCCATATCCTTCATAGCAATAGTCAGAGTCGCGGCCTCCGTCTACACACTCCTGGTCGTAGCAATAACCTCCCGTCTGCTGACAGTAAATATGCATAACGATGTTTGGCCGCTGACCGCATCCTTGTGCATTTGCCGGTGGGGAAAGAAAAACTACCGCCGCTATCAGCGCGACACTTAGAAGATGGCTTTTCATGCTCCCTCCAAGGTTCATGGGAAATGGGAAAAGATCTTCGAACACAGAACTAGAAACCGCAGGACGCGGCAAAGTGACACGGACACTCTTTGGCACGTAACGCATTGGTGGACTCTCCGTAGGGGCAGGGATGTGCATTGCTTTTGGCGAAGACCGCCCGCCACTTCCTCTGATATTCCGACTGTAACCACCTTAGATCGTGGTTATGCGGCGGCCACAATTGCAGATGGCGAACTGCGACTGAGTGTCGGACCCGAGAGCATTCCTAACGACCACGACGGTCGCGGATTTGTATTTCGATATAGCAAGCCCGGGGATCCCGGAAAAGTCTAGTCCCGCCCTTCCAATTCCCTCACTTCACGTTCGCGCTTGCGCTGCGGACGACCACCCATTTGCCTGCGCGCTTCTCAAGGAGATCCATCCAAACACCCTCACCGCTATCGTCTTTTCCGTCCCGGATCCTCTTTTCGGTGACGCCGCCATGGGCCACGGCAACATCGCCGAACACCTGCACGTCGATAGGCCCTAGTTCATACGACACGAGTTTGTCATTGCCGGATTTAAAATTTTGTAAGACCTTCTCCTTAGTGATAATCTTACCGGAGGTCATTCCGATGGTTGCCCAATTGTCGGCGAAGATCTGATTGAGCTTGTCGATATCGACGGCCACCATTGCATCCCCCATATCCCGCTCGATTTTCGTTACAGCCGCGATAACGGCCGGATCGTTTGATGGCACAGGAGCGTCAAGGCCCTTACCCATTGCCGCCGCTCCTCGGATGCTAAGGCCCGCCCACCACACTAAAGCTGAGAACAACAACAACCCTGCAAACCACTGGCTGAAAATGCTCTTTTTCATTTTGTTGCTCCTTCGCGGTCATTGTTAGACCCGCAGTATCAGAAAAGGCAGAAAGCGCTGTCAATGACCTCCGAGGTCATGGGAGGACGATGTGCATGCCGGATGGTTCCGTCGTTAATGCAAGAGCTGCGCGATTATTGGACGGCTGTTGGCGCGGCGCGTGGCTTCATCGGCGGTGAAAAAGCCTTCGATGCGCAAAGCCTGTTTCTCCATGACCTCGGAGGTCATGGACACTGTTCCATCTTCGCTAAATACTGATCCCGGAGGGTATCCGATCGTGTAGGGAGGGAAGTCGCTCGTGTCGCGCCGCACCGATTTCTTAACCCGCAGGTGGCAGACAGAGAAGTGTTCTGCCCGATTCGTTCCAACCCGGAGAGTATATGGCGAAACGCTTGATCGTGACGCTAATGGTGTTGCCTGCGATTGTCGGGGGCCTTGGCTTCTTGAAATTCCGTCAGATCCAGGTTGCCAAGGCCGAAGGGGCCAGTTTCCAATCGCCGTCGACAGAAGTCATCACAGTAATTGCCCAGCGAGAAACCGGGCCTTCGACTTTGACGGTGATCGGAACGGCAGCCGCGATCCAGGGAGTTACCGTGAGTGCTGACCTGCCGGGAACCGTGGACAAGATTCGTTTCGAGTCGGGCCAATGGGTACATGAGGGGGATATTCTGGTCGAACTTGAGACTCGCCAGGAGCGGGCACAGCTTGCCAACATGGAGGCGCAGCGTGATCCAGAATGGACTGGTGATACAAGCTGCCCTGGGAATGAACGGAGCCAGTGCAGTACCCAAGAAGCCTTGTGCGACTGGCGGTGAATAAGGAGGGATCTAATGAGAACTTTGGAAGACAAGGTTGCCGTTATTACAGGAGGCACTAGCGGCATCGGTGCTCGCACTGCCGAGGTTTTCGTCGCCGAAGGGGCCAAGGTCGTGATTGCCGGCCGTCGCCAAGACAGAGGAGAGAAACTAGCAGGGAAACTCGGCCATGCCGCGAGCTTCATTCGTACAGATGTTTCCATCGAGGCCGACGTCAAGGCGATGATTGACCACGCTGTCGACCGCTTTGGCCGCCTCGATTGCCTGATGAACAACGCTGGGAGGAGTTCGCAATATGCCGCCATTGCGGATGTTGATTTGGCGCAGTTCGATGCGGTGATAGCCGTGCATCTGCGTGCCGTCCTCGCAGGGATGAAATATGCGGCGCAGGTTATGGCCGTACAAGGAACAGGCAGTATTATCACCGTCTCGAGTGTCAACGGATTCCGTGCCGGCCTGGGCGAACACTATTATTCTGCCGCAAAGGCCGCCTCGATTCACTTAACGCGTTGTGCAGCCATGGAGCTGGGTGAAAAAGGAATTCGCGTGAACACCATTTCCCCGGGGATGATTGCTACCGGAGCTTTTGGCAAGTTCGTGGGCATGCAATCTGACGAGGCGGATGACCACCCGGAATATGCCGAGGCCGCCATTGGTTCCGTTGTGACAAGGTGGCAACCGCTGCAGTGTGTCGGCCACGTAGATGATATCGCGCAAGCAGCACTGTTTCTGGCCAGCGATGCGTCGCGTTTCGTAACAGGACACAACCTGGTGGTGGATGGAGGCATCAGTGCAGGCTGGCCCATCGCCGCTGCCCGTCCGGACCGCGAGTTGTTTTTTCGCACAATTCAGGCGAGCGTGTCGGCCCATTCCGCTCTAAGTACAGCAGCGTACAGAGAAACGAAGGCTAGTGGGGAAGGCGGTTCGTGCTAGGATCGTTCGCGCCTACAACGTTCTGCGCGCTTTGGACCAAGAAATCTGGAGCAGAGCTTTGACGCGTTCTGCAGTCGCTGTAATCTCGGCCGATACTGTCGTCTTGTTAATCGACTGTTGTTCGATCGCCGTCAACCAAACAGATCGTGAGGCTGAGAGTGAGTTTAGTGCGTTGGGCAGAACTTCCCGTTGAATCGATAGGACCGAGCGTTGTATGGCAGGCGATCTCGGGAGAGGAGGGGACACTGGCGCGGTTCCGATTTGCCAAGGGTGCTCACGTTTCGGCGCACGGTCACGAGAGCGAGCAATACACGTGCGTTCTCGAAGGCGCGATCCGGGCGCGAGTTGGCACCGAGCCCGCAGTTTGTGTTACGGCGGGGGAAGTGTTGGTGATTGAGGCGAGCAAGGAGCATGAAGTTTGGGCACTCGAGGACTCCGTACTTCTGGATTTCTTTGCTCCTCCGAGACTCGATTGGCTCGCCGGGCACCACCAGTATCTCGAAGGCCGGTAACTATCTTGCCCAGAGAAGATCCGCGCCTGCGGATGTCGGCAGAACTATGAGCACTATCACCCCTGACTTCATCTTTCCCCGCAGCTTCGCTGACGATTATCGCGTCGCCAAGGTCGCCGAAGGGATGTATTTGTACGATGCCGACGGAAAGCGATATTTGGATGCGTGCGGCGGCGCTGCAGTGGTCAGCATCGGCCACGGTGTTCGCGAAATCACGGAGGCAATCACCCGGCAAGCGCAGACTCTTTCCTACTGTCACAGTTCGCAATTTCATACAGAAGTGGAAGCCCTCTTGGCCCAGTTTCTGAGCAATCGATTCCCTGGACCTACACAACAGATCCGGATTCATTTCACCTCGGGTGGGTCCGAATCGACCGAGACTGCCATAAAGATCATTCGGCAATATTGGTTGGCCCGAGGACAAAGTCAGCGGCAGAAGTTCGTGTCGCGGTGGCACGGTTACCACGGCACGACTCTCGGCGCACTCGCCTTGTCCGGAAACAAGAAACGGCGAGAGGACTATAGCTCTCTTCTGGCCCCAGTTGCTCATATTGCACCTTGGTTCTGCTATCACTGCTGGCTCGACAAGCAGTTTCCCACATGCGAACTTGCGTGCGCGCGCGAACTGGATACTACGATCGAGGCCTTGGGAAAAGGAGAGGTTGCTGCTTTCTTCCTGGAGCCGGTCGTGGGTGCGACGTCCGGAGCGCCGCCTGTGCCAGGCTACCTGAAGGAAATTCGCGAGATCTGTGACGCACACGATGTTTTGCTCGTCGCAGACGAAGTCATGACCGGAGTCGGGCGTACGGGCAAATACTTTGCGATCGAGCATTGGGACGTGGTCCCGGATTTGATTTTGTTGGGTCAAGGGGCTCGCCAGCGGATATGCACCGCTCGGAGCAGTATTGGTGTCGGAAAAGATCTGGAGAGTCATCCGCGATACTTCACGAACGTTGCAACACGGTTTCACCTACCAAGCCCACCCCCCTTCAGCGGCAGCTGGCCTTGCTGTCCAGAGGTACTTGGAGAAACACCATCTGATACACCGCTGCCGGCAGGCGGGTGAGCGCCTAAGGTCGAAATTGGAGACTTTATGCGATTCACAGCCATGTGGGTGATGTGCGCGGTAAAGGGCTGCTGCAGGTGGTTGAATTCGTCGAGGACTCTGCCGGTCGCCGACCGTTTGCCGGCGGACTGCGGATCTCCAAGCGGATTTTCGCCAATCTACGGTCGCGCGGCGTGCTGGTCTACCCCGGATCCGGAACCGCAGACGGCGGCTCTGGAGACCATATCCTTGTCGCGCCGCCGTTCATTATCGAGGATGCGGAAATCGACTGGCTGGCGCGGCAGATTGGTGAGGCTGTGACGGAGGTCTGTGACGGGGCTGCAACCGGCGCACACTCCGGATGACTGCGGAATCTTCGAGAGAGAGCCGATACTATCCATGACGCAAACGGAGGTTTGGAGCGCTGCCGGGCAGCGCTGCTCTGACGCCTCAGTAGGTAACTCTTACAGCCCTGTGACAATGATGTTGGAGATTTTCTGCTCCCGCAGCATCGCATTGAAGGACGCGACATCCCCGGCCATAATCTGTTGAAACTCTTGCTGGAATTGCTCACCCTGCTTTCTCAGTTCCTCACCCACTGCAACCTGCTGCGTTGTCGGCGGAAAATCGGATGACCCGGCCTGCTGCGCGAGATAAGCAATCTTGCTGGCCAGCATCCGCGGCCACCGGTGGCCCTCTTGTCCCCTACCCGTTTCCCTCAGCTGCAAAACCTTCCCTTCAGCGCTGGTGAGTTTGTCAGCCAATTCGTCTGCGGCCTTGCGAATCGCTTTGGATGCGTCGTCCGTCCCCAACTCCCTTTCGAGTGCTGCAACCTGTACTCGAACAGACTCAATCTGATTGACGCTCTCGGCGATGGCATTCATCTCACCGAGTAAGCCCGCCAGGAATCGCATTTGTGTCTCGATGTCGCTTTCCGTTCCGGTCGAATGCGGATCTTTGAGCACTTTGAGATTCTGGCTGGACCTCTCTTCTCCCATTGTGAGAGTGACTGTATAGGTTCCCGACGGCGCAAGCAAAGAAAGACGGCTCGCATCGGGAGCATTCCTCCAGCCTTCTTTTCCCAGCTTTACCTCCGGTGCGTACAACGGACTGGTTCTCAACTTGATTTGTGTCCCTCGCTCGAATTGGAGGTTCCACCAGAAGCGATTGATACCCGGCTTCGCTTCGCAACCTTCGTCTTCGCCCTCGCTGTCATCGGGCGGCCCGGTGCCTCTTTCTTTCGGTGCGTGACATTGGATCTCGCGCACGGTTTTTCCGCTAGCGTCGGTGATCGTCAATCGCAAGTGATCTTTTTCTTCCAGTCTTGACTTCAAGTAAAAATTAATAGCCGCCCCGTAAGGTGGATTGCGCCCCGCCGTGGGATCGTAGAAAAAGGCCTCAGGATTCTCGACGCCTCGAAACCGGTAGGAATCTCGTGGAGCAAATAGATAGGCGTTGGATTTCAAAGTTTCCGGCGTCAGCTGTTCGAGCGCGGTCAGGTCATCCAGAATCCAGAATCCACGCCCGTACGTCGCCAGCGCGAGATCGTGAAAGCGCTCCTGTAGAGCGATCCAATACACCGGCGCATGCGGCAAGCCGCTTTGCAAGGGTTGCCAATTTCCGCCGTTGTCGAACGATATGTACAATCCATCCTCTGTGCCGAGATATAGCAAACCTCTGCGCATCGGATCCTCGCGGATGC
>Ga0307478_10003195_pt1 | contig 12300 bp, 12 predicted proteins | sample atmos_gasesECM4C_2_FD_203713 | JGI IMG/M metagenome (GOLD analysis project Ga0307478, IMG submission 203713) | Hardwood forest soil microbial communities from Morgan-Monroe State Forest, Indiana, United States - atmos_gasesECM4C_05 | ecosystem: Environmental > Terrestrial > Soil > Temperate...
ATTTACCAACCAACGGCCGGTCATAGACCGCCGCTACAACTTCCAAACCGTCTTACCGTCGACAATCGTCAGCACCGCGCGGCCCTTCAGTTTCCGGCCATCGAACGGTGTGTTGTGCGACATCGATTGGAAACGCTGCGCATCGACGGTCCATTCCAGCTCCGGATCAATCAGCGTGATGTCCGCCGCGCGACCGACGGATAAGGTTCCGGCGTCGATCTGGAGCAGACGCGCTGGATTAACCGTGAACATTTCAATCAGCCGCGGCAGCTGAATTGTCCTGTTCTTGTGAACGAGCAGGTCGAGGAATAGTCCCAGCTCCGTTTCCAGCCCGACGATTCCGAATGGTGCAGCATCGAACTCGACCTCTTTCTCGAAGTGCGCATGCGGCGCGTGGTCGCTGCAGAGAATGCTGAGCGTGCCGTCCGCGATTCCTTCGAGTAACGCCGCGACATCTTCCTTCGCGCGCAAAGGCGGATTCATTTTGCAATTCGTGTCGAAATTCTGGATTGCCTCGTCGGTGAGCGCGATGTGGTGGGGACAAACTTCGCCGCTCACTTTCACGCCGCGCGCCCGCGCTTCGCGCAAAATCCGAACGCTTCCGGCCGCGCTGATGTGCTGGCAATGGACCTGGTGACCGCAAAGTTCGGCGAGTAAAATATTCCGCATCACGATTGCTTCTTCGCCCGCGCTCGGCCAGCCGGGCAAACCAAGCAGCGTGCTCCAGTAGCCTTCGTGCACGACTCCGTTGCCGACAAGATTGGAGTCCTGGCAATGATCGAATACGGGCACACCGACCATCCGCGCGTATTCGACCGCGCGACGCATCAGCTCGTTGTTCTGAACACAACGCCCATCGTCGGTGATCGCCACGACGCCGGCTTGCTGAAGCGAACCGATGGGCGCCAGCTCTTCGCCCATCAATCCTTTCGAGATCGCGCCGGTCGCCAGCACATTCACGCAGGCAACCTCCGCCGCCCGATCCCTGATCCACGCGATCGTGCCGGGACTGTCCGCGACCGGTGACGTGTTCGGCATGCAGACGATCGTGGTGAATCCTCCCGCCGCCGCGGCGCGCGCCCCGGTCTCGATCGTTTCCTTCCAGCCGAACCCCGGCTCGCGCAGGTGGACGTGAAGATCGATCAAGCCCGGCGCGACGATCAATCCGGCCGCGTCGACGATCTCGGCATCCGAACCTTTCGTCTTCGCCGCGATTTTTCCGTCGACGATAAAAATGTCAGCCACTTCATCGCGCTGGTTCGCGGGATCAATGATTCGGCCGTTGCGAATCACGGTGTTCATGTCGCGATTCCTCCGCAGAGATAGAGGACGGCCATGCGAACGGCGAGGCCGTTGGTGACTTGCTCGAGGATCACGCTCTGCGCGCCATCGGCCAGGTCGCTGTCGATCTCGACCCCGCGATTGATCGGGCCGGGATGCATGATGAGGCAATCGGGCTTGAGCCGTTTCCCGCGCTCTTTGGTCAGGCCAAAGAGGCGAACGTATTCGCCGATGCCGGGGAAATATTCCTTCCGTTGCCGTTCGTGCTGAATGCGCAGCAGGTTAACGACATCGGCGGTCTCGAGCACGTCATCGATCTTGTGTGTAACTGTGACACCGAGCTTTTCGAATTCGCGCGGCACCAGTGTGCTCGGGCCGACGAGGGTCACGCGTGCGCCAAGTTTGAGCAGCCCGAAAATGTTCGAGCGCGCCACGCGGCTGAAAAGAATGTCGCCAATGATCACCGCGTGGAGCCCGGCGATCGCGCCCTTGCGGGACCGGATCGTGTAAAGGTCAAGCAACGCCTGGGTGGGATGCTCGTGGGCGCCGTCGCCCGCGTTGATGATGCTCGAGGCGAGCCGCTCCGCCAGGAACTGCGGAGCGCCAGAGGAACTGTGTCGCAGCACGATGAGATCGGCGTGGTAGGCCTCGAGGATTTTCGCCGTGTCCTTGAGCGTTTCGCCCTTGATGAGGCTGGACGAGGAGGCCGAGATATTGATGACATCGGCGCTGAGACGGATGGCAGCGAGCTCAAACGAGGTCCGTGTCCGCGTGCTCGGTTCTACGAAGAAATTGACCAGGGTCTTGCCGCGCAGGGCCGGCACCTTCTTGATCTCGCGCGTGCCGACTTCTTTGAAAGCATCGGCCGTATCGAGAAGGAAAACGATTTCCTCGGCCGAAAGCTCCCGGATCCCGAGCAAGTCTTTCCGCTGCCACCTCATCTCGGCTTTGCCGGGCTCAGTCACGCGGTTTTCTCCTTGATCAGCCAGACGGCGTCAGGTTCGGCATCCACATCCTGGAGGCGCAAACGCACCTTTTCGTCCGGCGCAGTGGGAAGATTCTTGCCGACGTAATCGCCTCGGATCGGTAACTCGCGGTGGCCGCGGTCGATCAACGCAGCGAGCTGAATTCTTGCGGGCCGTCCGAATGAGCTGATCGCATCCATCGCAGCGCGGACGGTCCGTCCCGTGAAGAAAACGTCGTCAACGATGATGACGGTTTTGCCCTCCAGCGGCAACGGCAGAGTTGACGCCTGGACGCGCGGCAGCTCAGCGCGCGTGCCGACATCGTCGCGGTGCATCGAGACATCGATCGCGCCCGTCGCCACGCGCGTCTTGCCTAACGACTCGATGATATCCGCCAGCCTTCGGGCGACGGCGACGCCGCGCGACGGAATTCCCGCGAGAATGACCGAGCCGAGCTCCGGATTGCGCTCGATGATTTCGTGCGCGATGCGGCGAAGCGCGCGGTCGATCGCCGCGGCATCCATCACCGGCGCGGTGAGGGACGATTGAGATGAAGAGAGAGCGTTTGGTTTCACAGGATTCCTTGGCGATCTCGCTGGATCGCATTAAAGGAACGGCGACGGAATTAAGCAGCGGTCGTTTCGGCCCTGGCCTCCTTCATCCGCTTGTTCCGCCAACTGGATCGATATTTCACGATCCAATCGAGCAGCGCCTTTTCGAAGCCGATATCAGCGCCGGCTTTTTCGCTCTCGATCCATTTATGTTTCAAAATCTCTTCCCGCTCCGCGAGGAATTCCTTGTAGAGCACGGAGTTCTTCACGAACTGCGAATGCTCACCTTGGGCCGCCGTCATGTCGGCACTGTTTTTCATATTACAGCGCGGAGGTCAATAAAAACCATACCGCTCTCCTTTAGGCGTAGCAGCGGCTGTGCCTATTCAATCCGCAGCCGTTCTGCTGTACCTGGGATCGGTGATCCCAGTGAGGAAAGAGCTCCGCTGCGGGGGCCGGGATCAGCGATCCCGGTTACAACTACCGCAACGTTTCGCGCAGGCGCGCGGCGATTTTCATGAACTCGGCCGCCACCGGTGAATAGCCGCTCTCCGCGGTAATGGGCATTCCGCGATCGCCGGATTCGCGGGTGGCGATATCGATCGGAATCTGGCCGAGTAAGGGAACCCGAAGCCGTTTTGCCTCGCGCTCGCCGCCGCCGGAACCAAAAATGTCGTAGCGCTTGCCGTCGCTCGGGCAGGCGAAGTAGCTCATGTTTTCGATGAGCCCAAGCACGCGGACGTTGACCTTTTCGAACATCGTCGCTGCTTTCCGGGCGTCGATTAGCGCTACTTCCTGCGGCGTCGTGACGATGATCGCGCCGGCGAGTGCGACGGTTTGCACGATCGTGAGCTGGATGTCGCCGGTGCCGGGCGGAAGATCGAGCACGAGGTAATCCAGTTTGCCCCACTCGACCTGCCGAAGGAATTGCTGGGTGTAGCGCGTCACCATCGGCCCGCGCAGGATCGCGGGCGCCGCGTCGTCGAGCAGGAATCCCATCGACATCAGCTTCAGGCCGTATTGCTCGATCGGGACGATTCGGTTTTGCTCGGTCGCCATCGGCCGGTCGCGCGAACCAAACATGAGCGAAATGCTGGGGCCGTAGATATCGCAATCGCACAGGCCGACCCGCGCGTCGGTTTTTTCCAAGGCGACCGCGAGGTTTGCGGCGACGGTCGATTTTCCCACGCCGCCCTTGCCGCTGGCAATGGCGATCACGTGCTGCACTCCCTCGATCTGCGTCGCACCGGCTCGGGCCGCGCCCGCGCCAGCAGGCGGCGCATGGATGTCGATGAGCACCTTCGCGCTTTCAACGCCGGGCATTGCGCGCAAGACCGCTTCGGAATCCGTTTTGATTGCCTGCGGGATCGCGGGCTCGTTCGTCGCGAGCGCCATCTGCACAGTGACGGCATCGCCATCGATCCGGATGTCTTTCACGAGGCCGAACGACACGATGTCGCGGCTGAAGCCAGGATACTTGACCCGCTTCAACGCTTCTTTGATTTGGTCATCGTTCACCGGCATGGGCGTGTAAGGTAACGCCCCCTGCAGACGAGTAAACCGGCGCTTGTGAAATCGCGCCCGGAACTACGCGCGATCGGACGTGTCCTCTTTGCACGCCCAGAAGACACTCATGCACACGGAGGCCATGGCGAGGACAAATGCAGATAACGTGAGCATGCCGGTTCTTTAGCAACGTGCGTACCGCCCCTTCTTGCAGCGGAAAACCGCGCGCCCACGCCCTTCCGGCGTCGCCTTTCGCGACAAGAATATCGCGTTCGCTTATTTCACCAGCATGGCCTGCGACGCGACGCACTGCCATTTGTCTTTGCGCAGAACCCAAACGTCGGTCCAACGGAAGCTGCGCTTGAAGGCATTGCCATCCTTCGCTTTGCCTGCCTCGTTAGAAATGCCGGTGGCCACGGCGAATTGCCCGCCGAAAACGCGCACATCGACTTTGCCGTTCTTGGTCGAAGTATAGGTGTCGGTATCCTTCTTAATCTCGGAAAGCAGGTTCGACTTGTTCATGACTTTCCCCTTCGAGCTGACGCCGCGGAAGTCATCGGCCAGGTAGGCTTGGGCGACCGAGAGATCGTGGGTCATCACGGAGGCTTCCCATTTGTCTTCGATTTCACGAATCGTCGCTTCCGGCGTCGATTTTTTGGCGGGCATCACAGCCCCGGGCGACGAGCTCGTGCTCGGAGTCGCGTTGGGGCTGGTCTTTGTGGCGGCCGGAGAGGAAGACTTGCTCGGTGACGGCGAGCTCTCCGATTTGGGCGTGGGCGAAGCCGTCTTTTCGGTGGTAACCGAAACGCTCGTGTCGGGCGCCGTCGCTTCCGGCGATGCAGCCGGCGACGGGCTCGATGTTTCTTCCTGGGCTAAAGCGAACGGCGTGGCGGCGGCAAGAAGGGCGGTGACGGCAAGGATCGTGATCTTCATTTGGGTTCTCCTGTTATTGGAATTTGGCGGCAGGCCCCCGAGCGTGGGCCGGAACGCAGGTCGATTTGAGGCGCGAATCGTAGTGAGCGCCGCGACCTGGCGTCAAGGCCCGAATTCCTCCGCAAGACCGGCTGGCTGTGATCGTGCTCTAACGACTTGACGGGGGGTGTAGGATCATCCCCAGAAATTCGTAAGATGCGCTTCTCTACTATTCGAACCGTTCTTGGCGGCCTCGCTCTCGGGGCGCTCATCGTTTACACGATGAGATTGCCGGACCATCCGAAAGCGCAGGTAAAACTTCCGACCCTCGCCAGCGTTCCGGCCGCGCCGGCCCCGGCTCCGGCGTTACTAGCGGGCCCGTCAATCGGGGCCGATATCCAATTGCCCGTGGTGCCGGCCCGCCGCTCGCACATCATCGATCATTGCTTCAATGCCGAGCCGGACCTGAGTGCGCCCACTATTCGGGGACAGAACGCGGTCGTCACGGCGGCGCTAAAAGGGGAATGGGAAATCGTCCGCAAGCTGATCGACGCTGGCGCGCCGGTTGAATCTGCGGATGAGACCGGACTCACGGCTTTGATGGTCGCCGCCAGGCAGGGCAACCTCGAGATGCTCAGAACCTTGGTGGAGCGGCAGGCTCGCGTCAATTTCATGGATTTCGAAGGCCGGACGGCGATCCATTACGCGATGACCGCCGGGAAACGGGACGCGGTGGATATTCTTCTCTCGCTTGCACCGAAATTTGACCCTGATTCCGCTGCCGCCCGGGATCTGTTGACCGCCGCGCTTGCCAGCGGCGATATGAGAATTTTCCAGGCGATCCTGGAACGGTTTCCGCCTGCCCCGGAATGGACGGCCAACACTCGCCGCGCGCTCGACATCGCCCTTAGCCGCGACATGAGGGAACAGGTGCGCCTGCTCTTGAGCAAACATCCCGCGCCGCCGACGCGCGAGGGCGGCGTAGCCCCACTCATCGCTTACGCCATTGCCAATGACGACGCTCGGCTCTTCGAGCAGCTCCTCCTTTGCGGCAGCGACCCGAACCTCTTCATTCCAAGAGCGGCCGAGAAGGAGTTCATCGACCTGATCAAATCGAAGTACCTGCGGGCCTACATCCAGGGGGACGGCGTGAATCTTCTCATGCTGGCGGCCGGGCTCGGCAAGGCTGATTACGTTCGCGCGCTCCTCGACGAAGGGGCAGATCGCAACCGGCATACGCCGAAGGAAAAAATGTTGCCGCTCTACTTCGCCGCGTGGACCGAGAACTGGCACTGCGTCCAGATGCTGCTGGGCGGCGGACCGGAGCCGGAGCAGTTGCGTGTCGAAATTTCCCTGGCCAAACAGCACATGGCCGTGATCAAGGACGGCGCTACGGTATTCGAGACGAAGGTTTCCACGGGGCGGGACGGCTTTAGTACAAAGCCCGGCTATTACGTCATCACCGACAAGGACCGCGACCATCGCTCCACGATCTACAAATGTCCGATGCCCTATTTCATGCGGTTGAGCTGCCGCGATTTCGGCATGCACGAGGGCGTTGTTCAACCTTATCCGGCTTCGCATGGTTGCATTCGCCTGCCGGGGGATGCCGCGAAAAAACTTTTCGTAGACTTGCCGATCGGCACGGTAGTCAGCATCAACTAGCTGTAGCCGCTTCGCTGTGCGAAGCGTGGGATTCGCGACATGGATGAAACGCCGATATCTGAGCTGAGCGGATTGCGCCACGAATACGACACGCGCGGGCTGCGTCGGGCCGATCTGCATACCGACCCGATCGAGCAGTTCCGGGCCTGGTTTGCCGCCGCGATCGCGGCGGACATTCGCGACGTGAACGCGATGAGCCTTGCGACAGCGACTCCAGACGGGCAACCCTCCGTCCGCATCGTTTTGCTCAAAGGCGTCGATAAGCGCGGCTTCAGTTTCTTTACGAACTACGACAGCGAGAAGGCCCGCCACCTGGAGGCGAATCCTCGCGCAGCCCTGGCGTTTTACTGGGTGAAACTCGAACGCCAGGTGCGCATCAGTGGTTCCGTGGAAAGAACATCGCGTGAAGATTCCGCCGCCTACTTTCATTCGCGTCCGTCCGGCAGCCGGCTCGGCGCCTGGGCTTCCAAGCAAAGCGAAGTGATCGATAGCCGGCGGATTCTCGACGCCCGCCTGGCACAGATGGCCGAACGTTTTGAGGGCGGCGAGATTCCGCTGCCGCCGCATTGGGGCGGCTACCGCGTCAAGCCGGAGCAGATGGAATTCTGGCAGGGCCGTCCGAATCGTTTGCACGATCGCTTTCGTTACACGCGCCGCGCCGACGGCGCCTGGCAGATCGATCGCCTCGCGCCGTGACGCCCGGCGATTCGTCGCGCTCGCGCGCCTGGAAAGAGAATCCGCATCCACGCTATTGGTGGCATCGTTTGCCTGGCAACGATTACGTCCCGTCGATCTATTCCGATTTAAGCGAAAACGAATGGTCGGTACTTAATGAGTGGTACGCGGAGACCGATCGCAGCGGTCCCATCGGCGAATGCGCGCTGCCGCTGATTTCATTGCTGTACGGGTTGGTGATGGGAAATCGGATCGGCCGGATCGCGCAGCTCGGGACTTGCGCCGGTTATTCGGCGCTCCTTCTGGGCTGGATGCTGCGGCGAATGAACGCGCGGCGCGGCCTGTTCAGTTTGGACCTCGATCCGGCGATGTGCGAGTTGTCGCGGCGCTGGATCGCGCGCGCCGGGCTCCAGGATTTTGTCGAAATCGCCGAGGGCAGTTCGCTCGACGCCGCCTCGATCGAAGCGGCGCGGCAATATCTCGGAGACAATCCCGAGCTGATCATTCTCGACAGCTCCCACGAATACCGCTGCACACTCGCCGAGCTCGATCTTTGGTATGCCGCGCTTGCGCCCGGAGGCCTCCTGGTTCTCCATGATGTGAGCGAGTTCGCTGCCGGTTTCGATGTAACCGGCGAAGGCGGCGTGCGCCGCGCCTTTGCCGAATGGCGACAGCAACATCCCGAAGTGGAAACCTTTTCGCTCAACGGCGAGTCGCGTTCGATGGAGTCGCCGAGGCCGCTCTACAAGGACGCGTGCGGTGTCGGCCTGATTCACAAACCGCAACGTGGCTGATCCGAGACTGATCCTCATTCGCGGCGACATCACCGGGCTCGCCGTCGACGCGATCGTGAACGCCGCGAACACCACGTTGCTCGGCGGTGGCGGAGTCGACGGCGCCATTCATCGCGCCGCCGGTCCGGAACTGCTCGTCGAATGCCGAACGCTCGGCGGCTGTCGTCCCGGCGAAGCCAAGATCACGCGCGGCTATTCGTTGCTCGCGCGTTTCGTCATTCACACCGTCGGCCCCGTCTGGTCTGGCGGCCATCGCGGCGAACCCGAGACGCTCGCGAACTGCTATCGAAATTCTTTGAGTGTCGCGACTGCCAACGACGTTCGGACGATCGCGTTCCCCGCCATCAGCTGCGGCGTTTACCGTTATCCCATCGCCGCCGCGGCCGCGATCGCGATCGAAACCACGACAGAATTGCTGCGCGAAAACGATTCGATCTCGGAAGTTACATTCGTAGTTTCCAGCGACGAGATCCACGCTGCCTATCAGCGCCTTCTCGGCTGACGCGCCGACTCCATCTTCCTAGTTCGGCGTTGGACGTTGGACGTTGGGCGTTCGACGTTTTCCCTCATGCCGCGCGAAGACCTACCGATCTTTGAACTCGAACAATCGATCGTAGAAATCCTTCGCCATCATTCCCGCCTCATCATCCAGGCTCCCACCGGCTCTGGAAAATCCACTCAGATCCCTCAGATTCTCCTCGACCGGGACGTGCTGGGCGAGGGCCAGGTCGTCATCCTGCAACCGCGCCGGCTCGCCACCCGATTGCTTGCCGCGCGCGTCGCTACCGAGCGCAACAGCCGTCTCGGCGATGAAGTCGGCTACCAGATCCGTTTTGAAAACATCACCTCGCTCCGGACCCGCATCCGTTTCGTCACTGAGGGAATTCTGTTGCGCCAACTGATCCAGGATCCGCAACTGCGCGGCATCGCCGCGATTCTTTTCGATGAATTCCATGAGCGCCATCTCTATGGCGACATCACCCTGGCGCGCGCGCTCCAGCTCCAGGCCACCTCGCGTCCCGATCTCAAGCTTGCCGTCATGTCCGCGACGCTCGATGCGGGTCTTCTCGAAAAATATCTGGCGCCCTGCTCTCTCCTGAGTTCCGCCGGTCGCGCTTTTCCCGTCGGGATCGAGTATCTGCCGAAGCCCGTGGGCGGCGACGGCTACCCAATCTGGGATCTCGCCGCGGACGAGTTGGAACGGCTCGCGCCACAAACCGCGGGCGACGTTCTCATCTTCATGCCCGGAAAATACGAGATCGGCCGAACCATCTCCGCCATCCGCGCTTCGCGCGTCAGCGACAAGTTCGTTGTTCTCCCTCTTCACGGCGAATTGCCGCCCGCGGAGCAGGACGCCGCGCTTGCCCATTACCAAAAACGCCGCGCGATCGTGGCGACGAACGTCGCTGAAACTTCGCTCACCATCGATGGCGTCCAGGTCGTGATCGACAGCGGTCTCGCTCGCCTTGCGCGTTTCGATCCGCGGCGTGGCATCAACACTCTGCTCGTTGAGAAAATCAGCCGCGCCTCCGCCGATCAACGTACGGGACGCGCCGGACGCACGGCGCCCGGCCGCTGCCTGCGTCTTTGGACAGAGCGCGAGCATCTCGAGCGCGCCGCCCAGGAATTGCCCGAGGTTAAACGTCTCGATCTGGCCGAAGTCGTCCTGACTCTGAAAGCGAGCGGCATTGACGACATCGCCGCATTTCGCTGGCTCGAGCCGCCCGATCCGCAAGCACTTGCCCGCGCCGAACAATTGCTGGTGGATCTCGGAGCGATCTCTCAGGAAACAATCACCGAGCTCGGTCGTCGAATGCTGGCGTTTCCGGTCCATCCGCGGTACGCGCGCATGCTTCTCGCGGCCCAGGAATATCACTGCGTCCCGGCCATTGCGTTGATCGCGGCGCTCACCCAGGGCCGCAATCTCCTCCGTCGTCTCGAAGGTAAACAGGCGCGCGAGGATCGCGATGATGTTCTGGGCGGTGACACGGATTCCGATTTCTTCATCCTCATGCGCGCCTTTCGCTACGGGGAGAACGGCCGGTTCGATTCGCAACGCTGCTCGCGTCTGGGGATCAATCCCGGCGCGGCGCGCGAAGCCGCGCAGTTAAGCGAGCAATTTCTCGCGATCGCCCGCGATGAAGGCCTCGATTTGCAGAGGGCCGAGGTAAAACCCGGTGCGATCCAGCGTTGCGTTCTCGCCGGTTTCCCCGATCAGGTCGCCGTGCGCTTCGATGCCGGGACGTTGCGATGCGCGCTGGTGCATGGTCGGCGCGGCGTCCTTGCCCGGGAAAGCGGGGTGCACGATGCACGGTTGCTGGTTGCGTCCGAGATCCGTGAAATCGAGAGCAGCGACAAGGAGCGCCAGGTTCTGCTCACGCTTGCGACGAAGATCGAGGAAGACTGGCTGCGCGAACTGTTCCCGGAGTCATTTCGCGAAGAAACACGCGTCGAGTTCGATCCGGCGCTGCGTCGCGTTATCGGTCGTCGCGCGACCCTCTTTCACGATCTCGTGTTGCGGAGCGAAGAATTTTCGGCGGCGGACGATCCCGCGGCCGCCCGGCTGCTCGCCCGCGAAGTTCTGGCCGGAAACTGCCCGCTTAAACATTGGGACAACGCGGTCGAGCAATGGATCGCCCGGGTAAATTTCGTCGCGAATCAATTTCCGGAATTGGAATTCCCCACGATCGACGAAGCCGCGAAGCTTCTGCTTCTCGAGCAAATCTGCCAGAAAGCGGCGAGTTACAAGGAGATCAAGGATCGGCCGGTCTGGCCGGTCGTGAAGTCGTGGCTGAACGGCGGGCAACAGCAATCCCTCGACGATCTTGCGCCGGAACGGATCAAACTGGCGAGCGGCCGCGCCGCGAAAATCATTTACGAGAATGGCGCGGCGCCGACGATCGCGGCGCGCATCCAGGATTTATACGACACTCCGCGCGGTCTCGCGGTGGGCCGCGGCCGCATCCCGCTCCGGATTCAAGTCCTCGCGCCGAATCATCGGCCCATCCAGATCACCACCGATTTGGAGACTTTCTGGCGCGAGGGTTATCCAAAAATAAAGAAGGAGCTCCAGCGCAAGTATCCCAAGCACGTGTGGCGGTGACTCTTCGTCATGCTCTTGATCATGATCCTGCTCGTGATCCTGATCCTACTTCGACCCGCTCGCCTAAGATTAAGATCATGATCACGAGCATGAGCAGGAGAATCTGCAAAAAGAACGAACGAAAACAGAGGCGCAAGAGTCTCACCATTTACGAATTATTTATATGATCAATCCGAATGGTGACGAATTTATGGAAGACGATCCGCTGGCTGCCTCGATGAGATCGAGTGAGGAGCATGGATCTGAACAAACCCCCGGCCGTTTGCGCCAGGCGACCGACAAGGTCTCGACTCTCGCCGGCGATGCCTGGGAGCAAACAAAGGAGCGGGCCAGCGTGGCTCGTGAACGTACGGAATTTTTCCTGCGCGAAAACCCGGTACCGACCGTGCTCGGCGCCCTGGCAATCGGCGTGGCCATCGGGTTGGCGATCCGCTATTCCTCCAGCTCCGCCGAAAAGGAAGTCGAAGCGAGGTCGCCCCTCGCCAATGTCGATCTGAGCATTCTTTCACTGCCGTTTCTCTGGCCGCTCTTCAAATCGCTCCGCCGGAAATACGAAGATTCCGCTGATGCGGTGAAAGATGGCGTGCACCGGTTGAAAAAGGTGGACGTCGATCGCTACGTGAAGCCGCTTCGCAAGAAGTGGCGAGCGTGGGCGAACTGAGCGACGCGATGCTAGTTCGTTGGTAGGGCGAGACTCCGTCGAGCCTTATCGCTTCGTCGAGACGGGGGGAACAATGCTCGCGATGCGTTTGCATTCGGCCGGCCAGCCATTGGCTGCGGATGATCTGCCTGTCCCAGAACCCGGGCCGGGACAACTGCTCGTTAAAATCGGCGCATGCGCGGTTTGC
>Ga0307478_10003196_pt1 | contig 12298 bp, 10 predicted proteins | sample atmos_gasesECM4C_2_FD_203713 | JGI IMG/M metagenome (GOLD analysis project Ga0307478, IMG submission 203713) | Hardwood forest soil microbial communities from Morgan-Monroe State Forest, Indiana, United States - atmos_gasesECM4C_05 | ecosystem: Environmental > Terrestrial > Soil > Temperate...
AATATCAATCTTTTCAGGTTGACATAGATGGTTTTGAGAGTATGATCTGAGCCTGGGGGCAATCGATGCCAAATCCCAGACTGCGCGCCAAACCTTGTATTGCATTCATCGCGGATATGGTGAGATCACGTGAAGTTCCGCCCACCCACCGCCCAGGAGTGCAAAAGAGGTTCCAGGAATTCGTTGCTTATCTCAACAAAAAATATTCCCGTAGTCTTTTATCCACATTCGTGATCACGCTGGGCGACGAATTCCAGGGCCTCCTCTCTTCAGCAACCCCTCTTCCCGACTTGATGTGGGATATTGACCAGCGATTCTCCGATCGCCATTTAAGAGTAGGTGTGGGACTTGGTGTCCTGACCACTCCACTTCAAAAAGTAGCCATAAATATAGACGGACCGGCTCTTTACTATGCGCGCGCAGCCATACAAACTGCGGCGGAGAAAAGAAGCTTTGGCGGTGTTTTCCTCGGATTCGGCGAACTTGATCCCGTTATGAATGGGATAGCCCGAATATTATGGTTTCACCGTTCAACGCTGACAAGACGGCAACTTGGCATTGTCGAACTATTGCGCCAAGGCCGGTCTCAGTCGGAAGCTGCCGAAGAGCTGGACATATCGCGGCAGGCTGTCTCCAAGCAGGTGGCCTCGACGGGATGGTGGGCTTACACCGAGGCGGAATCAGCTTGGCGGATTCTTCTCGAAAGAGATATAAACCCCATGATAGAAAAAAAGAATGCCTACTCTGATCGTTAGCGCAGAGTTTCAGCTTTGGGCGCAATTGTGCGCTCTGTGGTCCATCGCTTCCTACGCTGTCGCCGCGGATCCTTTGCCCGAAGATCTCCTGGGCAGGACCTTTCACTGGCGAGCTTGGCGTAAGAGTCTGATCATCAGGGTAATGGGAGTGGCTCTTCTTAGCGCACTGCTAGGTCATTCCATAATCCTAAGCAGTTGGCTCGCAGCTATAACCGCAATCCATCCTTGGATACGCTTGCGAAGCCCTCGCAAGTGGACCGCGGAACTGGAAATCGCGGCCGTAATTTCAAACCTCATTGTCACGTTTGCGTTCGTAAAGCACTTACACTTGCAATCTCATATTTTCATTCCGAGCGCTTTTGATCGAGGACAGCTAGCCGCGAGCTCCCTCGTAATCGCCATTTTGCTGTTCACCGTTCGGGGCGGAACCTACATTGTTCGAGGCTGCCTTCGGAAAACGGGAACCTTGCCCCATCTATCTCCCCGCGAGGCATCCTCATCTAAGGCGGAAAATCACGCCGAAGAAGCCACGTCCCTCCGCAAACCCTCGAAATCCTCGCATTCACCGTCTCCTCTCTCGCCAGCGCACGAGCCCGTCACCGAATTCGTGGATATCATCGAAATCAACCGCGGCCGCTTGATCGGCAACCTCGAGCGCCTGGTTCTCACCATCGTCGTCGCCGCCGGCAGCTATGCGGCCTTGGCGTTTCTCGTCGCCGCCAAAGGCCTCATCCGTTCCGAAGATCTTCGCGACCGCGACTTCGCCGAATATTTCCTCATCGGCTCCCTGGCCAGCGTCCTCGTGGCGCTTTGCGCCGGCCTGGTCATGCGTTTCGCGCTCTCCTCCCTCTGGCCTCAGCCCCTATCGCTGCAGATGCAATAAATCGTATGAAACGATCGATCCGCTCCCTCCAAAGCCAGTGAGCCACCCGCATTTCCATCAACCAGGAGGATCAAGGCCGCAAACCAGTGATTTGTCCCTCTAGCAAAGGGAAAAAAAGCGTTTGCACAACCGTCGATGGATACTTTTTTGCGTAAGTTACCAATCGCGAGCGGCTCAGCTTCTCGAATTGAATCTCATCAAACTGCACGGGCAGTCCATCTTTCAAAGTAAAATAAATCCAGTCCAGTAATGCCTTCTCTGGCTCCGCGATCTTATAGTCTCTGTAACGCCCCTTTTTCTCTGTATAGCCCCAGAATAGTTCCCGGCTGATCTTGCGGTACACGATTTCAATTGCGCCCGCCTTGATCTTTCGGCCCCTCGACGTCGTCACGCATGTCGTTGCCACCGGGTTTTGACTCGAAAGTCCCCACTCTGCCAGCGCCGTTCCCAGCGAAATGTAGGAATCCGGATTCAATTCGTGGACGATATCTCGCGCGCTCACCGATGCTGCAAGTTTATTTAAATAGAGCCCGTCCGCGACCCTCTCGGCCAGCCCTCTCGCTTTCAGTCTGTTGAGTGCCTTCGTAGCCGCGGCCCTGCTGAGGCCATACCTGGACGCAATCTCGCCGATCCGAACCAGCGGGTTCGTCTTTGCCTCTGCCGCTAATGTCGCCGCCCAATCGTTTGTTTTCCGCATCCTATAACCACTCATCAAATAATTCTCGTACTGCCGTTCTCAATGGCTCGAACTCGGCCCTCTCCAGCGCCTTATAGAGATCACCAGGCAGAACGTCCGCCAGTTGTCCTCGGCACAAAACCGCCGTGACCTGCTCTATGCGGGCCGTTAATTCCTCTTTTCCGATTTCCCTCATCGCCAGAGTGTCCGAGAGATGATTTCCCAACTCCCCCGATAATTTCGCTCCTGTATCGAGCAATAACTTAATATCGTAAGCGTCCCTCGCCTTCACTCCTCGTCGGAAAGCGAACGCTTCCGCCTTTTGCAGCAGAAGATGATCCTTTGAGACGGACCTCACGGTTGCCCTTCGGTTAAGCGAAATGGCCTCCATCGTGTGTTCTTCAATTCCTGATCTAAGCACCGAGGCAAGGATTAGGTTGGCCCCTCCGTACATCAAGAATGAGTCAGGGAAAGCCTGGAACAGCAGGATCGCCGCCTCTCGGATCAGCAGAATGACCTGTGCCCTGTCTTCGTCAAAGCCCCGCGCTCTTAGCTGTTCGAGTTGGGCCGCAGGATTCGTGCAAGAGGATCATATCATGAGTCATTTTATTGCGTCAATACAAAAATACAATGCTCTAATAAGACAGTTAAATCCTTTTCGAGCATCATATCTACACACTGATGCAACAAAACGTATATTTATGGCCCCTTGCTGATTTACAGACAACTTACGATGAGTGCTCGATTTCTCGTCATTTCCAACTATCTATATGCTACTTAACTTTTCGGCGCGGCAGCTTCCAACCTCCAACTTCCAAACTTTTCCACAGTTCATTCGGATCGCCAAACGAAATTCCCCCCTTTGACATTCGGGCAAATTGAGTATATATGTCGACTTCCTAGGTATCGCCATGAATGAAAGCAAACAAGAACTCCTCCGCGGCACTCTCGACATGTTGATCCTGAAAATTGTCGCCTTGGACCCCAACCACGGCTACGCCATCGCCCAGCGCCTTCAGCAAATTTCCAAAGAATTCTTCCAAGTCCATCAGGGCTCCCTCTACCCCGCGCTCCATCGTCTGGAAGACAAAGGCTGGCTACAAGCCGAATGGAAAGAGTCCGAGACCGGCCGCCAAGCCAAGTTCTACTCGCTCACCAGAAAGGGCCGCAAGCAAATGACGGCCGAAGTCGTCAATTGGCAGCGCCTCTGCGATGCCGTCGGCCTCATCTTGCGTGCAGAGGAGGAATCCCGATGATGCGCCGCATTCGCCGCCTCCTTCAAAAATCCCGCTCGGAGAAAGAACTCGATCAAGAACTCCAATTCCACCTCGACCGCCAAATCGCCGACTATATCGCCTCAGGAAACACCCCAGAAGAAGCCCGCCGCCGCGCCACACTCGTATTCGGCGGCATGGAACGCGTCAAGGAAGAGGTCCGCGACACCCGCTTCGGCAATTTCATCGAAACTCTCTTCCAGGACCTCAGCTACGGCTTGCGCATGCTCAGGAAGTCCCCCTCCCTCTCCGCGATCATCGTAGTTACATTGGCGCTCGGTATTGGCGTCAATACAGCGATTTTCAGCGTATTGAACGGATGGCTCTTTCGCCCTCTGCCAGTGCGAGCGCCAGAGCAAATTACCGTTTTGGCCTTTTCCCAAGAACATGATGGTTCCAACTTTTCCTATCCAGATTTTCTGGATTTTCGCAAACAATCGGATGCTTTTTCTGATCTTTTCGCCTACGGATTGTCTGTCGCCGGTCTCAGCGCCGACGGAAGACCGCGCGAATTTGCCTTTAGCAGCGTCACAGGCAATTATTTTTCGTCCCTGGGCGTGACACCCGCTCTCGGCCGGTTCTTCCTGGAGCGTGAAGGCGAGGTGCCGGGAGATCCTCTTCTCGTCGTTCTTGGAAATTCCTATTGGCGGAGGAATTTCGGCAGCGATCCCCGTGTCATAGGCAAGCAGGTTCTGGTCAATGGACAGCCCGCAACGATTATTGGCGTTGCCCCAATGGATTTTCACGGAACTTTCTTCGCCATGGACATGGACGGCTACCTTACTTTGAACGCCATGGCCCTGAACAAAGACTCCAGCCAGTTCTGGGCGGATCGTCATAACCGGCAACTGATTGTTCTCGGAAGGTTAAAACCAGGGCTCTCTATTTCCCAAGCTGAGATTTCTTCTAACGTCATCTCCCAGCGTCTTGCGGCTCAGTATCCTGCGACTAATAAAGACGTCGCGATACGGGTAATTCCAGAGCGATTGGCCCGGCCCGCCGTTTTCGTCTCGAGCTTCGTTCCCGTTATCGCCGCTCTCTTCTTTATTCTTGCCGGACTTGTTTTGTTGCTCGCTTGCATGAACGTTGCGAATATTCTCTTGGCGCGATCAGCGGCGCGCCAGCGCGAAATGGCTATTCGTTCCGCTTTGGGCGCAGGTCGCGGCCGGCTAATTCGTCAAATGCTCACAGAGAGCCTTCTTCTCTCCCTGCTCGGCGGAATCGCGGGCGTGCTATTCGGCAAATGGTCGATCAGCGCAAGCGGCTCAGCTCTTCATTCGGTGACTACCACCACAAATTTTGCTTACCGGATGGACTGCAGTCTGGATTGGCGCGTCTTTTCCTATACACTCGCGGCCGCCATTCTAACTGGCCTCTTTATCGGCCTCTTATCGGCTGTTCGCGCCAGCCGCGCCCACGTGAATGAAGTTCTGCAAGGAGGCGCGCGAGGCGACTCCTCCTCAAGGGGTGGTTCTCGCCTTCGCAGCGCCCTGGTGGTCGTCCAGGTAGCAGGGTCGCTCATCCTCCTGATTGTCGCGGGACTTTTTGTTCGTAGTCTCCGCCACACGGAGCAGATGTATCTTGGATTCGAGCCTGATCATGTTTTGAACGTCATGCTGGATCCGCATCAAATCGGTTACGACCAGATCCGCGCAAAAGCGTTTTATCGAGAACTCGAAGACCGGGCTCGCGCGATGTCTGGCGTTCAATCGGCCAGCCTTTCTTTCGCCGTGCCGCTGGGAATTCCCGGCCAAGTGGGGTTCGTTTCAGTGGAGGGTCATCCGGTGCTTGCGGGTCAACAGCCGCCGCAGATTTCCTTCAATAGTGTCGATCCAGCTTATTTCGCAACCTTGCGCATTCCCATTCTGCGCGGGCGCACTTTTGCCGAGTCGGATAACGAGACCGCTCCGCAAGTGGCCATTGTGAATCAGGCTATGGCCAGGAAGCTTTGGCCAAACGACAACCCCGTTGGCAAGCGTTTCCGATGGACTAATGAAAGCGGTCCTTACGTCGAAGTGGTCGGCGTCGCGCAGGACGGCCAATACTTCTTCCTCTCGCCGGATCCTCAGCCCTATTTTTATCTTCCCCTCGCGCAAAACTTCAGCTCCCGGCTATCTCTTCAGATTCTCTCCTCGTTACCTCCTGAATCGCTCATTCTCGCAGTACAAGAGCAGGTCCGCGCTCTTGCGCCGGATCTGCCGATCATTGATCTCAGCACCATGCAGCAAACCGTACGCGGACTCGGCGGCTTGTTCGTCTTTCGTCTGGCGGCTTTTTTGGCTGCGGCCCTCGGATTCCTCGGACTTACGCTTGCGGTCGTCGGCGTCTACGGCATCGTTTCTTTTGGGATGCTACAGCGCATGCGTGAGATGGGCATTCGCATGGCGCTTGGGGCCAACCGCAATAACATCTTAAAACTGGCTCTCGGAACTGGGTTCGGGCTGATAGGTGCGGGAGTGGCCCTGGGAATCGTTTCCGCGTGGGCGCTCACGCGCGCGATGACAAGCTTATTGATCGGCGTCAGCGGAAGTGATCCCGCTACGTATGGTGTGGCCGTCGTTGTGATCTCCGTTGTCGCATTACTCGCTTGTTGGATCCCAGCGCGCCGGGCGGCGCGAATGGATCCCCTCGTCGCCCTGCGTTATGAATGACTCTCTTATGTGGCACAGCCAATCCTGGCTGTGCTCTTTTCTCTTGGCTGCGGCTGCCCCGCCATGGTCTTTTGAGGGTGGTCTTTTCACTTTTCCACAGATTTCCACAGCCGTATCAAACCACTAACCTCCCCGCCAAACCCTTCCAATCCCGCAACTTCCGCAACCCTCATGCGGACCAGCCCTCCCCGTTCAAATGACCATGAAGTACACGGCAAAATGGTATTGACAAATAGTAACTATCATGGTACCATGTCCTATGAATCGGAGGCGCTGCCCCTTCCCGACGACCTCGTCGTCTCAGCGCCACCTCTGTGTCCTCCGCGACTCTTCGTTATCTTTTCCCGCTCTTTTTCTTCCGCCGTTCAACATTGCACTTTCGACTTTAAACTGCTCTTCCCTAAGTCCTTTCCCTGCCACTCTTACGCGCTCCTCGCAAATCGCTGAAAACGCAGCAACTTCAAGTCTTGTATTTGCCACTCTTACGCGTCGTGTCAACCATAAGCCCTTTGTTTGCCACTCTTACAAAAAAACACCGGGGGTGGGTATACCCTCACCCTTTAAATGGAGAAAAAGCATGAAAGCTCATACCCGCCAACACCAATTCCGCTAATGAAACCACCCGCTGCCAGCACCGCACACCCTCGGGTCGCCGCTGCAAGCTTCCCGTCGAGGCCCCAGACAAGGTCTTTTGTTACACGCACATCCAAGAGCTTAAGAAATCCGACGTTCTCAATCTCAAGACGGCGCTCGATTACCAAGGTTTCCAGACCGCCCAAGGCATCGACAATTCCCTCCGCAACCTCTACATCCTTCTCGCCAACAACTACCTCTCCCCCTGCCGCGCCGCCGTTCTCGCCCACATCAACAGCCTTCTTCTCCGCACCCTTCCCGCCATCGACGCCGATCGAGCTGCCGGCATCACCGACCCCACCGCCCCCGAAGAAGTCACCGCCGGTCCCTCCGCCTCCCCATCCGACGATTCACCCTCTGTTGCGCCCCCGCCCAGCGTGGCCGCCGGCTGGACCGCCGAACCCGACGCCACCAAAAAACCGTCATGACCGCCACAGGAAAATCCGACCGTAGGGGCACGGCACGTCGTGCCCGTCTTCTCTTCCGCCAGGCTGTCCCAAAACCTACCAGTGGGGGAGGGGCTTGCCCCTCCTTCTTCATTCCCAGGCCCGTCTTCGGTGTCGCGTCGTCACCGCAATCCCTGGCACACTCCAGCACCGCCAAAGAATTGCTCCGGCTCTTTCCTTTCACGGATCACGGAACACGGATCACCGGCCACGCACCACGACTCGCTTTGACTCCGCCGCCCCACCAACATACAATCGCGCCCGTTCAGGGATGCAACACAATCCAATTCGACAGGTGGGGATAACGCGATGAAAAAGTTTCTGTGGTTATGCTCGGCAGGATTTCTGTTGTTCTGTGGTCAAGCGGCGCGCCTCTCCGCGCAAGCGCCGGAAAGAGGCGAAGCACGAACGCCAGAGGCCAAAGCACCCGACAAGTGCGACGAGAAGGCCACCAAGGAAGAATCCTCCGTAACTGATCACACCATTAAACTCGGCGGCCAAACCATCCCCTACAAAGCCACCGCCAGCACCACGCTCCTCAAGAACGACAAGGGCGAATCGACTGGCCTACTCTATTCCGTCGCCTACACGCGCAGCGACGTGAAAGATCTCACCACCCGCCCCGTCTCTTTCCTTTACAACGGCGGTCCCGGCTCTGCCACCATGTGGCTGCACCTGGGCGCCTTCGGCCCGCGCCGTGCCTGGACCGTCGACGGTACCTTCACTCCTCCCGCGCCTTACAAGCTCGTGGACAATACCGAAAGTCTGCTCGACAAGACCGACCTCGTCTTCATCGATGCCATGGGCACCGGTTACAGTCACGCCGTTTGCAAAGCGCAGGAAAAAGATTTTTACGGCGTCGATGAAGATATCGAAGCCTTCGGACAATTCATCGTTACCTATCTCAGCCGCAATGACCGCTGGAACTCCCCGAAATTCCTGATCGGCGAAAGCTACGGCACGTTCCGCTCCGCCGCGCTCGGAAACTATTTGCAGAGCCACGACACCGTCCACCTGAACGGCATCGTCCTGATTTCTTCCGTCCTCGATCTCTCCACCATCACCTTTCCCCCAGGCGATGACCGCTCCTACATCTACTATCTTCCCAGCTACGCCGCCGTCGCTTGGTATCACAAAGTCTTGAAAGATCGTCCCGCTGACCTGCCGGGTTTCGTCGAAGAAGCGCGAAAATTCGCGCAAGGCGAGTACGCCGACGCGCTCTTCAAAGGCGCGCAACTTTCCCCCGCCGAAAAAGCCGCCGTCGCCAAAAAAGTGTCTCGCTTCACTGGATTGAGCGAAGACTATCTGATCAAAGCGGATCTGCGCGTCAATCTCAGCCAATTTCGAGCCGAACTTCAGCGCAGCGCCGGACAGACCGTCGGCCGAATCGACGCCCGCTTCACCGGCTACACGGCCGATCTCCTCGAGGAAAACGCGCAAGGCGATCCCGAAGGCCCCGCCGTCGGCGGCGCGTACACGGCGCTGATCAATTCCTACAACCACGACGAACTCAAATTTGGAAAGGACAAGGTCTATCACAACACCAGCGGCGGCGGTGGCACTTGGAACTGGACTCGCCAATCCAGAGGACCGCGCGGATTTTTCCCCAGCGGCCCAAATGTCCAGGGTGATCTCGCGCAAGCCATGATCACCAATCCCAAACTGCAACTTCAAGTCGAAAACGGCTACTTCGATATGGCCACTCCGTTTTTCGCCACCGAATTTACGATGGAACACCTCGGCCTGCCCGCCGACTTGCAGAAAAACGTCAAGCTCGACTACTACAACGCCGGCCACATGATGTACCTCCACGACGAAGACCGCGTCAGCCTGCACGACCACATCGCCAGCTTAATCGATCGGGCCACCAAGCCGTAACTGACGGGGAAAGGAGACAGCGTCCTGTGATTGAGAGACAGAAAAATCGAGCCATCGAGATTCATGATTCCGTGCTCGATGCTTTGTCTCTCGACAACGGAGACGCTGTCTTGCATTTTTCCCATCTCTATATTCACGAGACGGAAGGCGTGCCCGGGATCGATGCTGGGACTGGTTGGAGTCAGGAAGGTAAGCTCACGATCAGCGGGGGCGTAATTGAAGGTTCGTTCTCCGAGTTGCCGCGCGACTTGTGGGATGCTTACCTCGCTATAGGCGAGACGATTTCGGAGAACATGATTCCGGTCCCCCTCGATTACAAAGGCAAGATTGAGCTTCGGTTGGAAGGTTGGGCCCAGGTCAGCGAGATCATTTCCATTTCCGGAAAAGGAGCAAAACTGGAGCTAAATCGGCGAGGCTGAATGCGTCGAAGAATTCAAGCCTAAACAAATGAATTAGGCTCAAATAGAGGAGAACAAAATCTAGCTAACGACGCTTCTGAGCGGCTGCGCTAACAAGAGCCTGATTCTTCTGTTCGGTATACACGACGAATTCCTCGTACGGGCCCTTGAAGTCTTCGATCTTGCCGTCGTGGAAATGCCAGATGCGCGTCGCGACTTCGTCGATCACGTCGTGATCGTGAGTGACCAGCAGCACGGTGCCGTCGTATTTCTGAAGCGCAATGTTGAGCGCGTTGATGGATTCCAGGTCGAGGTGGTTCGTTGGTTCGTCGAGCACCAGGAAATTCGGCTTCTGCAGCATCAAGCGGCAGAAAATCAGCCGCGCTGATTCGCCGCCCGAGAGCGCGCGCGTTGGCTTGAGCGCATCTTCGCCGCTGAAAAGCATCTGGCCCATCAGCCCGCGTAATTCCTGTTGATTGGCGCTCGGATCGAATTGCCAAAGCCAGTCGATGGCTGTCATGCCCTTGGTGATGGATTCGCCATGGTCCTGTGCAAAATAACCGACGGCCACTTCGTGGCCCCACTTCACTTCGCCGCCATTGATTTTAAAATGGCGGTCGTCGTCTTCAATGAAGCCGGGCGCGTTCAGCACCAGTGATTTTAGCAGCGTGGTTTTTCCGGTTCCGTTGCGGCCCATCAGCGCGATTTTTTCGCCGCGCGTCACGGCCGCGGAAAACCGCGGAATCACTTTCATGTCGTCGTAGGATTTTTCGACGCTGCGAATTTCCAGCGGATGGCGCCCCGAATTGCGCTTCATGTCCCACTTGATGTACGGCCGCTGAATGTTCGAGCGCGCCAGTTCGGTGGTCTGCAGCCGCTCGACTTCTTTTTTGCGCGAAGTGGCCTGGGCGGAACGCGTGCCTGCGGAAAAGCGCGCGATGAATTCGTTCAGTTGCGCGATTTTCTTCTCGCGATTCGCATTTTCCGTTTCGATGCGCGAACGAATCTGCGTTTTCGCCACGACCATGTCGTCGTAGCCGCCGACGTACATGATGATGGTTTCGTAGTCGATGTCCGCGGTGTGCGTGCAAACGCTGTTGAGAAAATGGCGGTCGTGCGAAATCACGATTAGCACGCCTTCGTAGTCGGTCAGATACCGTTGCAGCCAGTGCACGGAATCGAGGTCGAGGTTGTTGGTCGGTTCGTCGAGCAGCAGCGCCGTGGGATTTCCAAAGAGCGCTTGCGCCAGCAGCACGCGGACTTTTTGTCCGCCTTGCAACTCGCCCATTTTGCGCTCGTGCAGCGCGCTCTCGATGCCAAGCCCGTCCAGCAAAGTTCCCGCATCGGCCTCGGCGGTGTAGCCGCCTTCTTCGCCGACAATTCCTTCGAGTTCGCCGAGGCGCATGCCGTCGGCGTCGGTTAATTCCTCATGGGGCTTGGCGTAGAGCGCGTCGCGCTCTTCAAGCGCTTTCCATAGAGCGGCGTTGCCCATGATGACGGTATCGATCACGCGAAACTGGTCGAACGCAAACTGGTCCTGGCGCAGGACGCCCATTTTTTTCGGGCGGGAGACCGAACCTTTGGTGGGTTCGATTTCGCCGGTCAGGATTTTCATGAATGTGGATTTGCCGGCGCCATTCGGGCCGGTCACGGCGTAGCGGCGCCCGGCCATGAAGGTGCAAGTCACGTCTTCGAACAAGACCCGGGGGCCGAAACGCATGGAGATATTATTGACTGTGAGCATAACCCTCCTATTGTAGCGTGAAATTGTTGCGCGCGCTTGTCACAGTTTGTTGCAGCCAGTACATTTGTCGGGCTGCAAAAAGCGCGATTCGAACGGCAAGCGAGCGAGGCGAAAGGGCGATTCGAACGGGCTGACAAAGACGGCGTGAAGACAAATTGTTAAGAACGGAAGAAAAATGACGGTTGGAACGGCATGATGCGAGCCATTCGGAAGGCGGCGACATCACTGACGCTTATTGTGGTTGTGGCGATAGGTGTGCGGGTGGCGTTTGCCTGGGACCAGGCGCGGAAGATTTCGCCGGAGGTGCTGGGGATTGTGCCGTTTCAGCAAGAGACGGGGAATATTGCGTATGCGCTCGCACTGGGTAAGGGGTTCAGCAATGTGTTTCGAACCGAGACGGGGCCGACGGCTTGGCTTGCGCCCGTTTATCCCTCAATTGTGGCGGCGACGTTCAAATTATTTGGAGCTTTTACGGCGCGAGCCTTTTTTGCTTGCGTTGCGCTCAACATACTGTTTTCCGTGGCGGCTAGCGTACCGATTTTCTTTGTGGGTAAACGGATCGGCGGATTAGGAGTGGGAGCGGGGGCGGCGTGGCTTTGGGCGGTTTTTCCGAGCGCGGTGATGATGCCGTTCGAATGGATTTGGGATACGTCGCTGTCGGCGCTTCTGGCGGCATTGATTTTGTGGGCGACTTTGGAGTTGGCGGAATCGGAAAAGTGGCTCGACTGGAGCGTGTACGGAGTTTTGTGGGGATTGGCGTTGATGACGAATCCGGCGCTCGGCCTGCTGCTGCCGTTTTTATTGGGATGGGCCGCGCTCCGTGGACGAGGCGAAAGCAGCTTGCGATGGAAACAGGCCACTCTGGCGGTGAGTGTTGCCGTTCTGTGTTGCGTGCCCTGGACGATTCGCAACTATGTTGCTTTTCAAAGATTTATTCCGGTGCGGTCGAATTTGCCGTTT
>Ga0307478_10003197_pt1 | contig 12295 bp, 10 predicted proteins | sample atmos_gasesECM4C_2_FD_203713 | JGI IMG/M metagenome (GOLD analysis project Ga0307478, IMG submission 203713) | Hardwood forest soil microbial communities from Morgan-Monroe State Forest, Indiana, United States - atmos_gasesECM4C_05 | ecosystem: Environmental > Terrestrial > Soil > Temperate...
GGGAAAAGTCTGCCTGGATATCGGAGCATCCACCGGCGGATTTACGGATTGCCTGTTGCAGCACGGAGCGGTACGGGTGTATGCGGTGGACGTGAACACCGACCAATTGGCGTGGAAGCTGCGGGACGACCTACGTGTCACGCGCATACGGAAGAACGCACGTGAACTCAAAGCGGAGGATGTGGCTGAGAAGACGGACTTCGTGGCCGCCGACGTGTCGTTCATTTCGGTCAGGAAAGTTTTGCCCGGGGCGGTGGCTTGTGCGAGCCCTGGTGCGGAGTTCCTAATCCTGGTTAAACCGCAGTTTGAACTCGAGCGCGAAGACGTCGGCAAGGGCGGAATTGTGCGTGAGGCCGCGCTTCATCAGAAAGCCATCGCCAGCGTTCGGGCGGCGGCGGACTCGATGGGGCTTGTGGACCTGCGGGTCGCTCCAAGCCGTGTAGCTGGCGCTGAGGGAAATCAGGAGTATTTTCTTCACGCTCGAAAAACGGCTAAGGTAGAATCCCAGTAATCCATGCCGCGCACACCCGCCTTCAAAACGATTGGCATCATTTCACGGCCGCGGCGCTCGAACCTGGGCGAAATCGTGCCGCAACTTCTCGACTGGCTCGAGAGGCGCGGGATGGCAACCGTGATCGATACAGAGACGGCAAATGCGCTGAGCCGCGGGGCCAGCGGCAAGACACGGCATCAAGTTGTAGAGCAAGCGGAACTCCTGCTGGTTCTGGGCGGTGATGGCACGATGCTTGCCGCGGCGCGCGAAGCGGCCCCGCGGGGCGTTCCCATCTTGCCAATCAATATGGGAAGTCTCGGCTTTTTGACGAGCTTCACGGCAGAGGAGCTTTATCCCGCGCTCGAGGACACGCTTGCCGGCCGTGCCGCGATGGAAGAACGGGTGTTGCTGCTCGTGGAGCGCACCCACAATGGAAAGATCCTGACACAGCAACGGGTGTTGAATGATACGGTGGTGCACAAGGGCACGCTCGCGCGCATGATCGAACTCGAACTGCATATTGATGAAGGCTTTGTGTGCCGCTACCGGGCGGATGGGCTGATCGTAGCCACGCCGACGGGCTCCACGGCGTATTCCATGTCCGCGGGCGGCGCGATTGTGCATCCAAAGGTGGAATCAATTCTGATTACACCGATTTGCCCGCACACACTAAGCGACAGGCCGGTGGTTGTGCCAGACACTTCTCTGATTGAATTGCGGCTCTCAGAAACAGCCGATTCGATGTTCCTGACGCTGGATGGGCAAACGGGAGTGCCGATGCAGGTGGGCGATCGCGTGAGGATAACCCGCGCCGCGGAACGGTTGAAGCTGATTCACCCGGCGAACAAGACCTATTTCGAAATATTGCGCAGCAAGCTGAAGTGGGGCGAAGCCTGAGGGGATCACCCGAGCACATCTGTGCGAATCAAGTCGCGGTTCGTCTCGCGCCTGCGGATCAGCCGAGTTTTTCTTCCCTTGACAAGAATTTCGGCGGGGCGGCAGCGGCCGTTGTAGTTAGAAGCCTGGACCATGCCGTAGGCGCCAACGGCCCAGATCGCTACTAAATCGCCGGCTCGAATGTCTCCGATCGGCCAATTTTCGAGAAAGCTATCACCGGTTTCGCAGACGGGACCGACCACGTCGGCTCGATGGCGCTCGCCACCGAGCCCAGGAGAGCTTTGTCTGACCGGAGTAATCGGGTGAGGCGCGTCGTAGAGTACAGGGCGCGCCAGATCGTTCATGGCGGCGTCGACGATGACGAAATTCTTCGTGAAGTTCTGCTTGGTATAGATAACGCGAGAAAGCAAAACCGCGGCAGGCGCCACGATGGAGCGGCCCGGTTCGAGCAACAAGCCAACGCCGAGCGGGCGGACCACACTGGCGACCATCTGGGCGTAGGCTTTGCGTGACACCGGATTTTCGCTGGTGTAACGCACACCGAGACCGCCGCCAAAATCCAGATATTGCAGAGCGATTCCTTCCTTGCGGAGATCGAGCAAGTAGCCCGCCAGGCGTTGTAAGGCTTCGCGAAAGGGTTCGAGCCCGACAATCTGCGATCCGATGTGCGCGCTGATTCCCTGCCAGCGGATGTACCTGGAGTTGCGGTGCGCTAGATAGAGCGCCCTTGCCTTTCGCCAGCCAATGCCGAATTTGTGATGAGGGAGGCCGGTGGAAATGTGAGGGTGACCACCAGCCTTGACGTCGGGATTCACGCGAATGGAAACACCGGGGAGCAGGGCCCTTCCGGACGAGCGACGAGAAGACTCTTCAAGCAAAACTTCCAATTCGGCGGGAGATTCCACGTTGAATTGCAAAATGCCCGCCTCGCTTTTTGGCCCCGACTTATAACCGAGGGCCGCGCGAATTTCTTCGCGGGTTTTGCCCACACCGGAGAACACGATGCGCTTACCGGGGACATCAATGTGAGCGAGGTGTTCGAGTTCTCCACCGGAGACGATGTCGAAGCCACTACCGCGCCTGGCGAGCAATTTCAAGAGGGAGAGATTGCCGTTGGCTTTGACGGCGAAGCAGAGCAGATGAGGGAGACGCACCAAGCCGGACTCCAACTCATCGAATGCGTCTTCGATGGCGCGCTGGCTATAAACATACGCAGGAGTGCCGTAACAAGCGGCGACCTCGGACAGCGGGACGCCTTCGCAATAGACTTCGCGTCCTGAGCGGCCAGTGTTTCTCCAGGCGAATTCAGGAGTGAACTTTGCAGGATCGACGAAGGGCAGATTTTTTCGAGCTTTACTGGTGGCGCTCATTTCACTTTCAGGACGACCAGCGTCCGATCGTCGGACAGCGGTGCGCTCTGGGTAAACCAGTCGACTTCACGGAGCACGAGGTCGGCAATTTCCGCGGCCGTGAGCTCGTGGTGCTGTTCAATGAGCTTTCGCAGGCGGGTCATGCCAAAGAACTGCCCTTCGCTGTTCGTGGTTTCCGCGATTCCATCCGAATGGAAGACGAGGATGTCGCCGGCTTCCAGAGTCACGCCCCACTCGTCGTAGTGAACTTCCTCGAAAATGCCGAGGGGGAAGCCCGTCAGCTCAATCTTGTCGCAGCGTCCACCCTTATAGAGCAGCGGTTGGGACTGCCCGGCGTTGGCCACGCGCAACTTCTGGCGCCCTTTTTGCCACGTAGCGAAACACGCAGTCATGAAGCGGCCCTCGATCCGGCGCTCACCGACCAATTGGTTCATCTGCCGGAGCATTTCCGCAGGCTGAAGTTTCTGTGGAGCCAGACTGCGCATGATACCGATGGCGACTGCGCCGTAGAGAGCGGCGGCTGTGCCTTTACCACTGACGTCGCCGAGGGCTGCCCCCAGTTGTTGCGGGCCGTAACGCAAGAAGTCATACAAATCGCCGCAGACCTCGCGCGCGGACACGTAACGCGCAGCGACATCGAGACCGTAATCTTCCGTCGGCACGGGGCGCAGCAACGCGCCCTGAATGCGCTTGGCAGCTTGCAAATCGCGCTCCATGCGGGCCTCGCCCTTCGCCACCTGCTCATAGAGCCGCGCATTCTCGAGAGATACCGCGAGATTCGCCGCCAGGATCGAGAGCGTCTGGACATGGTCGTCAGTGAAATAGTTCAACTGGGGGCTCTCGAGATCCAGCACCCCGATCACTTTTCCCTTATGCATCATGGGAATGGCGAGTTCGGAGCGGGTTTCAGGATTGACCATTAAGTAGCGCGAGTCAGCGGTGACATCGGGCACCAGGACAGGCTCGCGCGTTGTCGCGGCCGCGCCCACGATGCCCTCGGTTGCCGCGGCACGCAATTTTCCCTGGACACGCTGGCCATGCTTGACGTCCAGCCGGTGACGAAAAGCCTGCTGCTCCTCGTCGTAAAGCATGATGCTGAGGATCTGGTAGTCGATTACGCGCTTAACAAGTTCGGCAGCGCGGCGAAGCAAGGCTTCCACGTCGAGAATGGAGCTGATCTCGCGGCTGACCTCGTTCAAGACCAGCAGGGTTTCCGCCTGGGTTCGCACCTGCTGGAAGAGACGCGCATTTTCGATCGCGACGGCGAGACGATTTGCGAGCACGGAAAGAATGTTTTGCTGTTCCTTTGTGAAGTAATCGAGGTGGCGGCTCTGAATATCCAGCACACCGACGCACTTGCCACGGAACATCAAGGGCACGGCGAGTTCCGAACGGACGCTATCGACGGCGTTGATGTAGCGCGGATCCCGCGAAACATCGCTCACGCGCACGGCATGGCCCGCGCGCGCCGCGGTTCCCGTGATTCCCTGCCCTATAGGAACTCTTAAATTTTCCGCGAGGCCCGGCGGATAGCCGATGGCAAACCGGTGCGTGAGATAGGCGCCGTCGGCATCAACCATGAGCACACCGAACATTTCATAGTCGATGTGACGCTTGATGAGGGCCGCGGCGTGTGCCAGAACTTCGTCGAGGTCGAGGGAGGCGTTAACCTCCTCGCCGATTTCGGCGAGAGTCGCAAGCACTTCGGTGGAGACCTCGGGATTTTCCGCGACAGGGCTGCTCTGCAGCTTGGGATCAGTGGCTTCCATGAATCGTTTTATTATAGCAGGTGCTTCGCTGTACATTGGCCCGCGGAGATACGGAAAAAAAACCGAGGAGCAGGGCTTCCGAAACAACTAATGGCCTGAAGGCAGAGCCCGCACTAGGCAGATTTTGGTGCGCTACGCTGTCCGAACTGAAGCACGCAAATGTCCGCGAGATTGCGGTAACGCTCGTCGTAGTCGAGCCCATAGCCGACGACAAATTCGTTAGGGATCGTAAACCCCGTATAGTCCGCACGGACATCGGCGATGCGGCGCTCGGCCTTGTCGAGCAGCACCACGACGCGCAGGTGCTTCGGCCTTCTTTCTTCAAACAATCGCAAGAGGTATTTCAGGGTCAGTCCGGTGTCGAGAATGTCTTCGACGACGATGACGGTTCGGCCCTCAATGCTCACGTCCAGATCTTTAATCAGTTTCACTTCGCCGGTTGTGCTCGTGCCCTTGCCGTAGCTGGAGACAGCCAAGAAGTCGAACGACACTTCTCCGCCGAGTTCGCGCGCGAGATCCGCGAGGAACAGAACGGCGCCCTTCAGCACGGCAACGAGATGCAAGGTGTCGCGCGGAAAATCGCGGCGAATCTCCCGAGCCAACTGACGGACGCGTTGTCTCACTCTTGCGCGGGTAATCAAAATGCACACCGATTCGCCGGGCCTGTTTCCGGGCTTTGGCTTTTGTGAAGGACGTCTCCGCGATTTGGCCACCGCTGTCGCTACCATTCTGGCTACTCCACCCAGTCCGCGATGAAAATATTGGTTTCGTGAGGGACTTTCCCATTGCGGTTGGAGGCCCAGACCAGGCGCCTGCCGTCCGATGAGAACATGGGGAATCCGTCGAAATCAGGGTGGTAGGTGATGCGCTGCTGGCCGGTGCCGTCTTCACTGATGATGTACAGGTCGAAGTCACGGCCGTTCTTCGGATCGGCCTGATTCGAAGCGAAAATGATGCGCCTGCCATCCGGCAACCAGTAAGGACCAAAGTTGGCCGCGCCATTTCGAGTGACCTGGTGCTTGTTGGAGCCATCGGCGTTCATGACCCAGATTTCCAGATTGCCCGGGCGGATGAGGCCAGCAGCGAAAAGGTCCTTATAGTCCTTGATTTCTTCGGGAGTTTTGGGATGCTCGGCGCGGTAGACGATTTTCGATCCATCATACGACCAGAAAGGTCCGCCGTCATAGCCAAGTTCGTTGGTGAGTTGCCTCACGTTAGAGCCATCGGCATCCATGGTAAAAATGTCCAGGTCACCGTTGCGGGTAGAAGTGAAAACGACATGCTTGCCGTCGCGAGTGATGGTCGATTCAGCGTTGTATCCAGGAGCATGACTCAGTTGTCTGAGGCCAGAGCCATCCGGCTTGGCGATGTAGATTTGGTAGGAACTGTAGATTGGCCAGACGTAACCGTGAGAGTAATCCGGCTTGGGCGGGCAATCAGAACTCGCCGCATGCGTAGACGAGAAAAGAATCCTGTCTCCCGAAGGAAAGAAGTAGCTGCAGGTGGTTCGTCCCTTGCCAGTGCTAACGAGCTTGGGCGTAGCGGGTTTGCCGCCGGGCGTGTCCACCGGCATGGTGTAAATCTGATCGCAGGGCACATCGGCGCCTTGATGCTGGAAGATCAGTTGCTTGTCGTCGGCAGAGAAATACGCTTCGGCATTCTGGCCGCCGAAAGTAAGCTGGCGAACGTTTTTCAAATGCTTTTGTTCCTCGGGCAAAAGAAGGGGTTCGGCCTGCTCTTCCTGAGCGCGCAGGCGAATTCGTCCCGGCGCGTAGAGGCCCAGGAGCGACAGCAAGCTGGCCACGACGACTGCGGAGGCTTTTCCTCTTTTCACAAGATCACCTATGATTGGGGCACTAGAATCGTCCTCGCGGCCCCAACTTGATTATTTTCTCTGTTCCAGCTTTACATCGACCTTTAATTCTTTTCCGTCGCGCAGCACGATGACCGGCACCACGTCTCCCACCTTGCTTCTCCGAAGAGCATCTGTGAAATCATAAAGATTCTTGATGGGCTTATCGCCGAACTGAATCAGAACGTCGCCACCCTTCAAGCCGGCTTTGGCGGCGGGTGAGCCCGGTTTCACGTCCGAAAACTTCACGCCATTTTCGGTCTGGCCAAAATCGGGAATCGAGCCGAAATAGGGTCCATAGCCGCTGCCCGTGCCACTGGAAACGCCGGTGTGAGGATTCGTATCCATCACGGCCGCAAAGGCAGGCTTATCGGAGTCTGATGCAAGCTCAACGGTAGTGCGCGCGACGACGTTCAGAAGCCGGGCCGCGGCTTCTGAATTGATTTTGTCCCAGGTGTCCGAAGGTTTGTGATAGTCCGAGTGCAGGCCAGAAAAGAAGAAAAGAACGGGAATGCCCTTGGTGACGAAGGAGGTGTGGTCGCTCGAGCCATAGCCACCTTGCGAAAATTCCATTTTCAGACGGGAGTCGTCCTGCGCCTGCTCCAGAACTTTTTGAAAAGTGGAGCCCGTGCCAACGCCTCCGACATAGATTTTGTCGTCCTTGATGCGCCCGATCATGTCCATGTTGACCATGGCCACCGCTTTATCGAGCGGCTTGGTGGGATCCTTCACCCAGGCCGCCGATCCGATCAGGCCAAGCTCTTCGCCGGCGAACGAGGCGAACAGGATTCCGCGGGGAAGTTGACCCTTGAGGGGAGCCAGCAACCGAGCCAACTCCAGCACACCGGCTGTGCCGGAGGCATTGTCGTCCGCCCCAGGATGGATCTGGCCGATCTGCGAGGGAGCCATGGAATCAAAATAGCCGCGGCCCAGATGATCGTAGTGGGCGCCCAGGATAATGTACTCGTCGGTCTTGCCGGGCAGGTAGGCGAGAACGTTGTTGGCGGTCGCCCGGGTATTCTCAATGTCCACCGAAACAGAGAGCTTCAGGGAATCGGGCAGAGAAAAGGAAGCGGGTTGCGTTTTGGAATTGATGTCCGCGTGTACGTCGGCGAGGGATTTGCCTGCCGTCTTGAGCCAACCATCCGCAACGGTGTTTTTCACTTGTGCAAAGAGGATGCCTACGTTTTCCGGGCCATTCGAAGTGCCAAAGCGAGGGAGAAGATCTTCCTCGCCGTCGCCGAGTTTGCCATTGACGAGGATAATTGCCTTGGCGCCATGATTGCGGGCGTTGATGGCCTTGGTGATGAACTGCGAATGCATGGTGGGGCCCTGCTTTTGAGTCTTGGCAACGAATCCCGCAGGTTCGTAGCGCAGGACCAGGACAATCTTGTCTTTAACGTCCAAACCGGCGTAATCGTCATAGCCGAATTCCTGAGCGCTAACACCGTATCCAGCGAAGACAAGAGGGGAGTTCACAGCGCCGGAGCCTGAATAGCTGAACGGCACATAATCCTGGTTTAACTTGAGTTCCGTCTTTGCACCATCATTTTGCGCGACCAGATGGTTTTTGCCTCGCAACTTTGCGCCGGTAGTCACCGTGAACGGCTCGAGATAGCCATGTTTGCCGGCGGGCTCGAGTCCCAGGCTTTTGTAGCGGGCGGCGATGAGGTGCTCAGCGCGAACGAGCCCTTTCGAACCCTCATTGCGCCCTTCCATCTTTGGCAGAGTGAGGGTCTTAACGTCGTCGATGTAGCGGTTGGAGTCGGCAGGAGGGACGGATATCGTCGAGGTCGGCGCAGAAACGGCCAGTGATACGGCCAGGTACAACAAGGCGACCGAGATAGGTGATATTCGTGATGCTTTTCGCATCGGGGAAGAGTCCTTCGTTCGCGAAAAGTTGCGCTTGTTTCTCATAGTCAATTTTTCCATCCTATGGTCTGGGTTGTGAAGTGTCAATTCCAGGTACAAAAACGGTACAAAAACCGGAGCAAGAGGCGATTCATGACCGAAGCCAATAGTGCGGTATCACCGGAACCGTGGCTGCGCGGCACGCTCACCGAGGTGCCGGCGGTCCCGAGAGCCGTCTTGCATGCGCTGGAATTGGCGAGCGAAGACCTACACAGATGGTGCGGTGGCCTGTCAGACACCGAGCTGAATGCAAAGCCTGCGGGCGTAGCGCCAGTAGCCTTCCACCTGCGTCACATTGCGCGCAGCCTCGATCGCTTACTGACTTATGCGGAAGGCGCAGCACTGAGCGAGAGCCAGATCGCGGCGATGAAAACCGAGTTGGATCCGAGAGCCACTGGTGAGGAAGTCTTTTCTGAGCTTGATGCGGCACTGAGCCGTAGTGCTGCACGCGTGCGCGCGCTCGCTTCGGGCGACTTTGCCGCACCACGCAGCGTAGGCAAGAAGCAACTGCCGACTACCCTGGGTGGCTTATTGGTCCATGTGGCAGACCACACGCAGAGGCACGTGGGTCAAGCCATCACGACGGCAAAACTCGTGGGCGCTGTGTAAAAACGGTTTCCGGCGACATGCCGAAAGAACCTCGGCTATACTGATGCACCCCGTCCATGGCGCAATTGATCAAATCAACGTTCCTGATTCTGACAGCGCTCTTCCCCATTGTGAATCCGCTGGGAGGCGCACCGTTGTTTCTTTCCCTAACGCACTACTATTCGACCGACGAGAGGAAAATGCTGTCGCGACGTATAGCCATGAACAGTATCGCCTTGATTTTGGGGTCGTATCTCATTGGCACGCACATACTGGCGTTTTTTGGGATCTCCCTGCCTGTTGTCCAAATGGGCGGCGGGTTGGTGCTGGCTTCGGCGGGCTGGGCCATGCTGAAGCAGAAGGATGAGGACAGCACAAAGGCGGATGTGCAACGCACTGTGGATGTGCAAGACCTGTTTCGGAAGGCGTTTTATCCGCTTACATTGCCGCTGACTGTGGGACCAGGGTCAATTTCCGTGGCGATTACGTTAGGGGCGAACGAGCCACATCGCGACGACCTGCTTATCTATTCGATTGCCGGTGCGGTGATCGGAACGGCGCTGATCGCGGCGAGTGTGTACGTATGTTACGCGTTTGCCGATCGCCTGGCGCGAGTGCTTGGCGAAACCGGGATGAGCATCATCATGCGGTTGTCGTCATTTCTGCTGGTTTGCATCGGGGTACAGATTATCTGGAACGGTCTCTCGGTCTTGCTGAAATCGGTGTTCGCGGTCGCGCGCCAGGGATTTTGATTTGCGTGAGAGCCAGGGTCATCTCCATTTTGGCAATTCCCTTTTTCCGAGCAGGGCTTCGGCAGCCCAGGCTCCTAAGTACACCGACTGGGCCACTCCGTGCCCGGAATAACCACCGAGAACGATTGCGTTTTGAAAATTAGGGTGCTTTTCGAAGACGGGCTTCCAGTCGTCGGCAATGCAAATGGGACCGCCCCAGCGGTGAGTGAACTTTACTTCGCGGAGTGCCGGATGAAAGCCGCGGATACGGCTTTCGAGGCGGGCGAACAGGCCGGGAAGCTCGCCCTGGTCAACAGTCAGCGAGCGCAATGCGCGCCAATCGTCAAAAAAAATCAAGCCGCTGCCGAAAATCACCGCGTCCCCGTGCAATCGGCCCCACAAATAGGGCAGATCGACAGTATAGAAGGGCTTTCGTTCGAACAAGCCGATTTGCGCGAGGGTGGTGTCAGTTAAGGGCTCGGTCATGACCGCGGAGGTGAATGCTGCCTGCGCGCGTCCGCGCAGAGAACTCAGTTCGAGGGCAAAGGCATTTGTGGCAAAGAGCGCGTATTTGGCGCGCACAACGCCCGCGGAGGTGGTCAAATGAATTTCATCCGCAGACTTCGCCTCCTCCACTTCTGTGGCTTCGAACAAAAGCACGCCCGCGCGTTCCGCCGCGCGCGCCAATCCACTGACCGTCTTTCCGGGATTGATTGTTCCTCCCGGCACTTCCTTGAGGGCGGAGAGCATGCCCTCATCTTTCCAGCGAATTGGCGTGTTCGACAGCCCGCCGGTGCGGCCCAGCTCATAGCAGCCTGGCAGCGTTAGATCCGCGTCGACGTTCAACTCTCGAAGAATCTCTCGGTAGCCGGCGAGCACATCACCAAGTCCCGGCAAATCGCCAATCGCGCTCTCTGCGAGGGCCACGCCTCCGGTATGGCCGCTTGCTCCGGAACCAAAAGTTTCAGCTTCAAAGAGGGCCACTGTTTTCTCAGGCGAGATTCTCTTCAGCCAGGCAGCCGCCGCAAGGCCTGTGAAACCACCGCCAACAACGGCAAAGTCGAGCGCGGCGGGCAGTTCGTGTTTAGCCGTGTGGAAATCGACAACCCAGGGGCGAGTACCCCAATTCTTCCTGCTGTTCATCCCCTTCCTTTGGTCGCTTCCCTACTTTACACCGTTGCTGGCTCTGCGGATTTGGTATGCTAGCGCGGCCTCTGGAGGTGCAGCCCGATATGAACGCAAAAGAAATGGATCGCCGCGCTTTTTTGAACAAGTCCGCGGCGCTGGTGGCTGGCGGGGCTACGCTCGTGAGTTCCGCTCGATCCTACGCGCGCATCATCGGGGCGAATGAACGCATCTCCCTCGGCCACATCGGGATCGGCAGCCGGGGTAAGGAGCTCGACGAAATCGCTGCGTTGCTGCGCAAGGATTACAACGTAGAGATGACTGGAGTGTGCGATCTCTGGAGCAGCAACCGCGAGGCGGCTCGCGCCGCAAACGCCGAGCACTACGGCCGCGCGCCACGGACGTATGCAACACCGGAAGACATCCTCGCGCAAAAAGACATTGACGCCGTGCTGATTTCCACGCCCGAGCATTCCCACTCGCCCCTACTGAAGCTCGCAGCCGAAGCCGAAAAAGACGTGTACGTCGAAAAGCCAATGGGAAATACCTTGGCCGAAGCGAAAGCCGCGCGCGACGCCGTCCTCTCTCGCCAGCGGATTGTGCAAGTGGGCACACAGCACCGCAGCGAGCCCTACCCGAAACTGGCCCACGATTGCATCCAGAGCGGTGCGCTTGGCGATATCACCAAGATCGAGATTGTGTGGAATTATCACGGACCGCGCTGGCGGGGCCGCCCCGAGGTCGCGCAGATCCGCGAATCGGACACAGATTGGAAGCGGTGGTTGATGACCAAGCCGGCACGCCCGTTCGACCCGCACCTGTACTTCGAATTCCGACTCTATAAGGAATTCTCCGGCGGCATCGCCGACCAGTGGATGAGCCACGCAATCGATCTAGTCCACTGGTTCACGAATGAAACCGCGCCGCGATCGGTGGTAGCAACCGGAGGAGTTTTTGCTTGGCGCGACGGCCGTGAAAACGCAGACACATTTCAGGCGCTGCTTGACTATCCGGGAGGATTTCTTGTGAGCTATGCCACGAGCTTTGGCAACGATTCTCCCGGCTCGACGCGTTACATGGGGAAAAAAGCTACGCTTATTAACATTGGAGACGAGGGCAGTCCGCGGTATCAAGTGGTGGAGGAAAAGGGCAACCACGAGGACGACAGCACGATTGATAAGCAAAGGAAGTCGCGGTATCTGCTGCTACCGCACGATAAAGGGATTCCACCGATGGCGATTGATGATATGTCGACCGGGCATATGGCGAACTGGTTTGACTGTTTGCGCAGCCGAGAGCAGCCGCACTCGACGGTCGAAGCCGGGTTCTCGCAATCCGTGGCCTCCATGATGGCTACGGAAGCGTACTGGTCCGGGAAAAAGGTTTATTGGGACCCGAAGAAAGAAGAAATTCTAGATTATGACCCTTACGGCAAAGCGTCGTAGGAATCGAGTCGCTCGCGTCAAGCGCCAATAATCCCTCGGACGCTAGAGCAGGCCGAATACCGCAACACTTTTCGATGTGCCCACGTAGACTCTCCCGTTGGCAACCATTGGTGT
>Ga0307478_10003200_pt1 | contig 12291 bp, 12 predicted proteins | sample atmos_gasesECM4C_2_FD_203713 | JGI IMG/M metagenome (GOLD analysis project Ga0307478, IMG submission 203713) | Hardwood forest soil microbial communities from Morgan-Monroe State Forest, Indiana, United States - atmos_gasesECM4C_05 | ecosystem: Environmental > Terrestrial > Soil > Temperate...
CATCCGTGGGATTTTGGGCCGTTGCAAAAACACCGAGGTAATTCTGGCCGAAGTGAAATCGGTCAACGTCGAAACGCGCACCGTGAACATCGGCGAGCGCGAGATCGCCTACGATTACTTGATCCTCGCGACGGGCTCGCGCCACTCCTACTTCGGCCGTGATGAATGGGAGAAACTCGCGCCAGGATTGAAGAGTCTCGAGGACGCCATCGAAATCCGGCGGCGCCTGCTCCTCGCGTTCGAGTACGCGGAGAAGATCACCGACGAGGCGGCGAAAAAGGCGGCGATGACATTTGTGATTATCGGCGGCGGCCCTACCGGCGTGGAAATGGCGGGCGCCATCGCTGAAATCGCGCGCTACACGCTGGCGAAAGATTTCAAGCACATCGACCCATCGAGTGCCCGCGTCGTGTTAGTGGAGGGAGAGCAGCGCGTGCTCTCGGCGTTTCCCGAAGATCTCTCCGTCAAAGCGATGGAGCAATTGAAAGAGCTCGGCGTCGAAGTGCACACTGGCATTCATGTAAAGAACCTGACGGAGGAAGGGGTCGAGGTCGGCGATGAGTTCATTCGTTGTTGGGTGAAAATCTGGGCAGCGGGTAACGCGGCGTCGTTTATCGGAAAAACAACCGGCGCGCCGGTCGATCGCGCCGGTCGCGTGATCGTGAACGAAGACCTGACGATTCCCGGCCATCCCGAAGTGCAGGTGATCGGCGACCTGGCGAATTTCAATCATCAAGGCGGGAAGCCGTTGCCGGGCGTTTCGCCGGTGGCGATGCAGCAGGGCCGGCACGCTGTGCGGAACATCCTGGCGATGATGGACGATCGAAAACCGGAACGCTTCCGTTACTGGGACAAAGGCAGCATGGCCACGATCGGCCGGAACAAAGCAGTAGCCGATCTGCGCTTCGTGCATGTCAGCGGTCGGCTCGCGTGGCTGGCGTGGCTTTTTGTCCACATCATTTTCCTCGTCGGCTTCCGCAATCGCATTGCCGTCCTGATCCAATGGGCCTGGGCCTACGTGACATTTAATAAGGGCGCGCGGTTGATCACGCGGAACTTCCAGGCGGAATCGCGACCGCTCACGTGAAGGAAGAGGGCAAGCGATCGCGACCAGTTCGCATCACGGTGCGTAACCAGCAGCGGATGGTCCGAATCGACTCGCCGGCACTGCAGAATTTTTCCGTCCGCGCTTTGGATGCATGCCTCAAGGTTCCGGCGCGGAAAACGGAAGTGCTGTCCCAGCTCACTGAAGTGATTGTTGCGATCGTTTCCGACCGACGAATCGCCGCCTTGCATCGACGCTTCCTGAACGAACGCGGTCCGACGGACGTAATCACGTTTCAGCACGGCGAAATCGTGATCAGCGCGGAAACAGCGCGGCGTCAGGCGGGCACCTTCCGAACCTCGGTCGAACGGGAGCTGCGTCTTTATATTGTGCATGGCCTTCTTCACCTGCGCGGATTTGACGACAAGACCGCGGCTGGCGCTGCCGAAATGAAACGCATTCAGGAGAAACTGGTCGCGAAGGTGGATCGAGCGCTCCGCCGCTCGATGCCAAGATGATGGCGGCGGAGCCGCGTAAAATAAACATCGCGCGACGGAGCGCGCGATCCACCGTTGAACGCCACTTACTCTGTGATAGCCTTATTTTCATGAGTGGGCAGCCACGCGAGGGTTGGCGAGGGTGGCGCCAGAGAACTGACTGAACCGCAACCGATTCGCCCCGATGCAGAGTTCCTTCGGATCGTCAGTCGAAAATCCGGTCGTCGAGCAGGAGACGCGCGCGGCTGAAGAAGTCGATCTTCCCTGGCAGGTCGTCGTCCATAACGACCCCGTCAACTTGATGAGCTATGTCACGATGGTTTTTCAAAAGGTCTTCGGCCTAACGAAGGAAAAAGCGGAGAAGCATATGCTCGAAGTCCACCAGCTTGGCCGTTCCATTTTATGGAGCGGAATGCGGGAGCGGGCCGAGCTTTACGTCCAGCAACTGCATGGCTACCTCCTTCTGGCCACGCTGGAGCGAACCAACTGACCCGATGGAATTCCGCCGCCAGAAAGACTGCCTCGAGATTTCCGAGCTCGATCCCTTTCTGGCTGAGTTGCTCCGCCAAATTCCGGAAAGCTGCACGACCGATGGAGTCGAAGCCGCGCAGCAACGGATCTTCAGCGCCCCCGCCGCCGCTTCGGAGACGGAAATCTGCTCCGAATGGAAGGTTTACGTCGAACCGGAGCTGCGCCGGTTGTTTCGATCCGCCACCGAAACCGTTTCAACGGATTTGCAGCAGCTCGACGGCTGCACCAAGCCTTTTGCGAATTGCACCCTGCGCATCCCGGCGGAGAACGCCGAGGCTTGGCTGAACGCGCTCAACCAGGCCCGGCTCGCGATTGCCGCGAAATATAACTTCACCGACGGCGAACTTTGCGATCACTACCGCTCGCCGATCGGCTCACGGCGCGACCTCGGTTTGTTCCAGGTAAACTTCTACGGTTTTTTGCAGGAGTTCATTCTGCAGGAGCCGCTGTTGTAACCGCTTCGCTGCGCGAAGCGTCCCTCTTGCTCATGATCATGCTCTTGATCCTAATCCGGGTCTGACGCATCGCTGTCCCAAAGGATCATGAGCAAGATCATGATCAGGAGCAGGAATGGAAATAGAAAAACGCCCTACGGCTTCTGCCGGTTCCGCACCATCGACATGAGCCGGTCCTTCAGCGCGTCGGATGACTTGGCCGGCCGCAGGCTCAGCGCGAATGCCTCGTGCATCGAGTAGCATTCGCCGACGAAATCCTCTGCCTTTTGCCCAAAATCTTTTCGGGCCTGCTCAAACGCTTCCAGTTCTTCTGGTTCCAATGCGCCGATGACATAGAGGCGCGCCTGGTTCTGGAATTCGTCAAAGCTCATCTCTAAGTTCCTTCAGGCCGTCGTAAATCTTTTTCAGGCCTAATTCGAGCCGGGTCTTCACCGTGCCCAACGGTGTATTCGTTTTTGCGGCGATTTCGCGCTGACTCATTCCGCGAAAAAATGCAAAATTTATCGCCTGCTGCTGCGCGACGGGCAAAGTGTCGATCACCCGCCGCACCAGCACCCGGGTGTCGCTAAAACTGATCTCTTCTTCGGTGGCGTTGTGCACCCAGGCGTCGGGCTGCTGCTCGGTTTCGGTTTGCAAACGTTCCCCGGCGCGGGCGTATGCCTGCTTTTTGCGCAAGCCGTCGATCGCGCGCCGCCGCGCCAGCGTCACCATCCAGCCAAGCGGCTTTCCTTTTTGCGCGGAGAAATTTCTCGCCTGGTTCCAGATTTCCATGAAAATTTCCTGGAGCAAATCGTCGGCCTCGGCCTCGTTGTGGATGACGCGAAGGATGAGGGCCTTGATGATGCCGTTGTAGCGATCGTACAAAACCGAAAGGGCTTCGGGATCTTCGGCCTGGATTCCATGCATCAATTCGAGATCGGTCGGTGCGCCGGGCTCGAGAATTGGCGACGCCGCTGGAAGGCGGACGTTGCGCGTTTCGGCGGACTCGTCCGGAGTTCCAGGTGTCGAAGAAAAATCCAGCGCCATGAAGTAGGGAGATTTAGCGGTAAGAGCGGGCGGCGTCCAACGATTTGAAATGACCGGCGGGAAAAGGATTGCGGCAGGCCCGGGAAGTGTGAAAATGCCGCCCGTGTCTGGGCGCGCCTTTGGGCTGATCTGCTTTCCGATTTTACTTGGCGCGGCTTCATCCTCGTGGGCCACCACGAAAGGTCTGAGCCAGATCGTGACGCCCGACTTACAACCGGAGGGCGATCTTTCTCTTAGCCTGCAAGTTCAGGATCAACAGATTGCCAACCCCTACCAATTCCAGGCCGAGCTTGGCCTGACGAAATGGGCTGAAGTTGCCGTCTTCCAGGGCTTCAAGCCTAACGAGGAAATTATTGGAACGGAAATCGGCATCTTGCGGACGGAACCGTGCCTGTTATCGATCGGGTTCATCAACTGGTCCCCGCGCAGCCATGTCGATCCCCAGCCCTACGTGGAAGCCGGTTACTACACCGAGCACCACAAGGTGATCGTCGGCGCCATCCATGCCGGTTCTAAGAACGAAGCGATCCTCGGTTATGCCTACGATTTCAACAAGAAATTCCGAGTGCAGGTGGATTTCCAGAGCGGCCGGGAGAACTCCTCCACGCTCGGCGTAACTTGGAATATTACCCCTGACTTCCAGATGAATCCCGCTCTCTACGTCACGAATGACAAAGCGCACAAGGTGCTCGGCTACGTTGTTTTCACCTACACTTTTCATCTTTGGGGCGGCGATAAAGCGAAAGACGATCTCACGGTGCCCGGCCATTGAGGAACTGGTTCCTCGGTCCATTCACTTCGAAAAAAGGTATTGCTCTTGACCCCGCGGACGCGCGCAAGCTAGCGTCGATGGGAAGAAATTTTTCCAGGAGAAACACCCACATGCGCTTATTTGTTCTCGCGATTGTGCTGCTCGCCACCGCGGCGTTCGTTCGCGCACAGGACGCTGCCTCGACCCCTTTCCAGGCCAGGACGCCGTCGGTTTCTGAAGAAAGTCCGTCGCCGAGCGCGAAACCGAAACCCACTGCGACAGCAAAACCGTCTCCGAGCGCCACGGTCAAACCGCTCGCGAGTCCCACGCCTGAGCCGGTCGAGCTAGCAACTCCTTCGCCGGTACCCAGTGAAACCGAGACGCTGAGCCTAGTGCCGTCGCCGCTCCCCACCGCTACCCCGATCATTATTGCGTCGCCCATTCCAACCCCGCATGTGGCAACGACCGCGACCTCGACCTCGACCTCGACCGCGAGACCACCGATCACATTCCCGACGGTGAGGCCGTTCGCTACGTCCACCACCCGGCCGCGTCCCACCGCAACGGCAACCTCCACCGCGCGCCCGAAACCGACAGCGACCTCGACTCCGCGCCCAACCCCTACAGCCACTGCGACAGCCCGGCCGTCCGCAACTCCCACGGCCACCGCAACGGTGAGGCCTTCGCCGAGCCCATCGCCCAAACCAACCCCGACGCCGAGACCGAGTCCGACCCCAAAACCCACTCCCACGCCAATCCCAAAACCATCTCCGACTCCGGCTGAATCATCCGCCACAGATGATCCCGTCGTGTCGAGGGTCAAGGAACTCGAATCGCACTGGGAAGCGTCGCTTTTGAGTCACGATAACTCGACGATCGAGAAGATCGTGGCGGATGATTTCATCGGCACTTCATCCAGCGGAAAGACCGGCGACAAGGCGACGTTGCTGGCGGAAGCGAAACGCGACACTAACACCTACACGTCCGCCGTTTCGAGCGACATGACGGTGCGCATGTTCGGCCCGAGTGTCGCGGTCGTCACCGGCATCGCCAGGGAAACTGGCAAGACCAAAGCCGGCAAGACTTTCACCCACCGCTTTCGGTTCACCGACACCTGGGTGGAAAGAAATGGCGAATGGCAGTGCGTCGCCGCCCATGCCATGGCGTTGCCGAAAAAATAGCGCTGTAGCCGTTTCTTCTGTAGCCGCTTCGCTGTGCGAAGCGTGAGATGACGCGTTGTCCAACCCCACGCCGCGCACAGCGCGGCGGCTACAGAAGCAATCGTGCGATTGCGCCGCCCTGATTGTTGCGCCAACTGTGTAGCCGCATGTCGAACCCGACGCAGGATCCAGCCGTGGACGCGCTTTGGTACAAAGACGCCGTCATCTACGAGCTCCATGTCAAAACGTTTCACGACAGCGATGGCGACGGTATCGGCGACTTCCGCGGCCTGATCGAGAAGCTCGATTACCTCCAGGAACTCGGCGTCACCGCGCTCTGGCTCCTGCCGTTTTATCCGTCGCCGATGCGCGATGATGGCTACGACATCGCCGATTATTACGACGTCAATCCGAACTTCGGCACGCTCGACGATTTCCGCGCTTTCCTCGCCGCAGCCCACGGACGCGGCCTGCGCGTCATCACGGAGCTGGTGATCAATCACACCTCGGATCAAAACCCGTGGTTCCAGAAATCGCGGCGGGCCGCGCCCGGTTCGCGCGAGCGCGAGATGTATGTCTGGAGCGATACGCCGGAGAAATACAAGGACGCGCGGATCATCTTTAAGGATTTCGAGACTTCGAACTGGTCGTGGGACCCGGTGGCGAAGGCTTATTACTGGCACCGCTTCTATTCGCACCAGCCCGATTTGAATTTCGACAACCCGGAAGTGCACGAAGCCCTCGAGAAGGTCCTCGATTTCTGGTTGAGCATGGGCGTCGATGGCCTCCGGCTCGACGCAGTCCCGTACTTATATGAGCGGGAGGGAACGAGCTGCGAAAACCTGCGCGAGACCCACGAGTACCTCGTGAAGCTCCGCGCGCACGTGGACGAAAACTTCAGCGGCCGGATGTTGCTCGCGGAAGCGAACCAATGGCCCGAAGACGCGGTCGCCTATTTCGGCAAGGGCGACGAATCGCACATGAATTTTCATTTCCCGCTCATGCCGCGGATGTTCATGTCGCTCCAGATGGAGGATCGCTTTCCGATCATCGACATTCTCGACCAGACGCCCGCGATTCCCGAGACCTGCCAGTGGGCGATGTTCCTGCGCAACCACGACGAGCTGACGCTCGAGATGGTGACCGACGAGGAGCGCGATTACATGTGGCGCGTCTACGCGAACGATCCGACCGCCCGCATCAACCTCGGCATTCGCCGCCGGCTCGCGCCGCTTCTCGCGAACAGCCGCCGTAAAATCGAGCTTCTCAATATCCTCCTCTTCTCGATGCCCGGCACACCGGTTCTTTATTACGGCGACGAGATCGGGATGGGCGACAATTTTTATCTCGGCGATCGCAACGGCTGCCGCACCCCGATGCAATGGAGCCCCGACCGCAACGCCGGTTTCTCCAAGGCGAATCCGCAACAGCTCTACCTGCCGATCACGATCGACCCCGAGTATCACTACGAAGCGATTAACGTTGAGAACCAGCAGAAGAACCTGTCGTCGCTACTCTGGTGGACGCGCCGCGTCATCGCGATGCGGAAGAATTTCCGCGCCTTCTCTCGCGGCTCACTCGAATTCCTTCTCCCGGAAAACAACAAGGTGCTCGCGTTTCTCCGCCGGCATGAGGACGAGACCATCCTGGTCGTGGTGAACCTGTCGCGCTTCTCACAGGCGGCGGAGCTGGACCTCTCGCGTTTCAGCGGCTGTTCGCTCATGGAAGTCTTCAGTCAGAATTTTTTCCCGCGCATCAAAAAATCGCCCTACGTCATCACGCTCGGACCGCATTCGCATTATTGGTTTGTGCTCCGGAAGGAAACGGCGGCGTCGGTCGCGTCGAAGGAGCGCAAGATTCCGATGCTGGATTCGGCGCCGACCATCGGCGCGCTGCTCGACAACGGCCAGCGCGCGCGAATCGAGCGCGAAGTTTTGCCGGCGTACATTCGCAACTGCCGCTGGTTCGGCGCGAAGGCCCGGACGTTGCGCCAGATGCTCATCGCCGAGGAAATTCCGATTTCGGACAAGGCGGACGCCGCCCAGATCTGGTTCGTCGAAGTCAGTTATCTCGACGGCCCGACGGAAACTTATGCGGTCCCAGTGCAGATCGCGAAAGACGATGCGGCTCGCGCGATCGAGCGCTCTGCGCCGCACGCCGTCATCGCGCGTTTGCACAGCGATGGCGACGCGATCCTGCACGACGCCGTTTACGACAAGTCCTTCCGGAAGGACCTCTTTACGCTCATGACCACCGCTCAATCCGCGCGCGGACAGAAAGGAAACATCGTCGGCCTAACGAGCAGTATCTTTTCCAAGAAAATGCGAAGCGTGCCGCCCTCTCAAGTCCTGAGCGCCGAGCAGAGCAATTCGTCGATGCTCTTCGACAACAAATTTTTCCTGAAACTCTTTCGGAAACTCGAAGATGGCGTGAATCCGGATGTGGAAGTCACGCGTTTCCTGACCGAGCGCGCGCAATTCCCAAACGTCCCCGCGTTTCTCGGCGCGATTGAATATCGCCGGAACAAGACCGAGCCCACCGTCGTTTGCCTGCTCCAGAGCGCGGTCACGAATGAAGGCGATGCCTGGATGCTGACGCTGGACGCCGTCGGCCGCTATTACGAGCGAGTGTTGACGCGCAAAGCCGATCTGCAAAGCCAGACCACGCCGCCCGGCCCGCTGCTCGAAGAATTGATCGGCGGCGTGTATCGCGAGAAAGCCAAACTGCTCGGCCGCCGCACCGGCGAGCTCCATCGCGCCCTCGCCATCAGTCCCGACGAGCGCGGCTTCGCGCCGGAGCAATTCAACGCCATGGCGCAACGCTCCGTTTACCAAAACATGCGCGCCTCATTGCGCCGCGCTTTTGCCCTGCTCGAAAAGAGATTGCCCACGCTTCCCGACGCTTTTCGCGACGAAGCCGCGCAGGTCCTCGCTTCAGAAAAACAAATCCTCGCCCAGGAACAGCGTATCCTCGATCGCCGTTCGAACGCGACGAAGATCCGGATCCACGGCGATTACCATCTCGGCCAGGTGCTCTACACTGGCAAGGATTTCATCATCCTCGATTTCGAAGGTGAACCGGCCCGGGCGTTAGGCGAACGCAAATTGAAGCGCTCCGCGCTCCGTGATGTTGCCGGCATGATGCGCTCGTTCCAGTACGCCGCCTACAGCGCGCTCTGGCAGCCCGCCATGCGCGCGGAGGACGTGCCCTTCCTCGAGCGCTGGGCCGATCTCTGGTATCGCCACATGAGCAGCGTCTTTCTCCAAAGTTATCTCGAGGCGACTAATGGCGCCCCGTTCGTCCCGTCCGACGAAGGCGATTTCGAAATCCTGCTTGAAGCCTACCTCCTCGACAAAGCGGTTTACGAAGTCGGCTACGAACTAAACAACCGTCCCGATTGGGTCGTCATCCCCATCCGCGGCATCAAACACATTCTCGGCGTAGAGGCGCTTGTGCCAAGCGCCTGAACCAATACGATAGGCGCTCGCCGCGGCGAGCGCCTCTACATTTCGAAAAAGTTCGCGCTTCACCGCACTCACCGTTAAAACGAACCCATCCGGAGAACCCAAAAGAATGAACCAACATCTCGACGCCATCGATCGCCAAATCGCTGCGAAACATCTTCTCACTCATCCCTTCTATCTCGCCTGGACCCGAGGCGAGTTGAGCCGCGCCGCCCTCGCCGATTACGCCCGCCAATATTACCACCACGTGGCCGCTTTCCCGACCTATCTCTCCGCCGTGCATGCCGGTTCCGACGACCAACCGACACGCCGTCAATTGCTCAACAACCTCATCGACGAAGAAGCCGGCTCGCCGAACCACCCCGAGCTCTGGCTCCAATTCGCCGAAGCCCTCGGTGCTTCGAAAGAAGAGGTCCAGTTCTCCGAAGAATGGAACGAGACCTCGGACCTGATCGGCACGTTCCGCTCGGTCTGCTCCGAAGGCAGCACCGCCGAAGGTCTTGCCGCCCTCTACGCCTACGAAAGCCAGATCCCCGCCGTCTCTGAATCGAAGATCAGAGGCCTGGTCGAGAACTACAGCATGACTGAGCCCCGCGCTTACGAGTATTTCACCGTCCACGTCGAAGCCGACCGCGAGCACGCCGCCGCCGAGCGCGAGATGCTTTCCCAGCACATCCACGACGACAACGCTTCGTCCGCTTCCGCCGCTGTCGATCGCGTCCTCGACGCGCTCTGGGAAATGCTCTCCGGCGTCTGCCGCCGCCACGCCATCGCCTGCGCCTGATTCTCCGTGGAGAAGTCTTCTGCTACTCTATCTCGCTACGCCACCAGTGCGGTTGATCCGCTTGGTAAATCCGGATAGTCAAACCCCTGCCGGCTCGGTCTCGATGTCCTGCCTGAGATCTGTGACTATTAAGGGGCACACGTTGCAAGCCCGAGCACCCCACTGCAAATGCCATCGGCATTCGGGCCGGATGACGCATGGCGGCAACTCTTCAGCATCAGGATAATCCGGATTTGCCGCAAGGACGCGATCGATGACGCCGCAGCGTCCATTGCCCCACTGGCGGCAGCCGCTCTTCACACAAGTGTCGGCGAAGCGGAAACGCTTTTCGGGCGCGCGCCCCTCATGGGCGAGCTTGACGAAAAAATCGTCCACGACTCGCCGATGATCCAGGAACGCAACAGCCCCATCCGCTTGGACCACCCCCAGGAGAATGGCGCCGGGAGCACACGTCGAACTCGGGCAGAGTGCCTTCGCTGGGCTGCCCGAATCCTTGACATTCAAAGACTGCACGCCGCCTGTGCTCAGCCGATATTCTGTTTCAGGCCGGATAGAGTTTTGGAAACGTCCTGCGTTGATTGCACGTTTACAAAGCCACCAAGTCCGTGGTCGCGAATCCAGATACCGAGCCACATTGGATTTAGGATAATGGGACGCCCGACGACGAGATCTCCGCGGAAATCTGATTTTGCCAGGTAACTGGAAACGAGTTTGTCGAGGTCGGCGGCGAGTGCCTTGGTCTGCTCGGCGTTCAGCGTCACGCCGTCAAGTTGGATGTGGAACTGAGATGATTTTGCGGCCATGGATTTGTTTACTCCTGTTGGGGTGGATTGTTGTTTTGAAGGGCGCGGTTAGCGCGCGAGTTCATCGTGCGCGAACCGACTCGGGCCGATTATGAGATCGCCACGATTCTTCGTCTAGTGGGAGAATTACTACATCCCGCGAGCGCGATGCTCTCTGAAGTTCCGCACGAAATAGACCTCGACGTTAGGCGAGCGGTCCGATAACAATCGAATCGCTCCCTCATGAAAACCCCCGTTTATTTCCTGATTGCCGCGGCACTGCTTTGCGGTTGCGAGCATCTCAACCCGATTTACCAAAACACCAGTGCGGACCCGACCAGGTCGGTCGTGCCCAAAAGCGGCTACGAACTGGCCTTCATCGAATTCGGCGAACAGGGATCCTACCAGGATCCCACCCAGTTGCAGAATGTGGTCGACCTGATCAAGCGCACGCCGCGGCCGCTCGTCATCACCTACGTCCACGGCTGGCATAATGGGGCCAGCTCGGCGGACGTTGACAAATTCTCCGCCTGGCTCTCGGAGATCAGTAAGACGCAACTGATCCGCGAGAGTGGTTTTCATCTCATCGGCGTTTATCTTGGCTGGCGGGGCGAGAGCACAACGATACCGGTCGTTAGGCAGTTTACTTTCTTCAGTCGGAAAGCCGCCGCGGAACGGCTCGCCAGTAATTTCGATTGCTACGACGCCATCGCTGCCGTGTCCCAGGCCGCGCGCGAATCGCACGGGGCGGGCGGGCAATACACGGTCCTCATCGGCCATTCGTTCGGCGGGCTCGTGGTCGAGCGCTCGGTCGCGCACGCGATCAATGCCGAAATCCACGGCCACGCCGCGGCCGACCGGAGCCTGCCCGCGGACCTTATTCTCATGGTGAACCCCGCCTCCGATTCCATTCTCACCCGGCAAATGATCGCCGCTCTTTATTCGCGGCACACCGAGAACTCCCGGCCGTTCCTCGTGTCGCTCACGTCAACCGCGGACGCGGCGACCGGGACCGCGTTCCCGATCAGCACGTCGCTCGCAGCCACCACCAAAGTATTCAACGAAGTGCCGGTGCCGGGCAGGGAACAACGCGAGAGCGAACGCCGTTTCTATACCGCCACGCCCGGGCACAACGAATTTCTGATCAACCACGAGACCGAGAAAATGGACAAGACCATGCAGGCGTCCGGCGGCTTGAACGCGCTGCAAACCAATCTCTCGCACAATCTGATAGCCGATGTTTTTGCCACGGACGGTTCGAATGGGACGCTGGATTTGTGGAAGATCAAGCAGACCGGAAACGTGGACGTGCCGTATTGGGATGTGAAAGTCGATCCGACCATCATCATGAACCATGGCGATATCTGGAATCCGAAGGCCCAGGCCATGATGGCCGCCATTTTTCGGATGACGAACCCTCTGATGAATCGCGAGAGCAAAATGAAACCCCGCGCCGTTCTGAAGAAAGAGCCCACCCGCCCCACGGTTGCTCCCGAAACCAATCAATCCCGCCCTCAACCTCAGCGAAAAGTGAAAAACGAATCTTCAGCCAAGCCCTCCCCGCCCAAACCGCCAACGAATCGAGAATCAGAGCCCGCGCTCGAACGAACTAGATGAGAGAGCCGCAGGACGAATGGTGCTTCCGGTTCCCGCTCCTCCTTGATGGAGTAACTCGGTTTACTTCGCATTCTCCAGGTCGCTGAAAAAGGCGGCGAAGACTTCGAGGCCGTCCCAGAGATTTTGGAGGCGGAGGTTTTCGTTGGCGGCGTGCTGGTTGTCGTCGTGGTTTGCGATGG
>Ga0307478_10003201_pt1 | contig 12288 bp, 9 predicted proteins | sample atmos_gasesECM4C_2_FD_203713 | JGI IMG/M metagenome (GOLD analysis project Ga0307478, IMG submission 203713) | Hardwood forest soil microbial communities from Morgan-Monroe State Forest, Indiana, United States - atmos_gasesECM4C_05 | ecosystem: Environmental > Terrestrial > Soil > Temperate...
CGAAGCACGCGATGAATGGCCGCACCATATTGCGCAGCGGCATGAATCTGCCGAGACAGCTTCCACTCGCGTTCAAACTTAAACTGCAGAGGACAAGTCTCGTAAGTCTCGACTGCGGTTGCGCTCAACCGCGTTTCCAGACCCTCGATGGCGGGCAGAGCAAGCCACGCGGGAAGATAAGAACCCTGGGGGTAAGCATCATCTGCTGCCGCGGCAATCTCGATCAACTCGGGCTGGGAGGGCAGCGCGGCCCGCGCCCTGAGCCAGGGATGCAGCGTAGCGTTGCAGAGCATCTCGCGCATGAAACCTGCAGGAGTTTTGTCGCGACCGATTCCCTGCTTTCCGTAAATGTGCAGCGAATCTTTGGCGCGAGTCATGGCGACGTAAAAAAGACGGCGCTCTTCTTGATCGTGGAAGATCTTGTCATCCCCACCCGCGGCCGAATCGGGATCGCGAAGCTCGCAGGGGAACTCGACCAGAGTCTCGCGATAACTGGCGGGAAACGATCCGCGGGTTGCGCGCAGAATGAAGACATGAGAGAACTCGAGGCCCTTGGCGCCGTGCGCCGTCATCAGGCGAACCGCGTCTTCGTTGTCGTTGGAAGCCATCGGAATTACGCCACCAGCCTGGCGGAAATAATCAAGGTATTCGATCCACTCTCCAAGTTCTTTGGTTTTCGTGGTTGCTTTTTGTTCCCAATCCTCGGCGAACTTGAGAGCCGCTCGCAGGATTCCGGAACGAAGATCGAGGCGGAAATGTTTTCCGACAATTTCGAGAGCGGCGCGAGTCTTGGCATTCTTTCGTTCAACGTCTTCTCTAGCATGTTGAATGGTTTCGAGCACCGCTGGGCCGCCGGAGACTGTATCTAATACGGATGAAAGAGGAACGACGCCTCCTTCTTTCGACTCCTGAGCGATGGCACGCAGGGCAGCCCGCAGCTGTTCCGGATTCACATCGAATTGCGGCAGCGCGGCAACGCGAAAAAGGCTGGGGTCCGATCCAAGATCGACAACGACCGCGACGCAGGCGAACAAATCCCGCACTTCGGGCGTATCGCTCACGTCCATGTTTTCGATGGAGAAAGGAATCTCGCGGTCGGCCAGTTGCTCCACAACCTGATCGCGGTGAACGTGCGACCTGTATAAAACGCCGAAATCCTTCCACTTGCATCGCAAACGCCGCTGCGTATCTTCGATAATGCGAGCAACATCAGGTGCCTCGGCATCTTTCGCGGCAAAAGAGATCGCTTCCACGGGAAATGCGGCGAGCGTCTTTCCTTCTTTGCGCGCATCTTCTTCGCGAGCTGATTCCAGAGGAGTTCTGCGGTAAGCCAGCGCCGCGGGTTCGCCTGCGGCGAAAACCGGAGGGTTCTTATCGACCACAGCAAAGGCACACTGAAGAATCGGACTGGTGGACCGCCGGTTCTTGCCGAGCACAACCAACTTCGTTTCACGAAAATGCCGGCGGAAGATGTGAAAGGCGGCGCTGGATGCGCCACGGAAGCGGTAAATGGCTTGATCGGGATCTCCGACGGCAAAGACGTTGCCGGCGTCGCCCGCGAGGGCCGCAAGCACCTTGATCTGCGCGAAGTTCGCGTCCTGAAATTCGTCGACGAGAATGAAGCGGGCGCGAGAGCGCTCGGCGGCCAGCAGGTTCGCGTCACTGGCGAGTAGTTCGTGAGCCCGCGTGATCATGTGGCCGAACGTGCCCAGGTTTTCTTCGCGCAGCCAGCTTTCGGTAGTGGCAAAGACGCACGCGATTTCCTGACAGCGCGCGATGATTTCATCGTCGCTCAACTGATCTTTTGACTTTGCGACGCGGGGAACTGGTAACTCGGCGCGTTCCAGGCGCGAGACGTATTCGGCGTATCTTTGCGGCATTACTAACTCATCGTGACAGCGACTGAGAAACCCAAGCAGATCGTTGAGGAATTGCCCGGTATTGGCTGCGCGAATGTAGTGTTGCAGGTGAAGTTCACGAACTCTTTTGCGCAGAAAGATCCACAAGTCTTTTTCATTGAGTACGCCGAAGGCTTGCCCAGCGCGCTTCAGGATGTCGAGGCAGTAGTCGTGGAAGGTCGCAGAATTTATCTCGTTGCCGAGGAGCGCGCTGACTCGATCCCGCATTTCTTTGGCAGCGGCTACGGTGTAGGTGAGGGCCAGCACCTCATTGGGCTGCACGTGCTGCTGCTGGACGAGGCGAGCGATACGGTTAATCAGGACCGAGGTTTTGCCGGTGCCGGCGCCAGCGACTACCAGCATGGGTCCGGTGAGATGTTCAACGGCTTCGAGCTGGCGATCATCGGGAGCGAACGGGCGCGATTTTAGCTTGGGAGGAGCCATCCGAGGTCAGAATATCATTCCGTTTGAAGCGGCGAGTGCGGAGAAAAGAGTCGAGCTGCGCTCGACCGGACAGCCGGGGGCGGCTGTCCCTACACGAATCGTTGGAGAGCGGAGGCTACAAGTGCGGTCGCAGCGATTGCGGCGGTTTCGGCGCGGAGGATTGTGTCGCCGAGCGAAGCGGAAATCCATCCCGCTCGTTGAAAGGCGGCAAGTTCGTCTTCGGTCCAGCCACCTTCCGGACCAATCGCCAGAACGAATTGCTCGCCGGCTTTAGCGGCATCGCCAGCTGCGTGGGAAGCCAGGACATCGCGCAGCGAGGTCTGATCTTCCGATTCCGCGAGGACGACTCGCATGGACTCTGAGAAGCTCAACGATTCCGAAAGCTTAATCGGCGCGGCAATCTCTGGTGGAGCAGCGCGGCGGGACTGTTCGGAGGCCTGGCGCGCGATGCGCTGCCAGCGTTCGACTCGCTTCGTCGAAGAAGAGGCGAGGTGGGCGTCGGTGCGGCGCGCGATCACGGGAATAATCCGCGAGACACCAAGCTCGGTGCACTTCTCGATCGCCCACTCCATGCGGTCAAATTTGAAGATAGCCAGAAGCAAGGTGATCTGCGGTAATCCTGAGCTGGAAATCTCTTCGGCTAATTCAAACTCGACGCGGTCGTTTGCTAAGGAAGTGATTCGGCCGCGGCGTACGACCGCGCCGGTTGCGATGTCGAAATCCTGCCCCACGCGCGCGCGCAAAACGCGTATCAAATGATCGGCGTGAGCGTCGAGCAGGGCCGCGTGGTTCCCCGAGACTTCGTCGGCAATCCAACGACGGCGTGTCATGGAATGAGGATAGCAGCGCCTGAAGGCGCAATTGAGATATCACGGTTACGGGTATGCCTGAAGGCACCCTGATACGAAACGTTAATGGCGACGGCGCATTAGTCGCGTATCTTAAAGCACAAATTTGGTACTAAGGGCGGGAATCCTTAATCTCAGGAATCTTACGTCTCCGCTAGCCGAACATCTCTTTCACTTTACCGATCAGCGAGCGCATCAGCGGTTGATTGTCTACTTTCGTGGTGGCTTCGAGTTCCTGTAACAACTCCTTCTGGCGCTTGCTCAACTTGGATGGAATCTGCACACGAACTTCCACGTAGAGGTCGCCTTTGCCATGACCGTTCAGGACGGGCATGCCTTTGTTGCGAATGCGAAAGGTCGTGCCGGGCTGGGTGCCATCGGGAATCTTGAGCGCGTGTTCACCATCGAGCGTGGGCACTTTAATTTCGGCACCCATTGCGGCTTGCGTGATCGAGAGCGGAACCGCGCAGTGCAGGTCGTTCCCTTCCCTGATAAAAAACGGATGCTCCTTCACGTGGAGCACGAGATAGAGATCGCCAGCCGGGCCACCAAAAGTTCCAGCTTCGCCGCCGCCGGTGAAGCGGATGCGCGTGCCGTCTTCCACGCCCGCCGGAATCTTCGCGTCAACCGAGCGCTGCCGCAGCATACGGCCTTCGCCTTTGCACTTTGAGCAGGGATCGGTGATCACGTTGCCGGTTCCCTGACAAGTGGGACAGGTGCGCGCGATGCTGAAAAAGCCTTGCTGATACCGCACCTGGCCTCGGCCCTGGCACGAACGGCATGCCGTGGGGCTTTTTCCGGGCGCAGCGCCTGAGCCTCGGCAGTCTTCACAGGTTTCGTGACGGCGCACCGTGACGTGCGTCTCTGTGCCGAACGCAGCCTGTTCGAACTCGATGCTCAAGTCTTCACGCAGATCCGCGCCGCGCTGCACGCGGCTGCGACGGCGTCCGCCTCCGCCGCCGAAAGCGTCTCCAAAACCGAAGAACTCGCCGAAGATTTCGCCGAAGTCCTGGAAGACCGTGGCGTCGAAACCCGCGCCCGCACCAGCGGCACCGCCGACTCCGGCATGGCCGTAGCGGTCGTAGAGAGAGCGTTTGTCCGTGTCGGCCAGGATGGCGTAGGCTTCGGTCACCTCTTTGAACTTCTCTTCCGCGTCGGGATTGTTCGGATTCCGATCGGGATGCCACTGCATGGCGAGCTTGCGGTAAGCGCTCTTGAGTTCGACTTCGGTCACCGTGCGGCTCACACCCAGTACTTCGTAATAATCGCGTTTTGCGTTCGTGGTCAGAATAAGAACCTTTCTTTCTTTAGAAACTCGGCTTTAGCAATCTACCCTTTAGCAATTCAGCGTTAGCAACCCAATTTCAAATCCCAGGTGAACATCTCAACTAGAAATCGTTAGGACCCGATGACAGGACCAGTCTGGAATTGACTTAATGCCCCGGATTCCTCGCCACTTTCACCATCGCAGGCCGCAGCAGGCGATCCTTGTACTTGTAGCCGCGTTGTAACTCTTCCATCACGTGATGATCCGGAGCTTCGGTGGTTTCCACCATTTCGATGGCTTCGTGATAGTGCGGGTCGAACGGCTCACCTTTCGATGCGATGGGATGCACCGAAAGCTTGGCCAGAGCGGATTGCAGCTGCTTATAAATCAGGTCGACCCCGTTGCGGAACTCCTCCGCATCGGACTTTACCTGCAGAGCGCGATCCAGACTGTCAACCACCGGCAACAGTGACTTGAGCGCATCCGCAGCAGCGTATTCGCGGAACTCCTGCTGTTCTCTGACCGTACGCTTGCGAGCGTTGTCGAATTCTGCTTGCTGGCGCGCGAGCCGGTCGAGCAGCGAGTCGCGCTCGGCCTTCAGCTTTTCGAATTCTGTTTCCGACCCGGATGCGGCCGTACTCATTGGACCCCCTGAGGTCTGGGGTCCGTCGTCGCCGTCGCCGGACGCGGGAAGTTCGCGCTCCAAATCCAGCGTGGACTTTTCTGCTTCTGATCTGCCGTTTGCTTTCCCCATAAACAACTTTCCTTACTCCGATTCGTTCAAGATTTTGTCAAAGAGGCGCGCGATATAAGAAACCGCGGTAATCGTGTGCTGGTAGTCCATGCGCGTGGGACCGATCACGGCCAACGATCCGACCATGTCGCTGCCCGAGCGCGCCGGCGCTCCGATCAGCACGAAGTTTTGCATCGAAGGCAGCGTGTCATCGAGACCGATTACCACCCGCACCGCCTCCTGCTTCGCGTCGAGATAAGCTCCGAGGAGCTGCGCTACTTTTTCTTTCTCGCCCAGGGTCTGCAACATCTCCTGCAAACGTTTGCGGTCTTCCTGACCGGTTACAAGGTTGGCCGCGCCTTCGACAAAAACAACCTGCGTTCCAGTTTCTGACGCAAGCGCGCCTTGCTTGTAAAGTTGCTCGATCGAATTCATCAGGCGGTCATATTCGCTGCGCTCCTGCTCGATGCGGCGGGCGAGTTCGGTGCGCATCGATTCCATTGTCCATCCGCGAAAGTTCTCGTTGATGTAGCGCGCGGCAAGATCGAGTTCGGCCTGTGGAAGGTCGAGGCGCAGCACGCGATCGCGCACCAGCCCAGAACGCGTCACCAGCACCGCCAGCACCTTCTGATCGGTGAGCCGCGAGAAGTAGACATGCTCCAGCGCGTTCTTTGCGCCGCTGGTGGCGACAGCGACACCCACATTGCGCGAAATCAAGGACAGCACATGCGAGGTACGCTCCATGAACTCCTGCACATCGCTAATGCCGGCCAGCGAGTCAGAAATCATGCTGGCTTCCTGCGGCGCGAGTTGGGCGGTTCCCGAGATCTGCTCGACGTAATAGCGATAGGCCTCGGGCGTTGGCACACGGCCTGAGGACGAATGGGTCTGCTCCAAAAAGCCGGCATCCGAGAGGTCGGCCATCACATTGCGAATCGTCGCCGGGCTCAGACCCTCGCGATTCGAGCGAGACAGCGTTCGCGAACCCACCGGCTCGCCCGTGGAAATGAAGGTCTCCACGATCGCGGTCAGGACTTCGCGCTCCCGTTTGCCGATGTTGGGGTCAGAGGGCATTTTGCTCACAGCTAAGTATTTTAGATGCAGAAACTTAGATTCGGACGCAAAGGGCGTTCCCTGTTCGGATTTTAGGAACGCCTCCGGTTCCTGTCAAGGGCCGTACCGGGCCATTGCAGTGGCAAAGATGTGCTACGAAAGCGAAGTTGAGTAACGAACAACAGATGAGCTTTTGGTAATGATCTTTTCGAACCATTCAAGCATTTGAGGCAGGGGCCGACGTTCGAATCCACACTTGCAACTTCCCCTGCGGAAGCCTCTACGCGTATCCTTCATCTTTCGTGATGCGCAATTTTCTATGAAATCAAAACCACACGTCGCCGTCATGGGAGCTGGCGCCTTCGGGGGCTGGACCGCGTTGCATCTGCTTGAGTGCGGCGCGCGGGTAACACTGCTCGATGCCTGGGGTCCGGGCAATTCGCGCGCGTCTTCGGGCGGGGAAACTCGCATCATGCGCACTACCTACGGCCCTGACCAGCCTTATAGCAAGCTCGCCGCCCGCGCCCTTGAACTCTGGGAGAAATATGAACAGCGATGGAAGAAGCAGTTTTTGCATCGCAGTGGTGTTCTTTGGATGGTCAGCAGCCGCGACGACGGCTATGAGCGCGGATCGCTCGCAATGCTTCGCGAAGCCCGGGTCAAGTTTGAGGAGCTTTCAACTGCGCAGATGAAGAAGCGCTGGCCGCAGATCAATTTTTCAGATGTGCACTGGGGAATCTTCGAGCCGCAGTGTGGGTATTTGGATGCCCGCGCGAGTTGCCAGTCTGTAGTTGATGCCTTCGTCGCGGCGGGCGGCAGGTACCGGCAAGTGGCGGTTTTACCCGATGGTCTCGAAGATCAGCCTCTTCGCAGCTTGACTCTCTCCGATGGTTCGCGGCTTAAGGCCGACTACTATGTGTTCGCCTGCGGGCCGTGGCTGGGAACTTTATTTCCTCGGACTGTTGGCAAGATCATTCGCCCGACGAAGCAGGATATTTTTTTCTTTGGTCCGCCCGCCGGAGATTTTCGCTTCACCGACGCGCAGCTTCCGGTGTGGGGCGACAATTTATCGGAAGACCATGGCGGCCGTTTCTTTTATGGCATCCCCGGCAGCGATCGGCGCGGCTTCAAGGTGGCCGACGATACACGTGGTCAAGCGTTCGATCCAACAAATGGAGAACGAGTTGTCAGCCAAGCAACGCTGAAGCGGGTTCGCGAATATCTCGCCTTCCGTTTTCCGGCGATGAAGGGTGCGCCGCTGATTGAGACGCGAGTCTGCCAATATGAACAGACTTCCGACAGCCACTTCGTGATGGATCGGCATCCGCGATTGAATAATGTTTGGCTGCTCGGCGGCGGCTCGGGTCACGGGTTTAAGCACGGGCCGGCGTTGGGGGAGATGATGGCGGAAATAATTATGAAGGATCTAGAACCTGACTCGCAGTGGCGAATATCGAGGTTCTCTAAGGGACGGGAAAAGTCGAAGGCTTAAACACGGGGGACACAGAGGTGCGCAGAAGGATTCACCCTGTGTTCCCCTGTGCCCTCTGTGTTTAGGGCTACTGGATCTGAATCACGCCAGCCGACTCAGTAGCCTTGATTTCACCCACGCGCGCCACGACCCGCCGGGCAAACTCGTAGATCGACTTGGCGTGCGGCGAATTCTCGCCTTCCAGAACGACTGGTTTGCCGCCGTCGCCGGACTTACGGACTTCGGGATCGAGTTCAATGCTCCCGAGGAACGAAACGCCAAACTGCTTTGCCATGTTCTCGGCGCCACCGCGAGAGAAAATGTCGATCTCGTGATTGCAGTGCGGGCAGGTAAAAAAGCTCATGTTCTCGACCACGCCGACCAGGTCAACTTTCATCTGGCGAAACATCTCGATGGCCTTGCGAGCGTCCTGCAAGGAAACGTCAGACGGAGTCGAAACCACGACCGCGCCCGTCAACGGCACGGTTTGCACCAGAGACAGCGCGATATCGCCCGTTCCGGGCGGGAGATCGACGATCATGTAATCCAGTAGCCCCCACTCAACCATGCCCAGAAACTGCTTCACGATCTGATGCAGCATAGGACCGCGCCAGATGATCGGCTTGTCGCCGGGATTGAGAAAGCCAACCGAAATCACCTTCAGCCCAAAGGCTTGCAGCGGCTCAATGCGGTTTTCTCCGGCCATTTTCGGCTGCGCGTTTACGCCCAACATCAGCGGGACGTTCGGCCCGTAGACATCGGCATCAAGCAGACCAACCTTGTGGCCCATTTTGGCCAGTGCGACTGCCAGGTTCACCGATAGCGTGGTTTTACCAACGCCTCCCTTGCCGGAGCCGACGGCGATAATGGCATCGACTCCGGGCAACGGTTGCGGCCCCGGCGCGGCTTGCCCGGGATGAGACGGCATATGTGCGTTCAAGGGATCACACTCCAAGGACGAATTGCGATGATGAGGTAGAAGCCAAGGCTGATTATACAGGCGGAGCGGACCCATGGAGCCACCCCCCCAAAATGTGGCGCTCCTTTTGGGCCGATTTCTGCCTCCGAACACCGACTGAAGGGGATACAATCGCCAACAGTATCTATGGCGAAACGATGCTTCCAGTGCGGCAACGACAACTCAGACCAAGCCTTCTGCGGTGTTTGCGGCTCTCCCCTTGCCCTCAACGACTACATCTCAAGGAAGGTCAAGGATCAGCTCTCTGATACGATTCGGGACCGCGACGTGCTTGAGATGGACAGCTCCATCAAGGTTTTCAAGCAGGCGTGGGAGTGGATAAGGCTCATCTTTGGCATTGCTGTAGGGCTCCTTGTCCTGGCAGGAGGCGGTGTCATCTGGAAGGCATCTGACTTTCGGTCCGGAGTTGATAAGGCTAAACAATCCGTCGCCGACACCGCAAGGAAAAGTAGTGAGGACATCGCGCAATCCTCGTCACAGTCAAAGCAAGACATTTCAAGCGCGCTTGAGGCCGGAAAAGCATCCATCTCGAGGGCCGCGAGCGAAGCCGCTCGACAGTCCCAAGCGCTAAAGGAAACCACAATTCAGGCACAGGGTGAAATCTCAAGGCAAAAAGTAGCTCTCAGAGGCGATATTGATGATTCACGTCGGCAATTGGAGGCCGCCGGCAAGATTCAACCTGAGATGGAGGACATGCGAAAACAACTAGCGCTGGCAACTAGCGAGATTCAAGCTCAGCAAAAAGTGATCTCTAGTTCAGAAGAGTTTGTGAAGAGCGTTTTTAGCTCGCATATGGTGCAGATATTTAGCATAGGCCAACTTCCCAAGGATCATTACGCCATCGTTCCGCCCCCGTCGAAAGAGGTTAAGAATACCGTCGTGTTGTTGCTGCTGAATTCAGCGCCGATTCAAGGGACGCTTCAAGTGCAATACCATATATTTGTTCAGCCGCCCGATTCTTATTTCTTCATCCACAACCTCGTGTTTTTCTTCTGGGGCGATCCGGCGGAGAATCTCCAGCAAAAGCCTATAAGTGTCTCGTATTTTCCGGACAGAAGCGATAAGGAGGTAATCCACTCGCTGTCAGAACATGATGGGCGCGTCTTCGCTGACGATCAGCCCCTCCCGAAATTCTTCCAGCCCGACCCTGATTTCAAGGGCAATAAATGGATGCCGATCGCGCCAAGTTCTGCGAAACCGTGAGGCCGGCTGCCCAAGCCTCGCCGCTTTTGCGAGACCTGGGAATCGAGCACAATCCATGCTTTCTTGAGATCACATTCGCCGCGCCGCAGCCCGCGCCGCAGCCCACAGTCTGATTTGTCATCCTGAGGAAGCGGAGTCGTCCGCGAAGCGGGCGACTCCCAACGAAGGACCTGTGCACCTTGCAGGCAGCATCGCCGCCGCCGGCAAGTTGCATAGGTCTTTCGGCCCGCAAAATACGCGGGCCTCAGGATGACAATCGCACCTTGCGCTGATGAAATGACCGTGTCGGCTCCTCGTCTGATGCCCCGATCTCGCGCTTTTGCGAGACCTCGGAATCGAGCACAATCCATGGGGCATGGCCCGGCCTAACCCGCTCTCCCGCTATCGAGGATGCCTCGTCCAAGCTCCGCTTGGGCGGGGTTTTTCCATCATGGGGCGCACGTTAAGCGAAAGGGAAATATTCACGGCGCATCCCTGTGACAATCATCCTTGTCCTTGTCCTTGCCCGTAATCACTTCGGCGTTGTCCCGCTTTCGCTTTTGTGCGCTAGATGCCAAAGCCGCCGCCACCGCAGCCTCGGCAGCACATTGGCGCGTTTCAGCAACACAGACATGCCTTCCGTCCACATCTGTGGTGCCGCCCAAACTGCCATAGGTCCTTCGCGCAAAGAACGCGCTCAGGATGACACGGCATGAGAACTGGCAGTTTTTCCACCGCCGCAAAGTTCATTCATCACCGACCTGCGTCCCCCAGATTTGTCATCCTGAGCCCCGCGTGCCCCGGCGCGGCCGAGAACCACTACGCGAAGGACCTATGTACTTTGTGTACATCATGACGAACCGATCGAAGACTCTGTACACCGGCGTCACCAACAATCTCACGCGCAGAGTACGCGAGCACAAGACCGGCACCGGCTCAGGATTCACCGCAAAATACAAACTCGACCGACTTGTGTATTTCGAGCGTTTCGACGACGTTCGCAACGCAATTGAACGCGAGAAGCGTATCAAAGGCTGGCTGCGAATCAAGAAAATCGCCCTTATCGTTTCAGGCAATCCATCCTGGAAAGATCTGAGCGAGGGATGGTACGAGCGTCATCAATACCAACCGCAGACCGCCTAACCTGCTATTGCAGTGTGGACAGTCGAGCTTCGCTCGACTGGGCAGCCGGGGGCGGCTGTCCCTACACGAATCTTCGATGGTTAGTAGCCTTCCCCTTCCAGCCGCACTTTTCCGCGAAACATGCGGAACAGGAGGACGAAGTATCCGAGAGCGAGAACCATCCCCAGAGACCACCAGGTGAGGCCGACGGTCAGGCCGTGACGTCCTGCGGCGGTGTTGTAGATAGTCAGGCTGTAGGCGGGATTCGTGCTCGCCGGCAATACTACGGGATACAGCGCAAAGGCTGCGCCGACCAACATGCCAACGATGTAGAGAGCCGAGCCTACGAAGGCAATCTTGTCCTGGGCTTTGCGGATGGCATAGATCATGACGCCGAGACTGCCGAACACAACCAGCGGAATTAGATATCCGATGGCGTGCTGCTTGTAATTGTCGAGAACGCTCGGCTGCACGTAGCAGGTTGCCACCAGGCCCACGATTGTCAGGAGCAGTTGCAGCGGCCACGCCCACAACGCGATGGTGCGAGTGCGCTGGTTCAAGTCTCCGTCTGTTTTAACTGCGATGTAGAGAGACCCGTGCGCGGTTAACGTTACCAGCGCGATTACGCCGGTGAGAACGGTGTACCAATCGAGGATTCCGGTGACCGCGCCGACTCTGAAATCGGTCCAGAGCGGCTCGAAGAAATATCCGTCCGGTCCAAGAGGCACGCCACGCACCACGTTGCCGAGAGCGGCGCCGAAAAAAATTGCAAGCAGGACGCTGGCTCCGCAGAAGATTAGATCGAAGAAGCCGACCCAGACGGGATTCTCCATGTGGGCGCGCAGTTCGATGCCGATGCCGCGCAGCATCAGCAGCCAGAGGACCATCATCAGAGGCAGATAGAAGCCGCTGAAGCTCGAGGCGTAGAGCAGCGGGAAAGCGAAGTAGAGAGTGCCGCCGGCGGCGAGCAGCCAGACTTCGTTGCCGTCCCACACCGGACCGATGGCGCGCAGGATCTTGCGGCGGTCGTCGGTGGTCTTGCCTGCGCCGAGATAAATTGCGCCAGCGCCGAGGTCGAAGCCGTCGAGCACCACATAAGCCGCTACCATCGCGGCCACGATCATGAACCATAAGGTTTCCATCGTCGATTCCTCGCAAACCTCAGGGGCTAAAGAGACCGCGTGAGAACGCGATCGCTAGCTTGTTGCTGTTACGGTTGCCGGCCCAGGCTGGCGACTGGCCAGGAGCCGGGTCAGGTTGAACGAGATGGCGGCCAGAGTGAACTCGATCT
>Ga0307478_10003202_pt1 | contig 12285 bp, 12 predicted proteins | sample atmos_gasesECM4C_2_FD_203713 | JGI IMG/M metagenome (GOLD analysis project Ga0307478, IMG submission 203713) | Hardwood forest soil microbial communities from Morgan-Monroe State Forest, Indiana, United States - atmos_gasesECM4C_05 | ecosystem: Environmental > Terrestrial > Soil > Temperate...
GGAATAATCACCCATGCTCCAGAACACACCGATCCAACGGAAATTGATGATGATCATCCTGCTGACCAGCGGCGCGGTTGTGCTGCTGACGTGTGGGTCGTTTTGTATCTGTGAGCTCCTGATCTTTCGACAGAACATGGTCCGGCACACCTCGACCCTCGGACAGATCATCGCCGACAACAGCACCGCCGCCCTGGCCTTCCAAAATGGGGACGACGCCAGGGAGATCCTGAATGCGCTCAAGGCGGAGCCGCACATCGTGGCCGCCGGCCTCTACACCAAGAAAGGAAGTCTATTCTCGAAATATCCGGCGAGTTTACCAGGCACCGCATTTCCCGCCGCGCCGGCGGAAGACGGTTATCGTTTCGAGCACTCGCATCTGGACGGCTTCCAGCCGGTCGTGCAGGACGGCAAACGCATTGGCACGCTCTATCTCCAAACCGATCTGGGCGCCGTGTATGAACGGTTCCGGCTTTACGGATCGATTGTCGTTCTCGTGATGGCCGTCTCCTTCCTGCTGGCCTATTCGCTTTCAATGGTCCTGCAAAAACAGATTTCACGGCCCATCCTGGCCCTGGCCGAAACAGCCAAGGCCATTTCCGAGCGCCGTGATTATTCCGTGCGGGCGAGGAAACTGGGCCACGACGAACTGGGCCTGCTCACCGATGCGTTCAACCAGATGCTCGAGCAAATCCACGAGCAAAACCAGACTCTGCGGCGGAACGAGCTTCAGCTCCAAACGATCATCGAGAACCTGGGCGAGGGCTTGATGGTTTCCAACCTCGATGGCCGGGTATTGCACTACAACCAGGCGGCATTGGCGTTGCATGGATTTGCCACCCCTGAGGAATCTCACCGGAATCTGACTGAATTTGCCGCGATATTTGAGCTTTCGACGATGGATGGCGTGATCCTGCCTTTGGATCAGCGGCCGCTGGCCCGCATCCTGCGTGGCGAGCGATTGCGGGACTGGGAGCTGCGCATCCGGCGCATCAAGTCCGACTGGCAGCGAATCTTCAGTTACGGGGGGGTGCTCGTTCGCGATGCGGCTGGCCGGCCGATGATGGCGGTGGTGACCGTCAGCGATATCACCGAACGGAAACGGTTGGAGGAGACGCGTGTGCGCCTGGCCGCCATCGTCGAGTCGACCGACGATGCGATCATGAGCAAAACCCCGGAGGGCGTCATCACCAGTTGGAATCACGGCGCCGAGAAGATTTTTGGCTATTCTGCCCAGGAAGCCATCGGCCAGCCAATGCTGATGCTTTTTCCCCCTGATCGCACCCGCGAAGAAGCGGAAATTTTGATTCAGATCGGAAAGGGAAAAAGCATCGATCATTTCGAAACCGTCCGGGTCAGGAAGGATGGAAAAGTGATTGATGTTTCGATCACCATTTCGCCGATCGAGGACAGCCAGGGGCGGGTGGTCGGCATCTCCCAAATCGCGCGCGACATAACGGAGCGCAAGCTCGAGCAAGTGCGCCTCCAGTTTCGCGCGCTCTTCGAATCACTGCCCGGCCTTTTTCTCGTGCTCACACCCGACCTCAAGATCGTGGCCGTGAGCGATGCCTACCTGCAGGCCACCATGACCAAGCGCGAGGAGATCCTCGGTCGAGGCCTGTTTGAGGTCTTTCCTGACAATCCCAACGATCCCACCGCCAGCGGCGTCTCGAACCTGCGTACTTCCCTCGATCGCGTGCGGAAAAACGCCGTGTCCGAGACGATGGCCATCCAGAAATACGACGTGCGCCGGCCGGATGGAGTTTTCGAGGAACGTTATTGGAGCCCGGTCAACTCGCCCGTCTTGAGCGCCAACCGTCAGGTCGAATACATCATCCATCGGGTGGAAGACGTGACCGAGTTTGTCCGGAAGAAACAGCAACCCCCCGCTGGCGAAAGCGGCCTGCGCGCGCGGATGGAACAGATGGAGGCGGAAATTTTCCGGAGTTCGCAAGCGGTGCAGTCGGCCAACCAGCAGCTTCAAGCCACCAACGCCGAGCTGGAATCATTCTCCTATTCGGTATCGCACGATTTGCGTGCGCCGCTGCGCCACATCGACGGGTTTTCCGAACTGCTGCGCAAACATACGGAATCCGTCCTGGACGAAAAAGGCCGGCGCTACATGAAAACGATCAGCGATTCCGCCAAGCGCATGGGCCAGCTCATCGATGAACTCTTGGTCTTCTCGCGGATGGGCCGGGCCGAGCTGCACGTGATCGAGCTCGATCAGGACGCGCTCGTGGCCGAGGTCATCCTTGAGAACGGGTTCAAAAAAAATCCCGCCATCAACTGGAACATTGCCGCGCTGCCGCGCGTCCGGGCCGACCCCGTCCTGCTGCGCCAGGTGTGGTTCAACCTCATCGACAACGCGGTCAAGTACTCCGGCAAATCCAAGTCGCCGCGCATCGAGATCGGCGGCCGGCTCGATCCGGCTGCCGGCGAGCAGGAATTCTTTGTCCGCGACAATGGCGCCGGTTTCGACATGCAATACGCCGACAAACTTTTCGGTGTCTTCCAGCGGCTGCACGGCATGGCTGAGTTCGAAGGCACCGGGATCGGTCTCGCCAATGTGCGGCGCATCGTGCAACGCCACGGCGGCCGCACCTGGGCCGAGGGCCGCGTCGGCGAAGGAGCCGTGTTTTATTTCAGCCTGCCGGTCGTCAAGCCGGCATCTTCGCCCTTCCAATCCACCATCAATCCTGTCCCATCATGAACGAACTCCGCAGCATCCTCTTCGCCGAGGACAATCCCAACGACGTCGAACTGACCCTCGCCGCGTTCTCAGAGCACAACCTCGTCAACGAAGTCCTCGTTGTTTCCGACGGGGAGGAGGCGCTCGATTATCTTTATCAACGCGGCCGCTTCAAGGCGCGCCCCAGCGGCAATCCCGCCATCATCCTCCTCGATCTTAAAATGCCGAAGGTCGACGGCCTCGAAGTCCTGCGCATCATCAAGCAGGATGAAAAACTGAAGAAAATTCCCGTCGTCATGCTGACCTCGTCGCGCGAAGAGCAGGACCTGGTGCACAGCTACCAACTCGGCGTGAACGCCTACGTGGTAAAGCCGGTCGATTTCAAATCCTTCATGGATGCGGTGAAGCAGCTCGGCGCATTTTGGGCCCTGTTGAACGAGCCGCCGCCCGGCTGCATGCACCCCAAGCATTGAATGGCCAAATCCGTCGCTCCATCGCGCTAAGTCGACGAATGAAACTGATAAGCGTCGATGGAATGCGGGTTGAGCGGGAAAATCGGATGGCCGAGGCGTTTCGAGCTGATGCGTTCCAGCGTCAGGGCCACGTAATAATTATGGCGCACAAAGCGCAGAAAATCGGCCTTGCTGAGGGCAAAGCAGGTCGTTTCCTCATGGGCGACGAGGGAAGCGGTGGCCGCGCCGTTTTGCAGGAGGCTGATTTCGCCGAAGAATCCCCCCCGGCGAATCTTACCGATCCGCTTGGAGCCGTGCATGGCGCGCACTCTTCCATCGTAGATGATATAAAAGGCCTGGACGTCGTCATTCTCCTGGAGGATCACGTCGCCTTTCTGATACTTGAGAACCTGCGAAAGCTGGGCGAAACGGGCGATGGCTTGGGGGCCCCAGTGTGCGCAGAGCGACAGACGCCCAAGAAAAGGCAGCTTGTGCGTGAGATTATAAACCATCTCTGCCCCGAGTTTGTTCAAGACCAGCCGCTCGAAGTCGGCCGTGGAAAGAACGAAGGCGAAAAAAGGGGTTTTGCTCCGGACTTCCATTTGCTCGCTCCGGCCGTCCACGACGTTGTTGACCCCAAAAATATCGCCTTCCGACAGATGAAACGCGAAAGCCTTCCGGCCTGACTTAAGGCGACGGTAGGCGGCGGCCAGGCCGGATGCGATCAATCCGACTTGGGTGGAGGGTGCGTCAAAGGAAACAATGGGCCGCCATGCCTTGGCCGTGAACGGACGAAGCAAACCGGCCAGCTCGGCCTGGGTCTCCGAATCCAGACGCCGGAGCAGCGGATTTTTGGCGATCAACTGCCTGATGGTCGCTTCGGTGTAAGTCGGCTCGGCGCTCGATCTCCAGCGCAGCACGGCTTGTCGCGAGCGGCTGACAAAGGTGCGTACGACCGCACGTACGATGGGCCAAAACTCATGCGCGCACCAGCCCAAGACGACCAGGACCAAGGCTCCCGACAGATAGGGGAGGATTTTCCGCCAGTACGCGATATCGGATAAAGTGGCTCGGAACGAAACGTTGAGAAGATTGAAAACGACGTTTGCCGTCAGGAGCGCCCAACCGAGAGCAAGCAGGAGTTCGGCCGCCGTCGCGCGCCAATCAAACTGGCGCCAGACGATCCGAAACCGCCGGCCGGGTTCATGGTTGAGCGTAAACAACAAGTGATGATCGACATCGAGGCGCGGGCGTCGCCGCAGCAGCGTGGCCGTCTGGCCGAACAAGCCATTCACCGGGCGCAGGCCGACCAGAAGGCCGGCGACAGGAATCAAGCTCCAGCTCCTTTCGGTGAAGATCGCGACTGCGGCGATGATTGCGAGCGGCGCGAGCCGTCCATACAATATCGCCAGTTGGCTGGCGGAGTCGGCCATGCGGATGTCGCGCATGTCGAGGGCGAAGTGCGGAACGATCGTTTGCCAGCGCAGATGCGGCCGATAGACTTCATTGTCACCAGCAGACAGGACAGAAGCCGCCACGGCGTAGCCGATGCTCAGCCCGATACACACCGACAGCCATCCGCACACGTAATCCTGCCACCCGATGGGCTTCGGCATCTGGTGTATGATCATGGCGACGATGGCGGTGATCGTGGCGGCAATGGAAACACTGAGGGTCAGATGGGCGGGCAGCGACACCAGCCAGCCCACGGGGTGGCGGCTAAGAGGCACGCTTTTCCCCTCGTGCAGGATGCCGGCTTGATGCGCTTTGAGGATGACCTCATAAAATTCATTGAGGGCAGGGCAGGTGCGTTGCGGGATCATCCGGCCCAGCACGTCGGGCACGGTGGACGGCTCCATGAATTCCTGCACGACCGCCCATTGCTGCGGCGTAACCGTCAAATAGGTCTGGGCTGATACGTTCTTGACGACGAAAACTCCCTTGTAACTACGTCCGAAACGCAAATCGCGGTTCAATGTCAGCTTCTCAGCCGTGAGTAGCAGGGTTTCATTCATCGGGACGATGAGAGGCGAGCTTGCGACTCTACTTTATCCTAGGATCGAGCGTACGGTGTCGAGCAATTGCTTGGTTTCAAAAGGCTTGGGCAGAAAGGAAAAGTTAGATTCTTCGGTCACCCAGTGGGTATCTTCGTTGATATGCATGCTGAGTAATACGATCGGGAGACTCGGCATCTGTTTCCGCAGTTGTTGGGCCAAGGTCAGACCATCCATGTCCGGCATGACGACGTCGGACAAAACCAGGCCAATCTCAGCCTTGTGACGCTGCCACTCGGCCAAGGCGGCTTTACCCGATTCAGCCTCATAGACGGTGTAGCCGTATTGGCGCAATACGGCGGTCACCACGGTCCGAATGGGAGCGGAGTCGTCGACGATGAGGACGGAGCGGGGGGTATTCAACGAAGGTGGATATGAATATGGTGGAAGATGCGGAGTACAAATGCACTCCAAAACATGTGCCTTGATGTTGATGGAAAAAGCAGCAATGTATTTTTCGCGGTTCGCACGGGAAAGGCAAAGGTTAACTTTTCCAACAGCTTGCTAGACGAGGGTTTTTGCGAACGTCATGAAATCGGCAAAAACCGGCACCTTTTTTTCCGCGACGATCGGCAGGGTGTGTGGATCGACCCGGCCGGTGCAAAGTACAACGGGCTGGATGCCGGCGGCCAAAGCGGCGCCGATATCGGCGGCCGAGTCGCCGACCATGTAGCACTGCGCGGAATCGAGCCCGTGCTGCGAAATCATTTCATGGATGAATCTCGGCGAGGGCTTGCGGTAAACGATGGGCTGGTCCGACGTTTCGGGCGCGATGCACTCGGCGTCGAAGATGGGCCGGGGCAGGCCGAGGAGCTGTTCCATGCGGGCATTGACGCGGTGCGCGTCATCGAGTGTGTGCAACCCGCGGCCGATGCCCGACTGGTTGGTGAAAAGAAAAAGTTTGAAGCCGAGCGAGCGGGCGCGGCGCAAGCCGTCGGCGGCGCCGGGGATGAGCTCCACGCCGGCCGGGTCGGCGAGATAGACCCGGTCCACGATAAGCGTGCCGTCGCGGTCGAGGAAGAGCGCACGATTCACGACGAAACGTAAGCGAGAAGCTCGTCAGGCGTGACGGTGGCGGTGCCGAGCTTGCCGACGACCACACCCGAGGCGGCGTTGGCGAAATGCGCGGCGGTTTCCAGGTCGGCGCCGGCGCGCAGCGCGAGCACCAGCGCGGCGAGCGCGGTGTCGCCCGCGCCGGAGACATCGAAGACTTCGCGCGCGGCGGTGGGGATGGTTTTGCCGGCCTGGCCGTTTTCACTGAGCAGCATGCCGTCCTCGCCGAGCGTGATGACGAGATGGCGCGTGCGATAAAGCTCGTGCAGGCGGGCGCAAATTTGCGCGGATGGAAACGGCGTGTGCGGGTCGGGTTCGATGCCGGCCAGCTGGTACGATTCTTTTTTATTGGGTGTGATGAGATCGAGGTCGTGAAAGGCGAGCTTGCGGCGTGGCTTGGGATCGAGCGCGATGAATTTGCCGGCGGCCCGCGCGAGCTGGGTGGTTTTTTCGACGACGTCGTCGTCGACCAGCCCCTTGGCGTAGTCCGAAATAATAACGGCGTCGGTCCCCGGAATCACCTTGCCGAGCAACGAGTCGAGCACGGCGGGGGAAACTTTATAAGAGGCGGGTGGGGATTCGCGGTCGAGGCGGCAGAGCTGCTGGTGCTGCACCAGCACGCGGGTCTTGACGATGGTGGCACCGCCACTGGGAATCGGGATGGGCTGGATGTCGTGTTCGTAGAGAATGGCCTTTAATTTTTTGCCCGCGTCGTCGTGGCCAAGGCAGCCGGCCACGGCGGTATGCGCGCCGAGCGCGGCGAGATTGAGGGCGACGTTGGCCGCGCCGCCGCCGGTCCAGCTGTCGCGCGCGATGTCGACCACGGGCACGGGCGCCTCGGGCGAAATGCGCGTGGCATCGCCCCAGATGTAGTGGTCGAGCATGATATCGCCGACCACGAGGATGCGCAGCTTGGAAATTTTTTCTAGAAGCGCGCGGGTTTGGTCGGGGGTGATGGACATCGGGGGGAACGAAAAATTATTAGGTGGAGCTTCCGTCAATTACGAATTGATTTTAAACGTTTCGCGCGGTAGCGCGGGTGGGGACGGACCGCCGGGCCGTCCGCAATTGCTAGAACGGCGCGCCCGGCGGTCGCGCCCTACCTCAATGGTCTCTGGCTTCGCATTCAGCGCAGTTCCCACTCATAGTGATACTTTGAAAGCAGGGTGGGCGCGTCGTCGGTGACGTGAGCGACGTCCTCGATGCGGCACGCGCCCAGACCCGGATAGTAAAGTCCCGGTTCGACGGTGACAACCGCGCCTTTTTTCAGCGCGGTGTCCGCCGTCGCTCCCATGCGCGGTGGCTCGTGGACTTCGAGGCCAAGGCCGTGTCCGGTGCCGTGAAAGAATCCGGTCGAGCCGGCCGCACTGGTTGCGGTCTTGTAACCGAGCGACTCAAAATGTGCGACAACCTGCCCGTGCACGTCCCGGCCGCTGACGCCGGTGCGGATGCGCCGCAGGGCGAGTTTTTGCGCGGAGCGGACGGCGGCGACGAGCCCGCGCTGCGCGTCATGGGCGCGGCCCTTGAGGAAGGTGCGCGTCATGTCGCCGTGGTAACCGGTTTTGTTCACGCGTGGAAAAACATCGACGATGATGAGCTCCTGCGGGCGCAGCGCGCCGGTGCCGCGGGCGTGCGGGTCGCACGCCTGGTCGCCACCGGCAGCGATGGTGTCGATGGAGACGCCGCCCGCCTCGAGGCAGGCGGTCTCAATGGCGATCTTCAGGCGCTCGGAAGTGAGTGTGGCGTTGCGCCAGAAAAGTTTTTTGCCCTTGATCCGGCTGGCGCGAAGGACGCGCTCGGCCGCGGCGATGCCGGCGGCGGCACAGCGGTTGCCTTCGCGGATGGCGCGCGCCTCGTCCCCCGTCTTGATTTCCCGTGCAGGGAAAAACGCGCCCTCGGCCACGATGATGGCGAGGCCATGCGCGCGGAGTTGATCGGCCAGGCCGACGGGAAAATCCTGCGGCACGGCGAACTCCGTCAGTTTGTGCTCCGCGGCGAGCAGCGCGATGATCTCGGCCGGGCCGCACTTGCGGTCGGGCCAGCGGGATTTCGCCCGTTCGAGGAGCGATTCGAGCGGCAACACGATGTCGAGCGCAGACTCCTTTTGCGCGCGGCCGAACTCGAGGCGGTTGAAGACGCCGTATTTTTTTCCGCCCGCCGCGAAGGAGATAAACGGGTCGGGTACGTAGAGACGGCAGAAATAAAGCTGGTCGGCGCTATGTGACGTGTCGGCGTAGAGCAACGGGTCGGCCATGGCGGTTTTGTTTGAACAGGACGCTGGTGACGTTTACCGAGAGATTCCATCGCAAAAATGAAAAACACCCGATTCCTTCCGGTCAGCGTGGCCTTGTTGCTGGCGTCGGGCTGTGGCCGCAGTCAGCCAGACGGCGACGTGCCGTCGCCGCCGCCGGCTGGCACCGCGAATGACTTCGCTCATTATTCCTGCGAAGTCGTCCACGCCTGGCCGCATGATACCGCCGCCTTTACCGAGGGCTTGCTCTTTCACAACGGCGACCTGCTGGAGAGCACCGGGCTCAATGGACAATCCACACTGCGGGATGTGGATCTCAACACCGGCCGCGTGCTCAAGGAAATCTCGGTTCCGGCGGAATATTTCGGCGAGGGGCTCACGGTGATTGGTTCCCGCGCCTATCAACTGACGTGGCGGAACGGAGTCGGCTTCATTTATGATGCCGATACTTTCCAGTTGCAGGGTCAGTTTGCCTACACCGGCGAGGGTTGGGGCCTCACGACCGATGGGCGTTGGCTGATTCTCAGCGACGGCACTTCCCGGATCCGCTTTCTCGATCCAGCCACTTTTAAGGTCGCGCGCACGATCGACGTGACCGAGGCCGGCCGGCCGGTTGAGCGCTTGAACGAGCTTGAATGGATCAAGGGCGAGATTTTTTCCAACGTATGGCAGACGGATGAAATCGTGCGAATCGATCCCGCGACCGGGAAGGTCCGGGGGGTGATCGATTTGTCCGGCTTGCTTCCGCCCGGGGATCGCCGGCCCGACACCGATGTCCTTAACGGCATCGCTTACGACGAGGCCCGCGACCGGCTGTTCGTCACCGGAAAACGCTGGCCCAAGGTGTTCGAGATTCGGCTGAAAGCGAGGCCTTAGGCCTTCCCCTGGTTTGGGAAGAAGTTGGGAGACCAACAAGTAAAAGCTCTTTGTCATTCCTCGCACGGCTCGGAATGACACGTGGGAGGCACATATAAGAGTGCCTGATCACAGGGTCACTCCCGCGGAATTTCGTTGTCGGTCTTGAGGACGAGGACAGGCGTCTTGGTTTTCACCCAGAGTTCAGCGTCCTTGAAATGCTTGGCCGGAACATTTTCGAGCGCATCGCCGACGGTTTTTGCCGGGAGCAGGCGGCCTTTTTTGCTGGCGTTGAATTCGTAGGTGGCGCGGAAGATGCGCTCCCGCGTCGTGGCGGAGCTTTCGCTTTCGGGGATTTGCAGCACCCAGCCGGCGAAGTCGTGCTTCGGCATCCTGCCCTCGGGATCGGAAACGAGCACGACGAACTGCTTTTTCACGGGCGGCGGCCTGTCCTCCTCGGTGGGATCGGGCTGTACGGCGAGGTTGAGTTCCTCGATCACGCGGCGGAGCAGGGCGGGGTCGAGGTGGTTTTTCTTTAAAATTTCAGCGACTTTGCTGACATCGATTTTCGGCATGGCTTTTTTGGTGGAACCGTCACGAATGGAGGAATGGGCGCAAAAGTAAAGAGCCGCAAAGGTTCAAAGGCGATTTTCCCCGCGGATATCGCGGATGGACGCGGATACGATTTTGATTTCATCGACCACAGATTACACGGATAATCACGATCAAATATTTCTTATCCGTGAAAATCGGTGCAATCCGTGGTTAAAAACTGCTTCTTGCGGGGTGAGGGCACCCCGCCCAAAACCAGGGAAAGCTTTTAAATGCCTGAAGAATTTTTCGACGTGGTGAACGAGCGCGACGAGCCGGTCGGTCGGGCGGCACGGCGCGAGGTGCATGCCCGCGGGTTGCTGCACCGGGCGGTGCATGTGCTGGTGGATGACGGCAAAGGAAGGATTTTTCTCCAAAAGCGTTCGATGAAAAAGGACACGTCGCCTGGGCGGTGGGATTCGTCTTCCTCGGGACACGTCGATGCGGGTGAAGGTTACGACACGGCGGCGGTGCGCGAGCTGGGCGAGGAGCTGGGGTTGCACCCGGCGGTGGCGCCGGCACGGTGGTTTCGCGTCGAGGCGTGCGCGGAGACGGGCCATGAGTTCGTGTGGGTTTACCGGTTGCGCTCGACCGGGCCGTTTACGCTCAATGCGGAAGAGATCGAAGGCGGCGCGTGGTTTACGCCGGCGGAGATAACGGCGTGGGTACAGGCGCGTCCGGAAGAATTTGCGCCGGCCTTCCGGCTCATCTGGGAACGCGGGGAGAAACTGACGGCTGCAAAGAAATAAAACCGTTGCCGGCCAAAAGAGACTGTCATTCTGAGCGTAGCGAAGAATCCAGTGGGATTAAGCCGCGAGTGCCGGCGGTGCCCAAGTGGATTCTTCACTTCGTTCAGAATGACAAAACGAAGACAGGCCACGCTTCACTGCGGGCGGAGGCGCTTGATCGTGTCGAATTGCTTCTGCGAGAGCAGGCGGCGCGGAAGGCGGCGGGTGGCCTCGGCCAGGAGTTTGTCCCAATCCTCCTCGGTCGGCGGATGCGGTTCCCACGATTGGTGGTGGCCGGACTTGCGGCGCCACTCAAGGTTGCCGCCGTGGAAGTCGGCGCAGATTTGAAATTTGTCGCCATCGGCATTGCGCGACCACCAACCGAATTCAGTACTCATGCGGATACAAGCTATCGTCGTGTGTCGCGTCGGCCAGCACAGTTTTTAGACAGCTTCTCGAGCGATTCTCGGGGATGTCGCGGCTGATGCGAGCGCAAAGGTGGCCAGCGTTTCGCCAAAGCGAAACCCGCCGCCGTTGCTGACAATGCGGCGCAGGGCGAGTTCTTCCGCCGTGAGATCGACGGCGCAAGCCGTGGCGGGTGCGCAAAAAGAACCGGTGTTGATGACGGTGAAGCCGCCGGGCGCGTGAATGATGCCGGGGCGGTGGATGTGGCCCATGAGGAAAAAGCGCGCGTGCGGACGGTGCGCTCGTAGAAATGCGGCGGCGAGGGCGGGCGTCTCGCGCCATGCGCGGAGAACAGCGAGGGTGCGGGTTGGCCAGGCGACATCGGCTAAAACGCCAAAAGTATAAAGGAACGGGTTGCGCTCGGCGTGATGCCCCCGCTGTGGCACGCTGGCACAAACCCGGCGGAAAGCAGCGAGGCGAAGGTCGAGTTGCGTCCGCTCGGCTGGTGAGAGCGCGGCGAATTCACGGGCGAGGAGCTTGCGCATGAGGGTCGCATCGCGGCTCCACGGCACGATATCATCGAATAAGATGTCGCCGTGGGTGACGAAAATTTGTCCGTTGGCGAGGTCGAGGGTGTGCTGCGTCGAAATATCCGGGTCGTGGTTGCCGGTGAGGAGAGTGGTGGGCGGCGCGTGGTGTGCGAGGAAGTCGAGGAACCCGGCGCGCTGCGCGGCCGTATCGGCATTGGCTGCGGCCAGGGCCGCCGCCGGCAGGTGCGCGGGGCCGGGCCGGGTGTCGAGGCTGTCGCCATTGAGCACGAGGGCATCGGCTCCGTCGAAAAGTGGTGTGAGCTGCCCCAGTGTGCGCACGCGGCAGCCGCGGTCACCCAGGTGCAGGTCGGAAAAAATGCGCAGAATGCCGGTCTTCGCGGTCATGACAAAAGAAGGAAGCCAGGAACGGAAAACGCCAAGCTTCGATCCTCAATCGCACAATTTTTTTGGTGGCATTATTTGGTGGACCGGTGGATCAATTTTACTGCGCATTGAACCCGCCGAAAAACGCCGGGACTCCGGCCGGTTAAATCCGGCCGGAGTCCCGGGTTCCCCAGGCATTATGGCTGCATCGATTAAATCAACCCCAACCAAAGATGCATGGCGGAATGATTTCCCTGATTATTGGAATATGAATTGAACGGCGGAGATTT
>Ga0307478_10003203_pt1 | contig 12281 bp, 11 predicted proteins | sample atmos_gasesECM4C_2_FD_203713 | JGI IMG/M metagenome (GOLD analysis project Ga0307478, IMG submission 203713) | Hardwood forest soil microbial communities from Morgan-Monroe State Forest, Indiana, United States - atmos_gasesECM4C_05 | ecosystem: Environmental > Terrestrial > Soil > Temperate...
GCGGTCCTGGCTCACCGCGGCGATATCGCACGCGCCAAGGAGCTGATCGAGCTGGTTCCGATGAAATGGGATGAGCCTGCCTTACCGGAGGCATTGCATGGACTCGCGCTGCTGGCCTGTGGCGATGCAGCAGAAGCGCGTAAGGAGGCCGAGCAGATCCTCGCGGTGAAGCGGCGGCTCACCTATGAAGAGCCACCCCTCGAGGCGGTTCTTATCGTGGACGCGCTCGTTGCCCTACACGAGGCAGACGGACTTCGAGCATTCCTGCGCCAGGTCGAACCGATGCGCCAAGCGGTGGCGTTGTTACCGCCGGCGTGCGATCGCGCCGTGGGCCTCTTGCACCTCTGGGAGGGGGACGCGGCCGCGGGCCGGGTTTCGCTCGAACGAGCCTTGGCCGAGTACGAACGGCTTGGCAATCCGTTCGAGGCTGCTCGAACACGCGAGTATCTTGCCGACGCGTTGCCAGCGAAAGAGCGCGCGCCGATGCTCGACGCGGCGATGCGGCAATTTGAGCGACTCGGCGCGACGCCTTCTGTCCTACGCGTGCGCTCCGCCGCTGTAGCGAGCCGCACGTAAACGAGCGAGGCCTAGACGACGCTCACCACGATCTTCGCCGCGCCCAGCGCCTCGGCCAGCTCGCCGGCGCGAAGCTTGATCTGCCGCACCACCGCAGACGGTAGCCGGCGAAACGGCTCGACGGTGACGCGAAGCGTCTTGCCGGCGAGAGCGTATGTCCAGGTTCCGGCGATGGTCCCGTCGACCAGCACTACCGCGGAGATCCATCCCGCGGTACGGCTGACCTTCGATAGATGGACGCGTGCGACGAGGTGGTCGCGCGACGCGTGACCCATCAGGTACGGATCGAAGTTGGGGAGCAGCTGCACGGACGTGTCGATCTTGGCCTTCCCTATCGCCTTCAGGTCGCTTCGGAGCATGTCGAGCCGCGCCCCTTCGACGGAGACCTTGATGAGCTCGCTGTCGATGCCTGACCAGGCGGCGATGCTGTTGCCGACCCCCCACCAGCGGGCGAAGTCGGTCCTTGACGCCGGGCCATAGGCGCGGAGGTAGCGGCGCGCCACCTCTGGCAGCGCGCGCTCGGGCTCGACCTCGCGCCACCAGCCAAGCCAATCCGCGGGACGGACGAAGGTGACACTCTGGCCGCGGTTCGGGCCAAAGCAGAGTTGGCCGCTGCGGGCGGCCGGCTTGAGCATGCCGCCCCAACCCGACCCGAGCATTTTCTGAATCCGCTCGGACTTGCCATTGCCAACCACCGCGATCAACTCCTCGCGGGTCCGGAGTGTGCCGTCGAGCGCAGCCGAGACCTCGTCGACGACGTTCCAGAACTCGGACTCGGTGGTCTGCAGGTAGGTCAGCCACGAGGGGCGCATCTGGCTCCATCGCCGGCTGCTGGTCGCGGCCGTGTAGAGGGGCAAATCCTCCGCGGCGGCCAGGTGCAAGGTGCCGCGCATCAGCCATGTCTTCACGAGCGTCTTGTCCGTCCACAAGGCCTGGCGCACTTCCTCGACGGTGCAGTCGACGCGCACGGCGATCTGCAACTCGGCGGCCGACATCACCTGCGCCTGCGCGCCCATGACGTCGCGGACGACACGCGCGAGATCCTTCTTCGGCGAGCGGCGAGCCAGGTGGTGGCGCTCCAGGCGGAAGGCATGCACCTGCGCCCAGGAGAGCTCGGCGTCGACGGTAGGTTTGCTCTTCACTCGCGCTCAGTCGAAGAGCTTACGGCGCGCTAAGCCCCCACCCTACCCTCCCCCGCAAGCGGGGGGAGGGGAAAACGAGCCTGGCGTCAGCGTCCCAGGCCTTTCAGGGTGCTCTGCGCACGATGCCATGCATCATCTATATGTCGCGCCAGAAGAGCCTGTGCCCGTTCGACGTTGCGGCTTGCGATCGCCTTCACGATGAGCTCGTGCTTTTGAACCGGCTCTTTGAGGGCGAGATCGGCGTTCCTCGTTGCGTTGAACACGATCTGCAGCTTGCCGGCGATGTTTTCGTACCAGGCGCGCTCGAGCAGGCTGTGCTGCGCGAGGTCGTACAGCTTGCTGTGAAACGCGACATCCAACCGCGCGGTCAACTCTCGGTTGCCTGCCTCCGCCGCCTCGCGCATGTCCGCCAGCACCTGCCGGAGCTGGTTCACGCCGTCCTTGCCGGCCATCGCGATCACCCGCTCGACCGCGTAGGCCTCGAGGATCTTGCGAAGGCTGTAGACCTCGTCCACCGATCTCGAGTCCACGTTCTGGACGAATTTGGAGTGACGCGGGATAGTGACGACGAGCCCCTCCTTACCCAGGAGGTGGAGGGCTTCTCGCAGCGGCCCGCGGCTGATGCCCAACTGTTGGGCGAGGTCCGCCTCGACCAGTCGTGCGCCGGGACCGAGGCGGCCGTCGTAGATCGACTCGCGCACGGCTTGCACCGCGGAGGTCACGAGCGTCGGGGTCGAGGTGATCGGATCGACGCTGCGCCGGGACTTTGTGCTGACTCGTTCCACGACGGTCACCCGACCAACTCCTTTTCCACGCTTGGCACGGCCGTTAACTGGTTGGGCACCGGCGCCCCGGTAAGCGCGGCCGCAACGGCGCGCGCGGCGGATTCCTTCAGCTCGCGCATCGATTCGACCGAGTAGTAGCCGACGTGAGGAGTGACGACCAGGTCGGGCCTGCTGACGAGCGTTGAATCTGGGGGTTCCTTCGGAAAGACGTCGAAGCCGGCACCGGCGAGCTGGCCTCGATCGAGCGCCTCGAACAGCGCGGGAAGATCCACCAGCGCACCGCGGCTGGTGTTGATCAGGATGGCACCGGTCTTCATCTGTCGGAGCGCCTGGCGATCGATGATGCTCCTGGTGTTGTCCGAGAGGGGCAAATGCAGCGACACGATGTCAGACGTCGCTAAGAGCGCGCGCAAACTATCGAGCAGCGTCACCCGCCCATCGATTTCTCCGTCGTGGGGAAATGCCGGGTCATAGGCGACAACGGCAATCCCGAAGCCACGCGCCCGTTCGGCGACGGCGCGAGCGATCCGGCCGAAGCCGACGAGTCCGAGCACCCGCCCGCGGAGACGATGAAGAGGACCGATGGCATCGGCACCCCAGCCTCCGTCCCTCACCAGCGCGTCGCCCCGGCGGACTCCCCTGGCGACGGCGAGGAGCAACGCGAGGGTGTGGTCGGCAACTTCCTCGGTGCAGTAGTCGGGCACGTGGGCGACGATCACGCCGCGCCGCTCTGCTTCGGGTAGATCGATGTGGTCGTAGCCGACGCCGTAGGTGACGATCACCCGGCAGCGAGGTGCGGCGTCAAGGAAGCTGGCATCGACGACCGTCCGATTCAGCAGCACCGCCTCGGCCTGGCTGAGTTGCTGGCGGCAACGATCGGGATCGGCGCTCGCGAAGTCGACCGTGATGCCGAGCGGCTCGAGAATGGCGGCTTCGGGTTGCAGGTTGGCTCCCAGACGATCGAGGGCGAGCGCGAGGCGCTGGCTCACAGGTTGATTCGCTCCATCGACCCGGCCGGGTATCGATCGCCTGGAATCGACCCCACTTCGAAGGCAATGTTCAGGCTGAGGATCGCGTCGGGGGAAAGCTGGATCCCGGCGGCGGCGACGTTGTCCTCGAGGTTGGCGATGCTCCGCGTTCCCGGAATCGGCACGATATGCCTAGCTTGAGCGAGCAGCCACGCCAGCGCAAGCTGCGCCGAGGAGATTCCCAGCAGACTGGCCAGCTTGTCGAGCTCCCGGGCCAGCGCCATCATGCGCCGCAGGCCCTCGCCCTGGAATCGCGGGACGCTCGCCCGCCAGTCGTCCGGCGGAAGGTCTGACGGCTTGTGGATCCGGCTGGCCAGCACGCCGCGCCCGAGCGGGCTGTACGCGACGAAGCCGATGCCGAGCTGGGCGGTGAGCGGCACGAGCTCGGCTTCCGGCTCGCGGGTGAAGAGCGAATACTCCGTCTGCAAGGCGGCGATCGGATGGGCGGCGTGCGCCCGGCGAAGGGTTGACGGGCTTGCTTCTGAGAGGCCGATGTGCCGGATCATCCCCTGGTCGACCAGCTCGGCCATCGCGCCCACCGTCTCCTCGATCGGCGTCGTCGGATCGACCCGGTGCAGGTAGTAGAGGTCGACGTAGTCTGTGCCGAGCCGGCGCAGGCTTGCCTCCAGGGCCGGGCGCACTTTCTCGGGCCGGCCGAGTCCGCCCGCGGTGCCATCCGGGTTGAATCCACCGCCGAATTTCGTGGCCACCACGACCTGGTTTCGACGGCCCTCGATCGCCTGGCCGAGCAGTCGCTCGCTGCGCCCGTCGCCATAGATGTCCGCGGTATCGAAGAAGGTCACCCCCAGGTCGATGGCGCGCCGCAGCGTCTTGACCGACTCCGCGTCATCGGCCGGTCCGTAGACGCCCGCCAGGCTCATCGCCCCGAAGCCGACGGCAGACACGCCGAGGCCCGGGCGTCCCAGCAATCGGACAGGCAGCGCCATCGGTTAGGCGCGCACTCCTGGTTTCTCGCCGACCATCACGATCTTCCACTCGGTGGTCGGCGGGTATTGCGGCTCTGCATCGCGAAGCACGGGGACGTTGCGATGATCCAGCGCCCGCATCCGTTCCGGAACCAGTCGCATCAGGTCCCAGGGCATGTCGGGATACTGACCGACCCAGCGTCGGGCGACTTCCTCGCCGAGATAGCGGGTCGCGATGCGCGTGATCGCTTGCGCGTTTGGATCCGGGACGACGGTGGCGGTCCCCGATGCCTCGAGCACGCGGCCCGGATAGGAGGCCTCTTCGGCAATGACCAGCGATGCCTGCGGGTTGCGACGGAGGTGGAGTTCCTTGGCGTCGCCATGCACGAGGCTGACCTGGAACGCCTCGCCGGTCCACTCGAACCACACCGGGGACAGCAGGACCTGCCCGCTCTTGCGGTAGGTGGCCAGGGTGGCGAGCCACGGCTGCTGCAGGAGGTCACCGACCTCATCGATACCGATCCGCTGCATGTCCCTCCTCCGCTCGACGCCGCCAGCTACTTGACCTGCGGGTTCTATACATATAGCATGGTCGACGGTCGATTGTAGACAATTTCTCGAATCGGAAGGACAGGATGGGGACCAGTACGCGAGACTTCTTCCGGCAAGCAGGTATGCCTGCTTCTGACCTGACGTCCCTCCCCTCCTCTGACAAGCGGTTCCCCGACGGGGCTCAGTATCGCATCGAGATTCCGAGTACCGAAGGCCCCGAGTGCCTCGAAGCGGTGCTCGACGAAGCCGAGCAACGAGGCGTGCTCGTGCATCGCGTCTCCCAGGGGAGCGGCGTGATGCTCCAGACCGATGACGAGCTCGCCGCGATGGCTCGCAAGGCGCGGGCCGCACAGATCGAGGTCAGCCTGGCGACCAGGCCGAACGCCGCCTGGGGGACGTCGGCGATGGCGCGTTCTTCCGCCGGCGCCGCCGTCGGCGCCAGTGCCCGAGGGCTGGACGAGGTCGGCTATCAGCTGGAGGATGCGCGGCGAGCGGCGGCCCACGGGATCCGCAGCGTTTTGATCACCGACATCGGGACGCTGGCCGCGTTCGGTCAGATGCGCAAGGCAGGATTCCTGCCCACCTCGATGCAGGCGAAAATTTCCGTCCTTCTCCCTCTCGCCAACCCGTTCGCGGCTCGGGTCGCGGTCGAGCTGGGCGCCGACACGCTGAACATCCCGACCGACCTGACGCTGCCGCAGATCGCGGCCATCCGGGCGGCGGTCGACATTCCGCTCGACGTCTACGTCGAGTCTGCCAGCGAGTTCGGCGGTTTTATTCGGTCCTACGAGGTCCCCGAGCTGATCCGCATTGCCTCGCCGGTGTACCTCAAGTTCGGCATCCGCAACGCCCCGGACGTGTATCCCTCCGGGTTGCACGTGCAGGCGACGGCGAGCCTCCTCAGCCGGGAGCGGGTGCGTCGCGCCCAAATCGTTCTCGAACTGATCGCCCGTAAGTCGCCGGCCGCGACCATGTCGAAGGCCGGCGGGGCCGGCGGGCTCGCTCTAATCGAGGCACCCAACGCGACATGGCTTGCTTCCGAGCAGGCCAAGGAGGTGCAGCCTTTGCGCGTCGGCGGGGGTGCGTAGACCAAATTAGTTAAGGAGGGAGACATGGATCAAACCGTCGAATATCGCGCGATCGAAGCAGAACCGCAAAGCGATCGACCCTGGCATATCGAAACCAACGGCACCAACGTGATCGCCGATGCCGACCGGCACGGCACGCCACGCGAACTCTTTTGGATCTGGTCGGCCGCCAACATCGGGATCCTCGGCATCACCTACGGCGCGTTTCTCGTCGTCTTTTATTCACTCAACCTGTGGCAGGGCATCATTGCGGCCACCGCGGGTGCCGTGATTGGCTTTGTCCTCGTAGGGTTGGTGGGCCTCGCCGGAAAGAAGGCCGGCGCCCCGACACTGATCATCTCGCGTGCCGCCTTCGGCGTTGACGGCAACTACCTGCCGGCGGCGATCAGCTACCTGTCCTTCATCGGCTGGGAGATCGTGGTCACGACGCTCGCCGTGCTCGCGGTCAACACCGTCCTCGTCCGGCTTGGCTTCGATGGCGGCAAGGCAACGCTGGTAGTGGCCTTCATCATCGTCGCAGCGGCCGGCGTCACGATCAGCTTGCTCGGCCACGCGACGCTGCTGCGCATCCAGAAATGGTTCACGCTGGCGTTCGGCGCCCTCACCGTGGTGTTCATGGCGCTGATGTGGGGCCAGATCGACTGGGGCAAGGTCGGGGCGTTGCCGAGCGGCAACCTAGCCGGCTTCATCGGCGGCATCTCGATCATCATGGCCGGCCTCGGCATCGGCTACGTCGCCGGCGGCGCCGATTACACGCGCTACCTGCCGAAGAAATCGAGCAGTGGCGCCATCGTTGGCTGGACCACGCTCGGCGCCAGTTTGCCCCAGGTCATCCTGATGATCTTCGGCCTCTTCCTGACCGCCAGCAACGCCACCCTCGCCACCACCGCCGATCCGATCGGCGCGCTGGCGAAGCCGCTGCCGACCTGGTTCCTGGTGCCCTACATGATCGTCGCAGTGGGCGGCCTGGTGGCGGCCACCGTCGTCAACCTCTACTCGTCGGGCCTGAGCCTGATGGCCCTCGGGGTGAAGCTGCCCCGCTATCGGACCGTGCTCGTCGACGCGGCCCTGATGGTCGTGGGATGCAGCTACCTGCTGTTCTTCTCCAGCAACTTCTTCGGACCGCTGTCGGGCTTCCTCGTCACGCTCGGTGTGCCGCTGGCGGCGTGGACCGGCATCTTCCTGGTTGACATGTTCACCAAGCGGCAGGCTGGTTACGTCGAACGGGACTTCTACAACCGAGCGGGCGTCTACGGCGGCTTCGGCGTCCCGGCGCTCACCTCGTTGGTGGTGTCGACCGTCGTGGGCCTTGGCCTGGTGACGTCGACCACCGGCGCGCTGGCATGGGAAGGCTTCTTGCTCGGGCCGTTCGGCGGCAAGACCGGCCCCATCGGGAGCAGCAGCATCGGGATCATCCTCGCTCTGGCAGTGGGCGCACTGCTCTACTGGGTCCTGAGCGCCTCGATGCAGAACCGCACGCGGGCCGCGACGGCGGTGCTCGAGGAGCGAATCCCGGCCGGCCGGAGGTAAGTCACGCCAAGCGAAATCCGGATCGACAGTCTGACGTCGCAACTCTTTGAGGTGGGTGCTCCGTTCGTCGCGCAGGAACTGGAGCACCCAACCGTGCGTGCCCTGATGCGCGGCACGCTGACCGATGCACAGGCGCGCTACTGGCTCGAGCAGGACTACCTCTATCTGCTCGAGGAGATTCGAGTTCTCGCGCGGCTGGCCTGGCAGGCGCCGCCGAGTCATCGCGCCGACCTGATCGACCTCGCCTGGAACGTGATCCACGAAGAGCTCCCCAAGCACATCGCGATGTGCGAGCGGTTCGGCGCGGAGCTCGCTCGCGCCGTCAAGGGACCAGCGACATCCGCCTATACCGCCTGGCTGCTGGATAAAGCCGCCCACTACGGCGTCGGCATGGTCGCCCTTCTCTCCGGACTCTGGGGCTACTCGACGCTCGGCCAGCAGATGACCGTCCCCAGCGAGGCGCGCTTCAAGGACTGGGTCGAGTCCTACCGCGATCCCGCGTTTCCCGCGCTGGCGCGGCGCTACGCCGACATGGTCGACGAGGTGACGGTCGAGCCGCGAATCGCGACTGCGACCTTTCTCGAGGGCATGCACCACGCGCTCGCCTTCTGGGACATTCCGCAGACGGCGCCATGAAGTCCCGGCAGGCGCTGCTCCCGGCCCCGAACCGGCCGTTCGAGGTCGTCGAGTCGGAGGTCCCGCGCCTCGCCGAGGGCCAGATCCTGGTCCGGCAGGAACTGTGCGGCGTGTGCGCGACCGACGCGCACATGTGGAAGGGGCACCTGCCCGGCGTCATCTACCCGCTCGTCCTCGGCCACGAGGCGCTCGGGATCGTCGCGGAAATCGGCGGCAACGCTCGGCGGGTCGACTGCGTTGGGCAATCCGTCTCCGTCGGTGACCGGATCTATATCGTGCCCGGCATCTCGTGCGGCGTCTGCTACTTCTGCGTCCGGCTGCACGAACCCACCCTCTGCCTGAACGGGACCGGCACTGGATTCAATCCGTTTCCCGAGCGTCCGTGGCTGCACGGCGGCTGGTCCGAGTACATCCTGATCGATCACCCGCGCCAGACATTCGTCAAGCTGGAGACCCTCGACGCCCAGGCCGCGCTCTTTTTGGAGCCGCTCGCGGTTGGGATCCACGCGTGCAACCGGGTCACCTTTCGCGCCGGTGACGTTGTCGTCATCCAGGGTGCCGGTGCCGTCGGGATGGGCGCACTGATCGCCGCCAAAGAATCGGGCGCGCACCGCACCATCGTCCTGGGCGCGCCGGCCAGCCGGCTCGAGATGGCAAAGGCGCTGGGCGCCGACGTCACGATCAACATCGAGGAGGTCCGCGACCCGGAGGAGCGGATCGCGCGGGTTCGCGCCGAAACGAGTTACGGCTACGGCGCGGATGCGGCGATCGAGTGCACGGGGTTTCCCGCGAGCGTGCCGGAGGGACTCGACATGCTTCGCCGTGGCGGTACCTATGTCGTGGCCGGCCACTTCACGGATCGCGGCACTGTCGAGGTCAACCCCTTTCGTCACATGAACAACCTGCACGTCACGATCCGCGGGTCGTGGGGTGCCGAGGCGGCGCACTTCATCCAGGCGCTCCCCATCCTCGCCTCGGGCCGCTACGACACGGCGTCGATCGTCTCGCATCGCGTGCCGCTGGCTCGAGCGCTGGATGTCTGCGTCGCCCTGACCACCGACTACCGGCTCGACGGCGCGGAAGTGAGGAAGGTCGCGATCGAGGCCAGCCTGCCCTGAGGCGCGCGATTTCGCGACGCCGTTACGACCGACTCTATATCGGGGGCGGATGGGTCACGCCGTCGGGTTCGGGTCACATCGCGGTGATCAACCCCTCGACCGAGAAGCACTTCGGCTGGGTCCCGAGCGGGACGACGGACGACGTGGACGCCGCGACTCGGGCGGCGGCCGGCGCGCTCCCCTGGTTGGCCGAGATGTCGATGAAGGAACGCGGCGATGCCCTCGACCGGATCGCCGATGGCATCGAGGAGCGCGCCGACGAGATCGCGGTGATCGTCTCGCAAGAGGTCGGCACGCCGATCGAACGGTCGTTGGAATGGCAGGCGAAGCAGCCGGTCACGGTCACTCGACTCTATGCGCAGATGGCGCGAGGCTACGCGGTCGATCGGTCCCTCGACAACTCGCTGATCGTTCGAGATCCCGTCGGTGTCGTGGCGTGCATCACACCCTGGAACTTTCCGCTTCACCAGATCATGCTGAAGGTGGCGCCGGCGCTGGCCGCGGGCTGCGCGGTGGTGCTGAAGCCGAGCGGGCTGGCGCCGCTCTCCGCGTTCATCCTCGCCGAGGTCATCGAGAAGGCCGGACTGCCGCCTGGGGCCTTCAACCTGGTGTCGGGTCCCGGCGCGTCGGTCGGCGAAGCCCTGGCCACGAGCCCGCACGTCGACATGGTGAGCTTTACCGGTTCGACGGCGGCCGGGAAGGGCGTGGCGGCGATGGCGGCGGAATCGATGAAGCGGTTCACGCTCGAGCTCGGTGGCAAGAGCGCCAGCGTCGTGCTGGAGGACGCCAACCTCGACGAGGCGGTGGCGAACTCGGTGCATAACTGCTATGCCAACGCGGGCCAGACCTGCGCCGCCTGGACGCGGTTGGTCGTTCCTCGACGACTGATGACGCAGGTCGAAGCGATCGCGGCCGCAACCGCCGAAGAGTATGTCCTGGGCGACCCGCTCGATCCGGCGACCACCATGGGACCGCTGGTTTCAGCGAACCAGCGCGACACGGTGCGCGGCTTCATTGCCTCGGGTGTGGATGAAGGCGCGCGCCTCGTGACCGGCGACATGGAACCGCCAGACCGGCTCGATCGGGGATTTTTTGTCAAACCAACCGTATTCTCGAATGTGTCTCCCAGCATGGTGATCGCGCAGCAGGAAATCTTTGGACCGGTGCTGGCGATTCAACCGTACGACACGGTCGACGAGGCGGTGCGAATCGCCAATGACTCGGTCTACGGACTGTCCGGAGCGGTGTGGTCGGCAGATCCAAAACGGGCGCTAGCGGTCGGGCGCCGGCTCCAAACCGGCCAGGTGTTCGTCAATGGGGCCGCCTTCAATTACCGCGCTCCGTTTGGCGGCTACAAGCAGTCCGGCATTGGTCGTGAGTTCGGCGAGTTTGGTTTCGAGGAGTACCTCGAGCTGAAAGCGATCCAGCTGCCAAAGGCGGCGTTGGTCGGCTGATGTCGCGCTTTCGAGTCGGCGTGCAATTCCATCCCCAGCACACCAGCGTGGGCGAACTTCGCCACGCCTGGCAACGCGCGGACACGATGGGCGTCGACAGCATGTGGGTCTGGGATCACTTCTTTCCCCTCTATCCCCGTGGCGGACCGTACCTCTGGCCCCCTGCGGACGACCTGGAAGGAAGCCACTTCGAGGCCTGGTCGCTGCTGGCCGCGATGGCCGCCGACACCGCGAAGGCGCAGATCGGGGTCCTGATCAGCAACATCTATTTCAGAAATCCGGACCTGCTGGCGGACATGGCCCGCACTGTCGACCACCTCAGCAGCGGCCGCCTCATCCTCGGGCTCGGAGCGGGCAACATCGAACGGGACTTCCGCGAGTACGGGATCCCATTTGCCAGCACGGCCGACCGCCTCAAGGGCCTGGAGGTGGGGATCGGGCGCATCAAGACGCGGCTCGGCCGCCTCGACCCCAAGTCGATCGGGAGGATGCCGGTCCTGATTGGCGGAAGTGGGACGAAGGTGACGCTCCGACTGGTCGCGCAATACGCCGACATGTGGAACTCGTTCGGCCCGCCGGAGGAGTATGCCAAGCAGAACCAGGCGCTCGACGAGTGGTGCCGCGATGTTGGCCGCGATCCGCGCGCGATCGAGCGAACGGTTCTGCTTGATGTGCCCGAAGAGGCCGAACGGCTCGATGAGTTCCTTACGGCTGGTGTCCAGCATGTGATCGTTGGATGCGGGCATCCCTTCGACCTGGGGCCGATCCAGGACCTGTTGCGTCAAGCCCGCCCGAACTGATTTTCCGTAGCGGTCATCTCAGTCGTAGAGCAGCCGCGCCCATTCGTCGCCGGAAAAGTCCAGGTGCAGGCCGCGGAACGGACCGACGCCACCAACGGTGACCGGGATGGTTCGAGGCATGCGGGGCATGATGCGCGGGTCGAGCAGGATCCGCCGGCCGGTCACGCCGCCGATATCGACCAGCGGGGACTGCTCATCGCCTCGGCGGCTCCGACGGAGCCGTAGGTCACGAATGTGACCCCCGCCTCAACAGCGCGCGTCGCTATAGGCGATGACGAGCGCGTCCCGAGTCGGGTGCTCGGTGAGCCAGCGCCGGGCGCCCTCATCGAATATGATGGCGAACTCATCCATCAGGCGATTATGGCGCGGCAGGCCGGCCCGCGGGCCGCCTCGCTCCGGCCGTATGGTCTTTTGGAATATCTTGTTCGCTAGCAAGATTCATATCAACAAGCCAATGCCGGACGCGACGGGCTTCCACATCGCGGAAGGGGTCCCTCCCCCCTCCCCTTCCGCCCCCTTCTCAATCGGCGATCGCTTGGTCGACTTTGAGCTGCCGGACCATCATGGCAACCGCCGGCGGCTGGCCGAATTGGTGGGCGGCGACCCGGCCATCCTCCAGTTCTATCGCGGTTTCTGGTGCCCGAAG
>Ga0307478_10003204_pt1 | contig 12280 bp, 9 predicted proteins | sample atmos_gasesECM4C_2_FD_203713 | JGI IMG/M metagenome (GOLD analysis project Ga0307478, IMG submission 203713) | Hardwood forest soil microbial communities from Morgan-Monroe State Forest, Indiana, United States - atmos_gasesECM4C_05 | ecosystem: Environmental > Terrestrial > Soil > Temperate...
TCCCGCGCCGCCAAAATCAAATCCGCTGAAATCAACCTGCCCGCCCTGCGGCTGACCGGGAGCGCCGCCCGCAGCCGGCCCGGGACCGGCGTCAGAATAAAAACCATACTGGTCGTACATCTGGCGCTTTTTCGTGTCCGAGAGAACGTCGTATGCTTCCTGAACTTTCTTAAATTTTTCTTCGGATGATTTGTCGCCGGGATTCAGGTCGGGGTGATATTTGCGCGCAAGTTTGCGATAGGCCTGCCGAATTTCCTTAAGCGGCGTTTTCTTGGAGACGCCAAGCGTCTCGTAGTAATCCTGTTTGGTAGTGGTCGCCATGATTTCCCTTTCGCGCGCGGCCAAAAACAACTTCCGGCGCGAAGCTGAGGCGATTTACAGTTTCGCCCAGCGGGCGTTCAATTCCGTCAATTCCTGCTGCTCGCGCCCGAATTCTTCGCGGCGCCGGCGACGGTCTTCGTCCAGCCGCCCGGCCATTCCAGATTCTTTTTGATTGGCGCGTTCGATCCACTTATCAATCCATTTGATTCGCGGTTCAACACCTGCGCTATCGGAACGAAATTTCAGGAGCGCGCCGCTCATTTCCACCGCGCGCGGAAGAAAATCCGGCGGCGGCGCTTGCTGCGTGTCGTAGAACAGGCGCTTCCAATCAGCACTGGGTGTTTCGCTGATGGGAACCTGCACCAGATAAAAATCCTCGCGCAACTTTTGTACGGCCAATGGCGGCCCCATGCGCCGCACGCCTTCAAATGTAGTCAAACGCGCTCCTCGCTATTCCGTAATGCGTGCTCGTTTAGTTCGGTTTCTTGGTGTTGTCCACGTCGACGAACTCGGCGTCAATCACGTCGCCTTGTCCGGGCGTCTTCGGCGGCGCGTTTCCATCCGAACTGGATTGCGAACCACCGTCGCTTGGGCCTCCGCCTTGCGCCTGACCCGCGGACGCCGCGGTTGCTTTGTACATCGCTTCGGCGATGGTGTGCGTGGCAGTTTCAAGTTGCGCGCTGGCCGCAGTGATGGCTTCGACATCCGTTCCGGCCAAAGCCTTGCGGCAATTTTCGATCGCTTCCTCGGCGGTCTTGATGTCGGACTCGCTTAACTTCTCGCGATTTTCTTTGATCAACTTTTCCGCTTGATAGACGCGCATGTCGCACTGATTGCGCGCTTCGATTTCCGCCAAGTGCTTCTTATCTTCCTCGGCATGAGATTCGGCGTCGCGACGCATGCGCTCCGCTTCGTCCTTGCTGAGACCAGTGGAAGAAGTAATCGTAATTTTCTGTTCCTTCTTCGTGGCCATGTCCTTCGCGGAAACGTTCAGGATTCCGTTCGCGTCAATGTCGAAAGTTACTTCGACTTGCGGCACGCCGCGCGGTGCGGGTGGAATTCCGATTAAATGGAATTTCCCAAGCGTGCGGTTATCACGCGCCAGCGGACGTTCGCCCTGCATCACGTGAATTTCCACGGACGTTTGGTTGTCGGCGGCAGTCGAAAATGTTTCCGACTTGCGCGTGGGAATCGTCGTATTGCGCGTGATCAGCGTGGTCATTACGCCGCCGTAGGTTTCAACGCCCAATGAGAGCGGTGTCACGTCCAGCAGCAGAATGTCCTTCACTTCTCCGCCCAGCACTCCGCCTTGAATTGCGGCGCCGATGGCGACGACTTCGTCAGGATTCACGCCCTTGTGCGGTTCTTTGCCGCCGAAAAGTTCCTTGACGATATCCACGACGCGAGGAATGCGCGTTGATCCGCCGACGAGCACGACTTCGTCAATTTTATCGGCGGTGAGTCCGGCGTCCTTCAATGCTTGCTTGGTTGGGCCTACCGTGCGTTGCAAAATATCCTCGATCAATTTCTCGAGCGTGGTGCGCGTGAGCTTTTTGGTCAAATGCTTTGGGCCGGAAGCGTTGGCCGTCAAGAACGGAAGATTGATTTCCGTTTCCATCAACTGCGAAAGTTCGATCTTCGCTTTCTCGGCTGCTTCACGCAGGCGCTGCAACGCCATGCGGTCATTGCCGAGGTCGATGCCTTCGTCTTTCTTGAATTCAGCGATAATCCATTCCACAATCTTCTGGTCGATGTCGTCGCCGCCCAAGTGCGTGTCGCCCGCGGTAGATTTCACTTCGACCACGCCTTCGCCAACTTCGAGAATGGAAATGTCGAATGTGCCGCCGCCAAAGTCATACACGGCGATGGTCTCATCCTTCTTCTTGTCCAGACCGTATGCAAGCGCGGCTGCCGTCGGCTCATTGATGATGCGGACAACTTCCATGCCGGCAATTTCTCCAGCCTGTTTGGTGGCCTGACGCTGCGCGTCATTGAAATACGCGGGAACGGTGATGACGGCCTTCGCAACTTTTTCGCCCAGGAAATCTTCGGCCGCGGTCTTCAACTTCTGAAGAATCATCGCGGAAATTTCCGGCGGACTATATTTCTTGCCCATGATTTCGACGCGCGCGTCGTCGTGATCGCCGCTGACTACTTTGTAGGAAACGCGCTTTGCTTCTTCGCGGACTTCGTCATAGCGGCGCCCCATGAAGCGCTTGATGGACGAAACGGTATTCTCCGGATTGGTAACGGCTTGGCGTTTTGCAACCTGTCCTACGAGGCGCTCGCCCGATTTCGTGATGCCGACGACGGATGGAGTCGTGCGTCCGCCTTCCTGATTGGGAATGACTACCGGCTCCCCGCCCTGCATTACAGAAACAACTGAATTTGTAGTCCCAAGGTCAATTCCTATGATCTTACCCATTGTTGCTGTTCCTCCCCCAACGGATTCAGATGCAAAATAGCGGTCGAAGGCTCAAACGCCTATCACGACGGGCCCCATTATATAAGTTGAGTGCGAGATTGTCAAGTATTTATTCTACGCTTATAACTCTATGTTTGTGAATGACTTACGAGATCACAGACTTGACGTACTCCCCTAAGTCCTTTATTTGCAACACTTACATCGAGATCGCTGTAAGTCCTTCATTTGCAACACTTACAGAAACAGGGGGAGGGGGGCATGGCGGTATTTTTTGAGGAGGTGAAATCCTGACGATTTCTGTGCCGCGATTCTGTGCCGCGATTTCGGGAGCCACTGGTCAATCAGTGAGGCTATGTTGGTGATTCTCGGTTGCTGTGGAGTTCCGTCCAAAGCGTAGCTGACGTGGCGCAGTAAATGAGCATCGAAACTGTTAGGTGCTCTGCGCGATGGCTGGAGTGCCGCGAGGCGCGAGTTTCGGTTACAATGTTTCGGCTCTTAGAAAAGTTAATCGTCCACGGAGGAGTTTTTATGATCAGGAAATCATCAAGATGGTTTGCCGGACTTGCCGTGGCAAGTGCCGCGATGGTGATCGTGTTCGCAGGGTCGCTTTCGGCGACGAAAACCGCCGCTGCGCAAACAAAAGCTGTACATGTGGACTTGACGGCGGAGAAATCCATGGGCACGAAGAGCGCGCCGATTACGCTTGAGGTTTACAGCGATTTTCAATGTCCGTCATGCCGGCTGTTTTTCCTGAACGCTACAACGCCGCTGATGAATGACTACGTGGCGAGCGGGAAAGTGTATTTGATCCACCATGATTTTCCGCTGCCTATGCACGCGCATTCTCTTGACGCCGCGAAATGGGCGAATGCCGCCGCTGAAATTGGAAAATTCCGCGAAGTGGAAACTGCGCTTTACACTAAACAGGACGCCTGGGGCGCAACCGGCAAGATTGATGATGCACTGGGTAACGTACTGACTCCGCCGGAAATGAAGCGCGTGCGCGGACTGTTGGACAGTCCGGAAGTAACTGCGTCAATTCAGCACGATGAAGATCTGGCGAAAGCCAAAGGTCTAACGGGAACGCCTTCTATTTTTATTATTCACAAAGGCCAGACTTTTCCGCTGCCGGCAGCGGGCGCTACATACAATCTGCTGAAGCAATATATTGATTATCTGCTCGCCCAATAAAATCAATGGACACCGCTTCCACAATTCCTACGGCAAGCGCGCGCGCTGTTTGGCCGCGATGGCTGCTGCTGGCCGGAAGGCTGATTCTAGGCGGCGTTTTTTTGTATGCCGCTTATACGAAATTGAGCCAGCCGTGGATGCTGTTCGCGATGTCGATCAATTCGTATCAAGTGGTTTCAGAGTCATCGACAAAGTTGCTGGCGCAAACGCTGCCGTGGTTTGAACTTGCACTGGGAGTCATTTTGGTAACCGGCTGGGTTCTGCGATGGAGCGCGACCGTGGCTTCGGCGCTGCTGCTGTTTTTCTTCAGCGTAATGTTGCACGCGTACATGAAAAACCTGGAAATTTTTTGCGGGTGCTTCGGCGTGGGAGAAAAACTTGGGCCCTTGACGCTGCTGCGCGATGGCTCGCTTGCGGCGCTGGCCATTGCAGTGGCAACGGGCGCGTTCCTTATGCATCGTAGCAGATCGTAAACTTTCGGAGTTTTTCCCGCTCGACGGCGCGACGAATTGCAATAGAATGGCATTCACAATGAAAACAATTCTTATCTCCATTCTGATGGCCGCAGTAGTGGGCGCTCCCGCGTTGCAGAAAACCGCGGGTGGCGCGCCACGCGCGGATCAGGAAGACAATATTCGCGAAGCGGTTTTCCGTTACCAATTCAAGAGTTTTGATTTATTGGTGGCGTATCATTTTATTTCCATGTACGGCAAGAATCCTTCGGCCGCGATGTTGCAGCGGTTTCACGGCGAACAACCTCCGGTGCTGCCTGTTTCTGAATCCGAAAAATTGAAGAAACCTATGAAGTTGATTCAAAATCGCAACGATTTCAAGCAGGGCGCGCTTTTCAATCAGGGCCAAATCAAATGGATTTCGGATACGAAAGCGGACGTGGACGGCGGTTTTGAGTGCGGCGATATTTGCGACGAGGCTACTGGCGTTTATCACGTTTCACGCCAGGATAATAAGTGGGTTGTAGATTCATTCGACGCGGCCCCAGCCGCAGGCAAGCCGAAGAAGTAGTTTGAGGGCAGATCGGCACAGTCTGTTCCTGAAATCCCACAAACCCTCGAATCGCCTAGCTTCGAGGCAAGCGGATGCATCGAGCCGAGTCCAGCTACTGTAAGTCCTTCAATTTCCAAGTCTTCCGCTGTTTGGAAATGCTTTGCGGTGGGAGTCCAATAGCGAATGGCCGTTTCCGTGCATGACTATCACGGTGGGATGGGTGCACACTCTGAGCGTGAACGCATCGCGGTTGCGCTACAATTTGGCGGTAATCATTATCTGAGTTCCTCTGAGAACTAATGAAGCTTCCGATACCAAAACTGCGAATTCGTGGACGCACCGTAATCGGACGGCTGGCGTTTGCGTTGCTTTTATTCTGCGCGATTGTGCTGGGCGCTGCCGCGGGACTTTTATTTGTGTATTCCAGCGATTTGCCGGCGGTCCGCGCGCTGGAAGATTATCACCCAAACGTTGTTACCGAGCTTTACGCCGATGACGGCACACCGGTTGGAAGCTTTGCTCTGCAACGCCGAATTTTGCTGAATTACGAGCAGATTCCTGCGGTGCTTCGTAACGCGATCATCTCTGCGGAAGATCAGCATTTTTTTGATCACTGGGGCGTAGACCTGCCGCGCGTGGCGCAAGCCGCGTGGCGGGATATTGTGCGCCGCAAACTTGCCGAAGGCGCCAGCACGTTGACACAGCAGTTGGCGGGTACCCTTTTTTTAGATCGCTCCGACCGCAGTTTCCATCGCAAAGTAGAAGAAGCGTTGCTCGCAATTCAGATTGAGCGCCGCTACACCAAGCAGCAAATTTTCGCGATGTACTGCAACCAGATTTATCTGGGTCACGGCGAATACGGAATGGAAGCGGCGTCGGAATTTTATTTCGGCAAGCCGGTGGGCCAGTTGACGCTTCCTGAAGCGGCAACACTCGCGGGAATAATTCCCGGACCGATTTATTCGCCGGTGCTGCACGCGTCGAAAGCGCTGGCGCGGCGCAATACGGTAATTGATTTGATGGCGCGCGAAGGAAAAATCACAGAGGAACAAGCGCGGCAGGCAACTCAGACTCCGCTTACGTTGCATCTTCAATATCCGCGCAATGATTTGGCACCCTATTTCTTTGAGGAAATTCGCAAATATCTGGAAAGCACCTACGGCACCGAAGCGGTGCACGAGCGCGGCCTGCGCGTTTACACCACGCTAAACATAAAGATGCAGCGCTCCGCAAATCAGGCGGTTCGCGATGGATTGCATGTTTACGATCGCCGCCACGGCTGGCGCGGACATTTGAAGAATGTTTTCGCGGATCATCTCGGGACGCTGACAAGTTACGACGACGATGATTGGCATCATACCATTGAAAAAGGAGATTACGTCTCCGGCCTGGTGACGGCGGTGGACGCCACGGCTGCAATTGTAAAAATTGGGCAGTATCGCGCCGTGGTTGGCGCGCAAGATTTCGCATGGACGGGACGCAAATCGCCCGGACAGCTTTTTCATCCCGGAGATGTGGGCGAATTCCATGTGAAAGAAATATCGGGCAACACGCTGAAGGTGGATGTGGAACAGCATGTAATTCCGCAAGCGGCGCTGGTGGCGATTGATAACGCTTCGGGCGAAGTGAAAGCGCTGATTGGCGGCTACAGTTTTGACGAATCGAAATTTAATCGCGCTACGCAGGCGTACCGACAGGTCGGCAGCTCGTTTAAAATTTATGTGTATTCGGCGGCGATGGAGCAGGGCTTCGGGCCCTTCGACACGATTCTGGACGCGCCGTATACCGTCGTAAGCGGCGGCCAGGATTATTCGCCGCAAAATTATGACGGACATTTCGAGGGCGTGATCACGCTGCGCCGCGCGATGGACGGCTCGCGAAACGTGCCTGCAGTGAAAGTGACGGAAAAAATCGGCATCGAAAAAGTTGTGGAGATGGCCAAACGATTCGGAATCACTTCATCGCTGCCGCCATATCTTCCGCTTGCTTTGGGCGCTGCAGATATGCGCTTGATCGAGCACACTTCCGCGTTCACAGTTTTCCCGAATGATGGAATTCGCATCGAGCCACATCTGGTGCGGCGCGTGACAACTTATGACGGTGCATTGCTGGAGGAAGCGCGGCCGAATGTGCAGGACGTCGTTTCGCCGGAAGTTGCGCGCACCATGACGGCGATGCTGGAAGACGTGGTGCAACACGGCACCGGAGTTCGCGCGCGCACGCTGAACCGGCCCAGCGCCGGGAAAACCGGCACGACCAACGATTTCACAGACGCATGGTACATCGGATTCACGCCTTCGCTGACCGCGGGCGTGTGGATCGGCAACGACGACAAAGGCATTTCGCTTGGCAAAAAAGAAACCGGCGCGCTAGCCGCGCTTCCGGTTTGGCTGGAATTTATGCAAGGCGCCACGGCCGGTACACCCGTGCAGGATTTCCAGAACGTTAGCTCGCTGGATAGCGAAGCAGGATCTCATCCGGTGACGGTAGACACGCTGGACCTTGCGCCGACGGAGCCCACCGAGCAGGGACTGCCTCCGACTGGTGGCGACGCTACGGAACCACCTGCCACCGCAAAACCGGATGCGAAACCCGAAAAACCGGCGCCGAAAATTCCGCCACCGCCGCCGGTGATCAAACACACGCCGGGCGCTCCATTGAAGCCCGGGAACCAGCGATAGCCTGGAATTCTGAATGCCGAGTAGGACATTCTCCCCTTGTACTTCGACAAGAGCTCGCGTATATTTCCCTGTAGAAGTAACAGGGGAATGAATGGCCGCCGATCGAATTGAATTGCCTCAGGGAACTTTGGACATGCTCATTCTGAAAACGCTGGCGCTTGAGCCGCAACACGGCTGGGCGATCTCCGAGCGCGTGCAACAAATTTCCAAAGACGCTCTTCAGATTCAACAAGGCTCGCTTTATCCGGCGCTGCACAGACTTCAACGCCGCGGATGGATCAAGGCTCATTGGGGAACATCCGACAATAACCGGCGCGCGAAATATTACGAGCTGACGCGAGCGGGGCGGAAACAGCTTGCAGTGGAAAGAACGGCGTGGCGAAAATTGACCGCCGCGGTGGCACACATCCTGGAGAGTGCCTAAGGAGTCCGCAATGTTGAGCGATATGCTTTTTCGTCTCAAGTCACTGTTCCGGCGGAATGTGGTCGAAGCCGAACTTGCCGAAGAACTGCACGTGCACATGGACCGTGAAGTCGAAAAGCTAATGCAACGTGGCGCAACCCGCGAAGAAGCAACTCGTCGAGCTAGACTGGCATTCGGCGGCGCGGACAAAGTGAAAGAAGAATGCCGCGAGGCACGCGGAGTGCATTTCGTGGAAACCACACTGCAAGACTTGCGCTACGCCGCAAGGACTTTGGGAAAAAATCCGGGATTTACAGCTGTGATCGTGTTGACACTCGCGCTGGGCATCGGCGCGTGCACCGCGGTATTCAGCATTGTGAATGCCGTTCTGCTGAAGCCGTTTCCCTATCCATCTGCGGAGCGAATTGCTTTTCCATGGCGCCTGGCGCCGCACGGAATGCAATTGGGTTATGACGAAATTCCGTGGGGCCGTTCCGATTTCCTGCTGCTCGCAAGAGAATCAAAAGCCTTTCAATTTCTGGGAGCGTTCAAGGGTGATTCTTTCAATCTGACTGGCGCTGGAGAACCGGTGCGGCTGAATGGACTTCGCGCCTCGGCGGGATTTTTCCCGGCACTTGGCGTCGAGCCGATACTTGGCCGGACCTTCACCGCCGCGGAAGATTCTTCCGGCAATGAACATGTCGCGATCTTGAGCTATTCCCTTTGGCGCGAACAATTCGGCGGTGATCCGGCGATTATCGGGCGTTCTGTGGACATGAACGCTTCGGCCTACACGATCGTAGGCGTAATGCCGGCAGGATTTACTTTTCCGCGGCCTGAAGAAATGCCGGGAGGATTCACGTTTGAGCGCGACATTCGAGTGTGGGTTCCGCTCGCTCTCCCGACCGGACCGCCAATTCCGGGCGAGGATTCCGAGCTTGCTGTTGTCGGGCGCATGAGCCCGGGAATTTCAGTTCCTCAAGCACAAGCGGAAATGAATTTAATGACCAAGCACCTCGAAGATTTCTACGGCGGCAAACAAGCGGTCGGTTGGTTTGACGCGCGCGTTACACCGCTGGCGCGGCAAGCGATCGGGGATACGCGCCGCCCGCTGCTCCTTATATTCGGCGCGGTCGGAGTGGTGTTGTTAATCGCCTGCTCCAATATCGCCAGTCTGGTGCTGGCGCGTTCGCTGGCACGCCATCGAGAATTCACACTGCGCGCGGCGCTTGGAGCCGGCCGTGTTCGCGTTGCACGCCAGCTCCTTACGGAAAGTTTACTTCCGGCAGTTGTTGGCGGTGCGGTGGGCATTCTATTTGCCGAGGCGGCAATACATTTCATAAAAGTCTTTGGTCCCGCAAATCTTCCGCGTCTTCAGGATGTGGCGCTGGATTTTCGTGTACTGGCATTCGCGACCGGATGCTCGCTGTTCACCGGAATTCTATTTGGGCTGGCGCCGGCACTCGGAATGTCTCGAATCAACCTGGCGGAGTCGCTGAATCAAGGGGGACAAAGAGTATCCGGCGGCGGAACCGCTTCTCAAGTTCGGAAGGCGCTGCTGGTGTGCGAGGTCGCGCTGGCTTTTGTTCTCGTGATCGCCGCGGGGCTGCTGGCACAAAGTTTTTTCCATTTACTCTCCACCGATCCTGGATTCCGCGCGGAGCACGTTCTCACGTTTGAACTTTCTCTCCCTGAAGTGAAATATCCGGACCAAGAACATATCGCCGCGCTTTATCAACGAGCGATTCACAGTCTGCAATCGCAACCGGGAATTGAATCGGCGGCAATTGTGGAGACTTTGCCGATCGGGGGCGCCACCGAAAGCACCGGTATTCGCATTCCCGACTGGACGCCACCGCAAAGCGGTATTTCGAGTTACGCCAATTACACAATTACGTCGCCCGGTTTCTTTGCCACGGTCGGCGCGCCGATTCTGCGCGGCCGGGAATTCCTGGAAAGTGATGCGGCCACATCTATGCCGGTGACGGTGATCAATGACGCGATGGCAAAGAAATTCTGGCCAGGCAAGGACCCGATTGGAAAAAAAGTTGGTCCGGGAAGCTCGAAATATGCAGCGGCGACGATTGTAGGAATCGCCGCCGACGTGAAGCATCTTTCGTTACGCGAGGAGCCGGGCCCGGAAATGTATGTGCCTTACACGCAGAAAGTGTGGCCTTCGCTTCTGACGATGGAAGTGGTACTACGCACGCGGCTCGACGCCGCATCCGTGGTCGCGCCCGCGCGAATCGCGATTCACAGCGTGGATGCGGACTTGCCGATTACCAATGTGCGGACGCTGGCATCAATGGTGGACGACTCCGTCGCACAGCCGCGATTCTCGATGCTGCTGCTCGGAGCGTTTGGCGGGTTCGCGCTGATACTCGCGTGCATCGGAATTTACGGAGTTATTTCGTATTCGGTGGCGCAGCGAACGCGAGAGATCGGAGTTCGTGTGGCGTTGGGAGCCAGCCGCTTGAACATTTTCGGAATGGTGCTTGGTCAAGGCGCGCGTCTGGCCGCACTGGGAATCGCGGTGGGCATCGCGGCGGCGTTCGGTGTTACTCGAACGATGAGCAGTTTTCTGTATGAAGTGGGTCCGGCGGATCCTGCGACGTTCGCAATTGTGTGCGCGGTGTTGCTGGGAGTTGCTTCGATCGCCTGCTACATCCCGGCCCGGCGAGCGACGCGCGTGGACCCGCTCGTCGCGCTGAGACACGATTGATTAACGTTTCGATTTGCGCGAGTTGGCGCGAAACGAATCCCACCCCCGCGGAGCCAACGGGGTCTTTTTTCCGTCCGCGCTCACCAATTCGATGGAACCCGATCTGCGCGCAGATTTCGTACTCAGAATTTCACCAATTTTCGTGACCCGCGTTCCGCGAAATGATTTCGGGATTTGGTGTTCGCGAGACGGTGGCACAGTGAATATAAGTTGGTAGTCTTCGCCTCCGTGCAGAGCCAACTCCAGAGGATCGAATCGGGGGCGGTGGAACGACGGCGGCAATTTGACGGCGGGAACCTGCTTAGCAAATATGCGGGCGCTTACGCCGCTCGCCTCGCAAATGTGGGTCAAGTCAGTGCTGAGTCCGTCGGAAGTATCTGTGGCGGCCGAGGCTATGGGGGGGAGGATTGTCGTGCCCGTCAGCCATCGACCCAATTCGAGCTGAATTTTCGGGCGCAGGTGCTGCTCCAGCAATCGCTTCCAACGCCGATCTCGATGGAGCTCGCGCAAAACCAGGTCAAGTCCAACCTGCGCAGCTCCCAGCGTTCCGGTGACGTAGATTCCATCGCCGGGACGCGCTCCGGATCGCGTCAGTGCGCGGCCGCGAGGCACGTCGCCGCCGACGGTGATGCTCATTATTACGCTGGCGTTCTGTGAGGTGTCTCCGCCAATTAACACCATGCCGAATTCACCCGCGGCATGCGCCATACCTTTAATAACGCCGTCCAGCCACGCGCCCGAGCGGGCTGGCGGCAATGCGAGCGTCAGCATGAAGAAGCGGGGCGTTCCCCCCATGGCGGCAAGATCGCTCGTTGCGCGCGCCAGTGCTTTGTACCCTATAGCGTCCGGTGGATGCGCGTCCGCTAAGAAATGAACGTTCTCGAGGAATGCATCGCAGCTCAAAACGAGATCATGAGCGGCCTTGCCTGCGCCTGCCGGAAAGCCTTTGCGCAGAACGGCAGCATCATCGCCAACTCCCAGCCGGAGCCACGTCCCTGAGCGGCCTGACGGCCGGGTCGGCAGCTGCCTCCAAATCCGCTGAATGATTTGAGTTTCGCTTTGCATAACCTCAACCGGCCGGGCGCTTGTCGCCCTTGGGACAGCCATTCCGCCTGGCAAACATCTGTCCTTCGGTACAAATGGCGTGCGGAATCATCCTGCCACATACTATAGCTGGTAGAAAGCTGGGTGGGAGAGGAGACTTTCCCACAAGCGGAACGTCAAATTAAGGGTTGACTTGTTCCAAGCCGGGAACCTACACTTGCTGCGGTTGCGGACCAGGACTCTCCGTTCAGGCTGATGTGGGTTCGGAATTAGGCTCGCGTTAATTCAGCATCAAAAGTTGAGGCACCCAGCGCCTCGTCAATTGTAAAAATAGAAGTTTAGAGAACTGAGGAGCATGAAAACTCGGTTTTATACGTTCTTTGTTGCCTCAAATGACCAGAGCCGCATCCTGAAGCTCCGGGTACCTATCTATATCCTGCACATGCTGGCGGTGCTGGCCGTGGTCGGCGGGATCACGGTGATCGCGG
>Ga0307478_10003206_pt1 | contig 12275 bp, 13 predicted proteins | sample atmos_gasesECM4C_2_FD_203713 | JGI IMG/M metagenome (GOLD analysis project Ga0307478, IMG submission 203713) | Hardwood forest soil microbial communities from Morgan-Monroe State Forest, Indiana, United States - atmos_gasesECM4C_05 | ecosystem: Environmental > Terrestrial > Soil > Temperate...
GCCGCCGCCTGGCGGAGGTCGCGGGTGGCAACACCCTGCAGGGGGTAGGGCAGCAGGTCGGCTGCGTGCGGTTCCATCTCTTCGGCAAAGCGGTTGGCGATCACGCGTGCCAGCCGGCCCGAGAACGCCCGGGTCAGCAAGGTCCGGCGGGCGCGCCGCCGGTCGGCAAGAGCGGCGCGGTGGAGCGGGCTTGCACCGGATTCCGCGCATATGAGGAATGCCGTGCCCAGCTGCGCCGCGGCGGCGCCCAGCGCCAACACCGCGGCGACGCCTCGGCCGTCGCCGATGCCACCGGCGGCGATCACCGGCACCCTCACGGCGCTGGCGACCTGCGGCACCAGCGCCAGCGTTCCCGTGAGCGATCGATCTGGCGGCGCGAAGAAGCTGCCGCGATGGCCGCCAGCCTCGAACCCCGAGGCGCAGACCATGTCGGCGCCGCTTGCCTCGTGCGCTTCCGCTTCGTCGACAGTGGTCGCGACGCCGATCGTGAGGATGCCGCGCCGCTTCACCTCAGCCATGAGCGGCGCCGGCAGCACGCCGAAGATGTAACTGAAGACCCGCGGCCGGACCTCGAGCACCGCCTCGACCTGCGCCTCGAGCTGCCGTGGCTCCGGGCGTGGCGGCGCGTCGAGTGGCGGCAGGCCCAGCTCCTCTCGGTAGGGCTGCAGCAGCGCGAGCGCGCGCCGGCCGCCATCGGCAGCGCCCGTGGCACCGGCCGCCTCGACCGGATCGGTCCGCGGGATCCAGAGGTTCAAGGCAAACGGCTGGGAGGTTAGGCGCCGGATCGTCTCCCCCGCAGCCACGATCTCCGCCGGCTCCATGTGGTAGGCGCCTAGGGACCCCAGTCCGCCGGACTTGGACACCGCTGCCACCAGCGCTGGCGTGGAGTGGCCGCTCCCCATCGGTCCCTGGATAATCGGATAGCGGCAGCCGATCGCATCGGTGACGGGTGTCTTGGTCCACATGAGCTTGTCCCTCCGGCATCCTGGCCCTGACGGGCACCATTCTGCCAGATCGCCGGCCCGACCGATGATCGTTTACGAATCCATGAGCGGTGGCCTGCGAGCGTGCGGATGGCCTTGGCCAAGAGCGCTTGTTGGAACCGGTCGCCGCCGCGGCCAGCTCTTGTGGTGGCCAGCTCTCGCCTGGCTCCGTCCGCCGGCGCGGCACGGCGGGCCAGGCCCCCCCCAGCCCCGATAGCCGCTGGGGACTATCCTCAGCTGGGCACCTCCAATCCCGTTTTCTGTCGACGCGGGTGTAGGACGTCGCCGAGCTTGGCCAGCTGCGCAGCGCCGACATCGTGTTGCCGACCGCGGAGCTCGAGCCTCGGGAGCTGCGCCTACGCTGCGTGGTCCGCCCGACCGCGCCCAGGCCCTGCTCCCCGACCGCCTCGGTCTCTGCCTGCCCACCCGCCTCCGGATCTCGCCCTGCCAAGCCGAAATGTAGTGCCGACTCGCCGCTGATTCTCAGCCTAAGTGTCTGAAAACACTAGATCGGCCTTCGGCGAACTGGAGAAGTTGGGCTAGACCCAAGCCTACCTTCGAGGGCGTGCTCACAAGTCTGAGCCTGCCAACGAGCGACTCGATCGGCTGGGCGTAGCCATTGAACCCAGCCACCTGATAGAATTTAAGTTATGGCGCAGGTCTTAGATGCATGCACATCTGGTCATGTTTCCATTCTTATGGCCAAGGAGTCTCTCTCGCCTAACAGATTCCGTTTGGGAGGAAGGATGCCAGAACCCAGTCCCCATCCATCGTCCGGCAGCACTGCGGCTTGCTGTCTACTGCTGGCCGGCCAAGGCCGTTCGCACGCCCTCTCCTTCGTCATCGCGACCTTCATCCTGCTGCCCACGCTCCACCGAGGTGCCTGGGGCTCAGCTTCGTCGAGCGCACCTGCCACGCCGGCCGATTCCAGCACCTCCCATGTGACCGTGAGGATGATCCTCCTGCCACAGAAGAGCATCTGTTCGAGCTCCTACAGGCGCCCTCACACCGATTGTCCTAAGTTGACCGTGAGTGACGTCGAAGACCTCAAGGAGCAATACCTGGTGTCCGGCGCGTACGAACTGCTCCCAGGCCCACGGGCTGTCCGGCTGCGTCTCACACCTGCTTTCCAATCCGCATTGATGGCCGCAATCGACGCCAATGATTACGCAGTCATTCTCGAATTCGATTGGGGCACCACCATCACCGCCGTGGTCGACATCATCCGCAAGTCCGAGGCTCGGCTGCCAAACTGGTTGAACAAGAAGCACAAGTTCTATCGCAGCCAACACTGGTACACTCACCAGAATGCCAACGCTTTCGACCCCGCACGCAATGTAATCTGGCAAGTTACTCTTAACGGAGCCTTCTCATTTCTCTTCCGGATAGAAGGCGCTATTTTGAAGGAAGTAACCTGAAATGGCCGCCTCTGGCACCTCAGCTGCAGGTGAAGGGATTGGCGTCAAGATTCTGCTCATGATCGTCGACAAGCTGCTGCTGGGCATCGTTGCTGCTCTGGCCATCGCTGTTCTCCAGCACCGCTTGGAGGTGGCACAGGAGCGTCTCGAGAAAGCGAGGAAGCTTAATGATATCAACGTGGATAGGCCACTTGCTATAGCCGCCAACCTACCGGGCCACCTCGACCAATACATCACATATATGAACCATGTTCGCGCCGTCGAACTCAAAGTCACGCCAGAACGGCTCACCGAGCTACAGGGCAACATCGACGCGGACATCGTCGGCTGCTTGGCATTCTATACGAACAAGCAGCTCAGCGGCCTGGGTAAGACCATAAGGGAAACGGTCAAGAGAACGAAGGCGGTGGTGCTCACCTCGACGCTCAGCGTCGACGACATTGCCAGCCTGGAGAAGGCCAGGCACCTCGGGTACGAGTTCCATGCTTGCATCGTCAACCTGAGCGTCAGACGCGTTGAGGATCAGGTCAACTCGGCTCACGATCACGCATCGCCGACATCGCCCTCTCCCAGTGCCGCCATCGAGAGTTGCGGTCCTTCGTGATTGACGACGGAACTCTGCTCACCGCCCGCTGGGCGGTCGCTGTGGTTGACGACGGAGCGTTGCACCCCGCCTCCCGGCGCAAAGCGGGAGCGCGGCGGAGGAAACTGATCTTCGGGACCGCTTCGAGCGGCCGATGCGGTGCGAGGGTCCTGGTTTGCTCAGGAGTCCGCGGCATCCTCAACAGCGGCTACACCCGTGACGCCGCCTTCGTGGTGCGGACGGTCGGCGACGACAACGAGCCATGCCGCTTCTCGACCTGGGCGGCCAAGGCCGTGGCGCTGATCGGCCGCCTGCCCGACACGCTGGCCTCGCCGATGAACTCAAGATCGTCAGACGTAGGGAACAACAGCAGCCTTCATGGCAACGAGCCTCTTTAAGGACCGCAAATGGTGCCGACGATCAGAGTCGAGGCCATGGCCGGGCGCTCATGCTGAGTCTCCGTGACCACCCTTTGCAGTGTCTGTGCCGCGCAGCAGCCGCGAGAGGCCGCTCCGTTCGAGGAAATCGTCTGCGAGGTAAGCTCGTTGAGTTTCAAACAGGATCACGCCGTCGCCGTAGCAGAAGAGTTCACGTTGGGCGAAGGCTCGGAAGGCGCCAGACTGGCATCAACGGGCGGCTGCAGTGCAGCAGCGCCCGCGCGGGGTGGACCGCTACCTTCAACACCTGCACGAACCAGTTCGACAACCACGTGTATCGCCGGTACACAGCAGAGTTTTGGCATCGCCGCCACCTCCCAGACGTACACCGTGCCGCCCGGCGGTCGTGGCGAATGGCGCTGCCGGCATTTCGATCGCGGCAGGAATCGCGTCGCGGCCGACCTGCTGCGGAGCCACCTGCGCCTGAGCAAGGCCTACATCGAGGACAAGGACCTAGAAAATGATCCTCTCACAATGGCCGAGATCGCCTCGCAGAGAAGCGGTGCGGCCTTCATTCAGGCAACGCTACGTGACTTGACGGCTTTGCGACAAGGCCGCATTGTCAGGTTCGGGAGGGCTGATGAGCTTTCGAGAGAAGATTGACGAGCACCCATTCTCCTGGCTGGCCTCGGCAGCTACTGGCGGTTTTATGGCGGCTCTCGCGGTGACCGCAATGGTGATGCAGTTCACGGGAACAGAGACGGTGAAGCGAGGAGCGTGCATTGACTCAGGAATTCTTGCTAGGGATTATTTGAGCCGTTCCGAGCTCGACAAAGGATATCTTGGTAGGCCAGAAGTGGAAAGAAACTACATTTTGCGCGCGAATCTTGTGGATACCTACCTGCCTCGCGCCGAAGTGAACAGATCATTCATTCTAAAAGACGAGGTAGAACGGCTATTCGTTCTCCGATCTCAGTGCTTACCAGCAGGCGCGGAAACAAGAAGCCCCCGTGGCGAGCCAGAAGGAATAGCGTCTGGTCCGCAGCAAAAAGCTCTTGAAACACCCCGCGCGGGCGCTGCTGCACTGCAGCCGCCCGTTGATGCCAATCTGGCACCTTCACATAAACCGACAGCCACTCCGCGGCAGTCGCTGATTGACCGCGGGTTTTTCTTCCAATTCTCCGGTTGCTCACTATCTGGCTCTGAACTAACGTGTGATCTTACCATCACTAACAAAGAGGACGACAGGTTCTTTTCGTTAGAGTCAGGATCATCGAGAATAGTCGATGAGCAAGGTCGAGAATACCATGCATCGCGAGCTGTCATTGGAGCATCACGAGAGTCATCCGCGACGCTTCCAACTGGCGTGGTCATGGTCGGTAAAATGCAGTTTGAAGGCGTGCACCCTGCAGCGACGCGGTTGCAGTTACTGGAGATTCACTATTCTTTCGGGAGTGCAGGTAATTGGACGAGGCCGATAATAAAGTTCCACAACATCGATTTGTGATGGCGTCCTCGCGGCATCGCGAATACAATCGAACCGCCATGGCCAAGCCCGTCGCCTCAAGGAGCCGGCTCCTGCAGGCTCTGCGCCGGCGAGACCTCTGCCGTGCGGCGGTCGGCCCGAGACCATGGCGGCGGTACTCGATCACGGCCTGCCGCCATCGGCGAACGCGCCGCTCCATCCGGGACGCCCTGCCAGCCCCGCCCCCACCCGGCTCTGTCTCATCAACAGCCGTTTCGCCGTCGAGGCTGTCTGGCAGGACTTTCAGGGCCGGACCAAGCGTCGCGTTCGAGCGTGGTGCCGGGAGTTGCGGCCATTGCCGGTGCCTTCTCCCAAGGCAGCACCAGAGCAGAGTAGGCCCTGGATGGGACGCTTTTCCCCAGGCCCGCAGGTTCCGCGATCGCATCACGCACCCACCGCGACTGCAGGCTTTCGACGCGGACCAGGCTGACGCCGAGGCCCTTCTCAAGACCCGCTCCTGATGGCATCTTCAGGCCCACGATTGCATCACGCTCAATGCCGCGAAGTATGCAGCACTAGAATTGACTCACGCCAGCCAGGTCCCAGAGAGGGAGAACGATGAGCGAACAAGACACATTGCTGCTTCAGAAATTTACCCTTCTTCCCCGTTTTGGCCGCTTGCGTTTTCTGCTTGCCTGTGCCGAGCGGATGGTCCCCACTTTCCTGACGCTCTGGCCAGGTTCTCTCGCAGCTTCCTTTCAACTAGAGATGGAGGGCCAGCCTTCGAGGTTTGTGCTGACGGGCGCGCCGCTCCTCCTTGCTTGCCTCGAAACCCCTTGCTCCGCTAGCCTCGGTGCGGTGTCCTTCCTCCGCCGCCTCTTCTCGCCGCCGGATCGCGACCGCTTTGCGCGGAAGGCACATGCGCTGATCGCGTTCCGTGGTGTCGCGGGCGGTCGCGGGCTGGGTACGGGGTCGCTCCTCGCTGTCTCGCCGCCCAACGAGCCCGGCTCCCTTGTGCTCTCGTCTCCGATGCCACCGCCATCGTGTCTTGGGTTAGTTCCCGGCGGGCTTCGGACGGCTCTTTCCTCCGCCGCACGGCGGCGCGGCCGGCGATCGGCGGCACCGTCACAGCGGCCCTCGGCCACCCCCACCCCAACCGGTCGGCGGTGCCCCACGCGCCGCACCGTTCCTGCCAGCGGAGGTGCCAGACCCACCGCCTGCGCCGGCTGCTCCGGTGGTCCCACGGTTTACAAGTCCGCTCAAGGCGGCCCTCGGGGCGTCTCCAGGGCACCACCGGGCACCGGAAGCCTCGCAGGATCAGCGACTTGTGGGTGCGCCATGGTGCCTGGCAGGTCGCCCAGGAGTCTGGGCTGATGGACCAAATTTGGACCACGGAAGGGCGCAGGAGGAGCTGGCGGCCGCCTACGAGGAGGCCGACCGCGCTTGCCGCCCTCCCGCATGCTAAGGGATGATGACCACGTTGCCACGTAGGAGGACGAGGCGATGCATCCAAGTGGGCGAGACGACGTCGGCGCGACGAGCCTCTTGCTGATCGCCCTTTCCGGCATCCTTGCCGGGTGCGCGGCGCGGCACGCGGCGCCGGATGCGCGCCGCCTGGAGGAGCTGGCGGGCCAGGCCAGCCTGATCTTTCGCGGCACGGTCGTGAAGGCCGCAGCCAGCTCTGTCCGCGCGGTCCCTGCAGGTCCGGACACGGCCGTCGTGCGAGTGGACGAGGTGCTGCGCGGTGAGGAGACGCTGGGCGGACTCATCGCCCAGCAGGTCACCGTTCGGCTGCGCGTGCCCGCATCGGTGAGTCCGCGGCAACACGCGGCCTTCTTCGCCAATCCCGAGGTGTTCGGCGAAAACCTTGCCGTCCGGGAAGTCGATCACCTCGCGGCGGCGGAGACGGGAGCGGATCTCGGCAAGAGCGTCGACGAGGCGGGCCGGCGCCAGGCCGACCAGGCGCTTCGGCAGCGCCTCGCGCAGGCCCAGGCAGTGGTGGTCGGAGTGGTCTCCAGCGCCCGACCGCTCGCCGAGGAGCTACGTCCTCCGAGGTCGGAGCACGATCCCGACTGGTGGCGGGCCGAGCTGAAGGTCGAGGCCGTCGTCAAGGGGCAGCTGCTGGCCGGAGAGGTCGCCGTCCACTTCGCCCACAGCCGCGACGTCGTCTGGTTCCGGTCGCCAAAGCTGCGGGAAAGGCAGCGCGGCGTGTTTCTCCTTCAGCGGAGCGAAGCGGCGGGGCTTCCGCCGGGAAGCTACGCCCTCCTCGATCCCCTGGATCTCCAGCCCCTCGAGGAGCGGCCCCGGATCGAGCGTCTCCTCCGCACCATCCGGTGAACGAGTGACGGGCCGGGGAGATCTCGGCCCACGAGGAGGTTCCCATGCGCCATCCGCGGTACCCGGAAGCGAGGCTCGCGCTGACCCTGGCTGTTCTCGGCCTCCTCTCCCGCACGGCGAGCGGCCAGATCCAGCTGGTCAACATGGTGCCGCGAGCAGCCAGCGGGGAGTCGGTCCAGGATGCCGAGCCGTCGCTCACCGTCAACCCCGCGAACCCGCTGCAGATCGCGGCATCCGCCTTCACCTGGGACAACCCGCATGGCAGTCCCATGATCGGGGCCAACGCCCCGATCTACACCTCGACGGACGGTGGCCAGACCTGGAATCTTGTTCTCAACGTGCCCAGCGCCGTTGGGGCAGCGCTCCCGACGGGAGACATCATGCTTCATTTCAGCGGCACCGCGAGCGGCACCACCAGCCTGCTCTACGCCGGCATCCTCGGCGCGCTGCCCCCCGGCGGCAACCTGCCGGTGCAGGTCCTCCGCACCACCGACTACCGCCTGGCCAGGCCGATGTCGGTGATCGACACTCGCACCACCACCGCCGGTGTGGATCAGCCGCACCTGGGGGCCGCGACCGTCCGCGGCGGAACCGACGCCGGCAAGGACCGGCTGTACGTCGGATTCAACAAGCTGGACACCTCCAGGACGGCAACCGTCGACTACTCCCTTGATGCCGCGGCTCCCGCGCCTCCGCGCCTGCGATTCGACCTCCACGTGATCGAGACGCGGGACACGCTGGGGCAAGACGGCTACGCCAATGTGCCCGCGGTCCATCCGGATGGCACCGTCTACGTGCTCTTCTACGGCCTCCGTTCCCACGGCGAGTTGGCTGGCACCGCCACGACCGACGTGGTCGTGGTGCGCGACGACAACTGGGGTAGCGGTAGTACTCCCTTTGCCGCGTTGATCGACGCGAGCGACGGCCACGCGGGCAGGCGCGTCGTCACCGGACGGACGGTCGTCCTCGTCGGCGGCTGGCTGGGGCAACAACGGCTCGGAGCCAGCAACCTGGCCCTTGCCGTGGATCCGCGGAATAGCCGCACGGTCTACATCGCCTGGGCCGACCAGCCCACGGGCACCTTCACTCAGACGCTGCACGTCCGGCGCTCGACCGACGGCGGCGCCAACTGGTCCTCCGACTTGAAGACAGTCCCGGACGCGGTCAACTCCTCGCTCGCCATCAACAGCCGCGGCCAAGTCGCCTTCCTCTATCAGCAGCTGGTGGGAGCCCCGCCGGAGGATCGCTGGGAGACCCGCCTCACGCGCACCACGGATGCCGGCGGCGCCACCTGGGACGATCCCGGAGTGCTGCTGGCCAACACTCCCGCTTCGAGCCCAGAAAAGCAGTACGACCCTTACCTCGGCGACTATGCCCTGGTGGTCGCCAGCGGCCAGACCTTCTTCGGCGTCTTCTCGGCCAACAACTACCCGGATAGGGCCAACTTCCATGCGAGCGTCGTCTACCAGCGCTACGTGGACTGGACGACCCACCAGCTTTTCAAGGATGCAGCCGGGACGATCCCCGTTGCCCCCTCGATCGACCCGTTCTTCTTCAAGGTGACGGAGGCGGGGGGAGCGCCAGGTGCTCCCCAGGAGAATCGATAGGCCGCGGGGCGCGCGTCAATCGATGGCGCGCACCGCGCGGCCGGCCAAGGCCGTCGTGCCGACCACGGCGATCACCGTACCCCTCACGCCCTGGCGGCATCCTGACCACGGGTGTCAGGCCCGCCACCCACCGGCGACCCGGCTAGCTCAGCACTGGAGAGGCCGATTAAGCCATCGACACGCCCGTGCTACCGTATTTTTTGCTGCCCAGTGCTGCCCATAGGCTGCCCACTGGACTTCAATGACAGGGGGATCACGGTGGCGAGAATGCGGATCACCAAACGCGAGGTGGATGCCGTTCGGCCGCCCTACGCCGGCGAGATCAAGCTATGGGACCAAGAGCTGCGCGGCTTCGGTCTCCGCGTCCGCGCCGGCGGCTACATTTTGCAGTACCGCAACGCCGAGGGCCGCACCCGCCGGCTGACCGTGGGCCTGTGTGGCCGCCTCACGGCCGACGCGACTCAGGCTATTACGCCCTCGACAATGGAGAGTTGGTCATAGCCCGCCCCAACTAACAAGACGCGACCTACTGTAGTTGCCCACCCTTCACCGGGTGGGCGCCAGCCACGACGACGGCGACCTGCCGAGCTGCGTTCCAGTGCCCCGGTCGATCGCTTCGGCCTGGGTAACCCCCGGCCACTCGGTTAAGCGAGGATGGGAGGGAGGCAAGGGAAAAGGAGGCGCTCGCCAGACAGCAGAGCATCGACGCAACCGCCCAGATGTGCTGGGCGTGCAAGAAAGGTATCCACCGACTTGCTACCGTCTGCCCGTACTGACACACACAGCTCGCCGACAGCTGACAAGTCGATGCAATGAAGGCGTTACGATCTACCTTGGGCACCGCTGATGAGGGGATAGGCTTCGGGGCGTTCGACCGATTCCACGTGCAGGTCTATGTCGAGGTCCGGCCAGTGAAGATGATGGGGTTGTGGCCGTTCGACCTTGGACAGCTGCGCAATCGTGGCATTAGTGAACCATGGGAACTGCTGGAAGGGGAGGAAGAGCTCTCGCTCGTCAAGTAGCAGCCAGAAGCCGTGCTGCGAGACGTTCGTGACTTCAGGCGCCGAAGTGCGCGTGCCAGGCTGCTTTGATCTCATCCTTGCGTTCCTCTACGAGGCGTAGCGCCTCCCGAAGATCTCGCTCGCTCAAGCCGTAGTTGTTCGCCAATTCGATGCTCGGTTCTAGCCAAAACTTCGCCTCGCCGTCGGCGCTTATTGCGTGAACATGCAACCGCGTTTCTTCTCGCGAAAAGAAGAAAAAGCGAAGTCCTCCTTCTCGGAAGATCGTCGGACTCACGGCACCAGCCTAGCATCCCATCCTTGCTATTCTTCTCCGGAATCGGAATGGCGACCCGCCGGTGCCTTCCCCTGCCGACCCTGGGACGCGGGATGCTGAACACCCCTTCGCAGATGCTATCTCACGGCGACCAACGATGTTGCGCTGGACAGCGACCGCGTGCTCTGGGCCACTTTCCCTGGTGCTGCCCAGGTGCTGCCCAGCTAGAGCACTAGCGTCATGGGCAGTTCAGATACATGGCGTTTAGTCGCTTAGGTTCAATGAGTTACATGGTGCCCAGGGGCGGAATCGAACCGTCGAATCGCGGTAGGGACGCCGGTTGCCCGGCGCCCCCCGCACAGATCCCAGCGGGCGCCTTTAGCGCACTGGGCTCCTGCCTTGAGTGGTGCCGCGGAACCGCTGGGCCGGATAGGGATGGTAGATCCGGGCGAGGGGCAGCCAGTGCTTCGCGAGACGCTCCATCCGGGCATACGTCGCCCGGCCTTTCTGGCTACGTCGCGCCAGGGAGCGCTGCCACAGCCGCTGGACATGCCACCGGAAGCGTTGGAGCCTCCGGATGTTGAGCGGCACCCCATAGTACCGGTAGTGCCCCCTCAGGACGGCCTGGAGCCAGAGGCCCTGGTCGGACACGGACTCGTGCCGGCGGCGCCGGAGGCTGGCCTTGATCTCCGCCAGCTTGGCGTTCGCCTTCTTGGCCAGGGTGTGCCGCTCGACCCGGAACATCCCCTTCCGCGACCGTCCGCAGACGTGCGTAAAGCCTAGGAAGTGGAAGGTTTCGGGCCTTCCCAGACCCCGCCGCCGACGCCCTTCCTGCGTGTTACGACCGAACTCGATGAGGCGCGTCTTGTCCGGGTGCAGCTCGAGCCCGAACTTGGCGAGGCGTTGCCTGAGCGCGGCGAGAAACTGCTCGCCCTCGTGGCGGTGCTCGAATCCGATGACGGTGTCGTCGGCATAGCGGACGATGCGGACATCGCCTTGGCAGTGCCGCCGCCGCCAGCGGTGAGCCCAGAGGTCGAAGGCGTAGTGGAGGTAGACGTTCGCGAGTAACGGGGAAGCGCTTCCCCCTTGCGGCGTCCCCTCCTCCGTCGGCCTTCGCTTGCCGTCCTCCAGCACGCCCGCCTTCAGCCACTTCCGTAGCAGACGAACGACGCGCCGGTCCCCGATCCGATGCTCGACGAACTTGATTAGCCATTCGTGGTCGATGGCGTCGTAAAACCCACGGATGTCTGCGTCCAGCACCCAGTTCACGTTGCTCTGCTCGATCCCGACACACAGCGCGTCCAGCGCCTGGTGCTGTCCGCGCCCGGGCCGGGATCCATAGGAGAAACCGAGGAAGTCCACTTCGTAGATGGCGTTCAGCACCGACACCGTCGCCGACTGGACGATCTTGTCTTCCAGCGCGGTGACGCCGAGGGGTCTCTGCCCTCCACTACCTTTCGGGATGTAGACCCGACGGACTGGCTTCGCTCGGTACGCTCCCCGCCGCAGCCGTCCGGAGAGGTCTTGGAGATTCGTCGCCAGCGCCTCCCCGTAGTGCCGCCACGTCTCGCCGTCCACTCCCGGTGCGGCTTCCCGCTTGAGACGCAAGTACGCCTCCCGGAGCCGGTCGACCTCGCAGATGTGGTGCAGGAGCGTCGTGAACCGCAACTCCTTGTCCTGCTTCGCTGCTCGACGGACCCGCTCCAGCGCTTGTTGCATGCGCTCCCGGCTCTGCGTCCGGTGCATGGTTTGCTGTCGCAGGTTCCTCTCGGCCGGGTGCTTTCCCTCCACCACCTCCGCGGTCGGTTGGCTTGCGGCGACCGCCACCTTAGGCGTCCCCTTGTCTGTCTCCGGCGTTTCCGCCTTCGTGCCCGCGTAGGGTCCGCCGTCGCTCGGCCCGTTCATCCTCCCTCCTTTGTTCGATGGCTTCGCAGGTACCGTACACCCGTCTGACTTCCCGCGCCCGTTCATCGCTGGCTTGCGCCTTACGGCTTCCCAGCGCGACCCGTGGCGCCATCCGCCGCGGGTAGGTACGGGATCTCCCGGTTCTCGCGTGAGGAGTTTCTGTGCATGCACGAGGTCTCTGACCCCGCGGGGCCCCGAAAGCGTCTCGCCCTAGCGACGCCCCGGGTGTTGCCTTCCGCTCACGGAGACGGCGTCGGCACCCCGAACGATAAATGTTTCGTGGCTCAATACTCGGCCTGCACATACCCCTGTCAACGCTTCACAC
>Ga0307478_10003207_pt1 | contig 12275 bp, 9 predicted proteins | sample atmos_gasesECM4C_2_FD_203713 | JGI IMG/M metagenome (GOLD analysis project Ga0307478, IMG submission 203713) | Hardwood forest soil microbial communities from Morgan-Monroe State Forest, Indiana, United States - atmos_gasesECM4C_05 | ecosystem: Environmental > Terrestrial > Soil > Temperate...
CCCGATACTCTTCCCATTTCCCGGCACTCCGCTCCGGGCAAAAAAGATGGCGCAAAGCCAATCGGCCTGCGCCATCTTTTTTGCCCTCTATTATTAGAATATCAAGTTGAAGGGGGTAATTGGGACGTCGCTCGCCAGTTCATAGTTCCATCCGAATGAGCGACTTACACAGAAATCATCAACTTTAGGGTCTTGACAAGCTTTCGGACGAAAGACGAAACAGCCAACTCCTACGCGGTGTCGTCCCGAGGGCTGCTGTTCTTCAGGCGGAGCGAAGAGAACCGCCCCGGGCCGAGTCGAATGGATCCTAGCCCTGATTGCAGGCGCACCGCCATTGGTCAGCGGGATCACTGTCGCTACCGGTCAATGAGCCTAATCGGGATTTCTCAACCGTTATCGCGGATCGTGTCCTCCGCTCTTGCGCCATTCTCAAGATTGACGGGAAGAGCCGCAGTTGGCTGCGGCTTTCCCGAGATTCCGTATCACTCAACCGAAATGCGTTCTGCCGTGACGCTGCCGGCTACCTCGGTGACGAAGTTACCGGAAGAGTCGTAAAAATCCAAGGTGAAGGTGCCGTTGTGCGTACCGCCATTCTGACCTAGAGTAACCGTCTCTCTGAGGTTGACGGTTCCCAGGAAGTTTCCGCTCGCGTCGTAGTTCCACACACGGTGAGCGAGCTTGTAAGTCCCGGCCGAATCCGCCCGCTTCCAAACCCCGAGGCAGACGTTGCCCGTTCTTGGATCGACATTCGGATTGTGCACCTCGGTACCACCGAAATTCCAGAGCTGGTACGCTTCTTGGATGGTTTGGTCGCCGATATTGAACTCGACGTGCCAAAGGCCAACGATCGACGAGTTGACGGCGTCGGCAGAGGAAGACCGAGACTGCGGTTGCATCGGGCGGGATTGACTATGGACAGAAGCAGCCCTGGCTGCCATCGCAGACATGGAATCGCCGCACGACGCTAACGCGCTGGCACTCAGTCCAGCTGCCAGGATCATGCAGGCAGCAAACTTGACGAAGTTCAGATGCATAACTTTCATAGGCCTCCTTGGTGCGAGACATCTTGCAACAAAGGGGAGATTTGCAGCAAGGCAGCGGAGGTAAAGTCAGGGTGAAGTTTTGGTGAAGGTGTAAGTTGCTGAAGATAAGAGACTAGGTCACTTTGGCCGCAATCGGTGCTATATTTCTAGTCCCTCCCCAAAGGGGGCTTTGGGCGTGCCATCCGGGGTAGCGCAATTTGCGGAATTCGAGCTCGACAGCGGCCGCTATCAGCTGCGTAAAGGAGATCGTGTCCTCAAACTGGAAAAGATCCCCATGGAGATCCTTACCCTCCTGGTGGAGAGCAACGGCCAGCTGGTGAACCGCGACCAGATCATCGAAAGAATCTGGGGCAAGGGCGTTTTCCTCGACACCGAGCACGGCATCAACACCGCTATCCGCAAAATCCGGCAGGCGCTCGGCGACAATCCCGAGCAGCCGCGCTTCGTGGAAACTGTCACAGGGAAAGGCTACCGGTTCATAGCGCCTACGATTAGGGTAAGCGAACGTGGGAACGGATCGGCCGCCTTCGGTGAGCCTCAGATTGAGCCGAGAGACGTCAAGGGTGCGGGATCGATTGGGGCCTCTGTTGCCGGTTCGTTGTCTCCCACCACAATCCAACCGATAAGCCCAACCGTCGGCGGAAACCCTGCCGCCGGCGCGATGGACCTGAAGCCTGCTAAGACAACCTTTGCGTTTCGATGGGTGGCCGTTCCTGCGGCGGGGATCGTGGTTTTGGGGTTGGCAGTAACCGCGTGGTGGTTCTTCTCTCGAAACAGACACGCGCTAACGGAGAAGGACACCATCGTCCTTGCAGACTTCACGAACAGGACCGGAGACGCGATCTTCGATGACACGCTCAAGCAGGCCTTGGCGACAGTGCTCGGCCAATCTCCATTTTTCAACATTCTTCCCGACAAGAAAGTGAGCGATACGTTGCGCCAGATGGAGCGCTCGCCAGACGGACAAGTCAACCTGGATGCGGCACGCGAGATTTGCCAGCGCACGGGGAGCACCGTGGTGCTGAGCGGGTCGATTGCGAATTTGGGCACCCAGTACGTGATCGGCCTGAACGCGATGAATTGCTCCAGTGGAGATTCTCTGGCGCGTGAAGAGGTACAAGCCTCGCGCAAGGAAGAGGTGCTGAACGCTTTGGGAAGAGCGGCCATGAGTCTCCGGGAGAGGCTGGGAGAATCGCGTGCCTCAATCCAGAAGTTCGATACACCGATTGAGGCCCAGACTTCTTCGCTTGAGGCTCTGAAGGCCTACAGTGTGGCTGCGCGTTCGGGCGGCACGATTCCGTATGCACTGTTGCTCGAGCGCGCCATCCAGCTGGACCCTAACTTTGCGGCTGCTTACGCCGGATTGTCCGACTATTACGCGGGTGCCGGAGATGTGGAGTTAGCCGCTGAGTATGCGCAGAAGGCGTATGACCTCCGCGAGCACGCCACCGAGGAAGATCGCTTTCGCATCAGCGCGAACTATTATGCCCTGGTTTTGGGTGATTTAGAGAGGGAACTATCCGTCTATCCAGCATGGGAACACATGTATCCAGGGAGCGCGGGAGCATGGATCAATTCGGCGAGCACGCGGCTGTCTTTGGGAGACTACGCCCGCGCTTTGAAGGAGGGCCAAGAGGCCTTGCGGCTTGATCCAGCCGCGAACACCCCTTATGTCAATTCGGGGATAGCTCTTCTGGCTCTCAATCGAAGAGAAGAAGTTAAGCAGATCGCAAAGCAGGCTCAGGCACACGGAGTGGACGTCTCGGATGTGCATATTCTGCAGTATGAGGTTGCGTTTCTTGAAGACGATAGAAACGAGATGGCTGCGCAACTGGAGCCCCTGCTAGCCAAGCCGGGTGAAGGATCATTCGATGGGCTCTGGGCGCGGTCCGATACAGAGGCTTATTTCGGACGCCTAAAAAACTCAATCCGAAATCTGAGGAGAGGATTCGATGTGGTGCGAGCGGGCCATAAAGAGCTGGCGGCTGAAGTTCTGGACACCATGGCCCTGCGCGAATCCGAGTTTGGAAATCGCGTTGAGGCACGGGCCATCGCCTATAAGGCACGTAGTATCTCTGCTGGGCGAGGCGCACAGCTCCTGACGGCTCTGGTTCTGGCGCGTGCTGGAGACGCGACCGGTGCAGAGAGGCTTGTGGACGAGTTGAATCGGAAGTTGCCCTACGATACGCTACTGCAAAAATATTGGCTGCCCACCATCCGTGCTTCGATTGAACTGGCTCGCAAGAATCCTGTAAAGGCTGTTGATATTCTTCAGTCCGTTTCGTACGAGTTGGGCGATACGTCGACATTGGCGGGGAACATGTACCCCGTGTATATTCGCGGGCAGGCCTACCTTGGGACGCGTCAGGGTAAAGAGGCTGCTGCCGAGTTTCAAAAGTTTCTGGATTACCGTTCGATTGTTTCAATTTCCCCATTGAGAGCCCTGGCGCGCCTGGGTTTGGCGCGAGCTTATTCGCTCCAAGGCGACACGGCGAAGGCGCGGGGAGCTTATCAAGATTTCCTAGCTCTCTGGAAAGACGCCGATCCCGATGTCCCAATCCTGAAGGAAGCCAAAGCGGAGTATGCGAAGCTGAGGCTTTTCTCGATAGCCGCTGACCGATAACTGACGAAATCAGCGTTATCACTCATTGAGAGCTGCGATTACCCCGCCAACAGCGCCACACCCGCAGCCACGAGACTAGCAGCAATCCACCGCCGCCGGTCCACTCGTTCATGCAAAAAGATCTTCGCGGCGACGGCGTTGCCGATGAAGGTGAGGGAAGCGGCGGCGGGAGCGACCAGGCTCACATCTCCCCAAGAGAGGGCGAACAGCAGGCTGAAGAAGGCCACGGCCATGGCGGTGACGCCGAAGAGAAAGTTGGGATTGCCCAGCGTGCGGCCGACCACGACGCCCAAGCCCGCGCGGCGCCATAGAGCACCGACGTCCCCGACCTGCTTCATGGCGCGAGCCAGAAGCACGTCGCCGATTACCGAGGCGAAGACGATGGCCAGGATTGCGCTCCAGGTGTAGATGGCTTTCATGATTCCACTCCACTGACTGCTACGGCGGCACGCTCTTCGTCCGCTGGCTTCGTATGCGGATGCTTCGTAAGCTCCGGGCCACCGGCGATAAATCCCACGCCTCCGGTGATCAGCGCGATCCCCAGCCAGCGCAGCGGACTGACATGCTCGTGCAGCACGAATCTGGCAACCAGGGCGAGCAGCACGTAGCCGAGCGAGGTGGCCGGGAGAACATAAGTGAGATCAGCCCAGGAGAGTGCCGTCATGTAGGTGGCGAAGAATGCGAGCAGAAGCAGAATGCCAACCGCGACCCAGGGATTGAGCACTGCGAAGATCACGCCTTGCAGGTGATTGAGAGAGATGTTGCCAGTCTGCTTCATCCCATGCGAGAGCATGGAGTCTCCAGCCGCGGCGAACACCGTGACTCCGGCCAGCACTAGATACTTGCGAAAGGTCACTGGAAGTTTAGACGGTAGTAATTTCTGGTTGTCATCCTGAGACAAGCGCTCTTTGCCTGGCGAAGAGCCTGCCCCGAGCTTGCCAAGGGGATCTGGGCGAGCCGCGCGATGTGTCGCGTTCTAGCGACACAATACTCGCGCGTTCGGCTCGCATCCTTATCACGCCTTGGCGAGTTCGGCTGCGGCCTCTTCGCCGTGCTGCTTGACCAGTTTGTTCCGCGCCGAACGCAGCTTCAGGAAGGTTTTGGCTTCCTTGTACAGGCGTTTGCGGTCGTTGCTGTCAAACGCAGCCTTCTTCAGGATCCGGAACACTGCCTTGGGCCGGAAATAATACTCGTCGTAAAAGCGATGCACGGCGGAAAGAATGTCGTCGGCGGGCAGTCCGGGATACTGGATGTGCGCCAGTTGGTGGCCGCCTTCATCCACCATTTTATTGTCGCCGACCATGAATCCATTCTTCACCGCGTAGTCGTAGAGTTCGGTGCCAGGATAGGCATGGGCCACCGAAACCTGAATGGTCTCGACGTCGAGCTCTTTGGCGAACGCGATGGTGTTGTTGATGGTCTCGTGAGTCTCGCCCGGCAAGCCCATGATGAAGTCGCCGTGAATGACCAGGCCAAGCTTGTGACAGTCTTTGGTGAACTGGCGGGCGCGCTCGACGGTCGCGCCTTTCTTGATGTTCTTCAGAATCTGTGGATCGCCGGATTCGTAACCGACGATGAGCAGTCGGCAACCGGCTTCCTTCATCGCCTTCAGGGTCTCGAAGTCAGTCGTGACCCGCGAAGTGCAGGACCAGGTCAGGCCCAGCGGCTTCAGCTTCTCGCACAGCTCGATGGTGCGCGCCTTCTGGATGTTGAAGGTGTCGTCGTCGAAGAAGAATTCCTTTACTTCCGGCCAGTACTGTTTGACCTTGGACATTTCGGCGGCGACGTCGTCTGTCGAGCGCTTGCGCCAGGGATGTCCGCTCAAAGTCTGCGGCCACAGGCAGAACGTGCATTGCGCCGGACAGCCGCGGGTGGTGTAGAGAGAAACATAGGGGTTTAGTAAGAACGGCACGTTGTAACGTGTAACGTCGAGATCGCGCTTGTAGACGTCGGTGACGTGCGGAAGCGCATCGAGATCCTGGATCTGCGGCGCGTCCGGATTGTGCACGACCTTGTCATCTTTCAGGAAGGAAATGCCAGGAATCTCTTCCAGCGGCTTGCCCTTGGCGTAGTCGACCACAGCGAAGTCAAACTCCTTGCGGGCGACGAAATCGATCACCGGACAATCGCGCAGAGACTTCTCCGGCAGCACGCTGACATGCGGCCCAACAAACGCAATCTTGATATTTGGATTACCCGCCTTAATAGCCCGCGCCAGCCCGATGTCGCCCGGAAAGCCCGGAGTCGAGGTAAACAGCACCAAAAACTCATAGTCCTTGGCAATCTCGATCGTCTGCTCAGCGGAAATATAGTGCGGAGGAGCATCCAGCAGGCGCGCCCCCTCCAGCATCCCAGCCGGATAAGCCAGCCACACCGGATACCAGTATGACTCGATTTCGCGGGTGGCGGGCCAACGGGAGCCGGCGCCTCCGTCGAAGTTTTCAAAAGATGGGGGGTTCAAGAACAATGTTTTTAGAGGCATATGGATGAGGTTTAATTTTATCATCCGGAGGCGGCTCGTGTGTTGAAAAACCAGTGTTTACGCAGGTTCGTCGTTGAATGTAGGGTTTGATGCAGCGAATGGAGAAAAGGGGCATCGGCAAGCTATTTTGTGCTGAGGGCCCAGGTTTCCAGATCTCCGGTGGCACGCATTAAAGCGACCTGGCTGCGTTCCAGTTGGAAGGTGACGTCCTGCAGCGTGATCAAGGACTCGCTGGCTTGAGAGCGGGCAGTGTCGAGATCATGCAGGTTGGCGGTGGAGGACTCCATGCGGGTGCGGGTGGCCTCGACATTCTTCTGGGCAATCTCATACTCGAGTTCGGCCACATCGCGAGCGGCCTGCATCTGGGTGACAGAGCGCTGCAGGCGCAAGGTTTCTTCGGAGACCTGATTGCGGGCGGCTTGGGCCTCGGTGGTCGCTTTGCGGGCTTCTGACTCTGCCTCTTTCACGCGCTCGTGTTGGGCATAGTTGAGGAAGGGAAGGTGGATGGCCACTCCGACAGTAGCGTTGTTCGGTTGGAAAGTTCCCTTCTGATAATACTTACCGTAGTTGTTATAGGTGGCGAGGTTGGCGTACTGGGCGGCAAAGTCTATGCTCGGCCATAGTGAACGATGTTCGCCTTTGACCCTCAAGTACTGGGCGCGCGCATGTTCTACAGCAGCCTGCACCACGGGATTCGCATCCGCGGCTTTGGCTATGGAATCCTCCTCTGCTTCTGCCTCTTGCTTGACTACGGGAAGAACTGGCACCGAGTCCGGATCTATCTCAATGGAAGCCGTTGGCAGTCCTGTGAGTTTGGAAAGATGCTCGCGGAGAACGTCGGCTGAGCCGGCGGCTTCGGCCAGGCGCAGGCGCAGGCGGGCCACTGACAGGCGGGCTTTGCTGCCATCCATTTCACTATCGATGCCCTCCTTGACGCGTTGCGCGACGGCAATTTCGATCTGCGCTGCCGCGGCTAAGGTTTCGCGCAGGCGGCTCAAACGCTGCTCCCATTTTGCCAGCTCTGCGTAGGTCAACACCGTATCCTGAATGACCTGATTACGCTGATCTTTGGTGCGCAGGGTGCTGACCGCGACGTCGGACTGGGCGGCGCGAATGAAATCCTTCAGTGCGGGATTGATGAGCGCGGATTGGGCGTTTACGTTGAAGAGGGACGGAGCGGCGCCTTCAAGGCTTAGGGGAAACCCATCCGACCAACCAATTCCGGCTCCGGCATTGAGTTGGGGGATATAGCTATTGCGGAGTTCGCGATAGCTGGCGGAGGCATGCTGTTGGTCAGCGGCAGCGATGCTGACGCCGGTGGCATGTTGCAGCGCCAGCTCCACCGCGTGGTGGAGCGTGATTGGCTCGGCCAGCAGGGAAGCGGGCGGGAAGAGGAGCACTGCCAGTACGAGTTTATGAATGCGCGCGCTAGTCGATGATTTGATTGTCATTGGTTGGCTCTCCGCGTTATGTTCTCAACCTTACTGTTCTTCACCCGTGGTGCTCACGTTTATAGTAGCTGGGAAGATTCTACGGACAATCTGCTGCGAGAGAAATGATAAGGGTGAGTCGGCGCTCGCGGGCGAACCGTGTTGGGGAGTGAAAGTTCCTCTTGGGGCCCGTCGGACTTACTGCCCGATCACACTCGGTCGGTTTTCCTGCTCCCAATTACGCCCAGCGGCATCGTCCTCACGGATGCCCTTTTTGTCCGCTGTCGTCTTCTGCCGCAAGGCGCTGTTTGAGCGGCGCGACCAGCCAGTGCTGAAACCCTGGCTGCTCGGTAAGTGCTAGTTGCAGCGCGGCTGCGTAGTAAGGGCGAGCCTCTTCTCGTCTGCCGAGCGCATCCAGAACGTTGCCCATCTGTGCGTTCACTTCGGCCGAGTCGGGCGCCAGAGCCACGGCTTGTTGTGCTTCCTGCAGTGCCTCCGGCAATCGCTTGCCGGCGAGACACACACCTGCCTTTTGTGCATGAGCCAACGCAGCCGCAAGTGGGATCTCGAAGCGGCCTTGGTACACAAAGACACTGGAATCGATTGCGTCGGCAGCCTTCAAGGTCTTGAACTGCTCATATGGATTGAGTGGAGGCGGGCCAAATTCGAATCCCGTGAGATTGACTGCGCTTATGAACACCGGACCATCGATCGCAGGAGTAGCGTCGGAGAGCGTGCCCAGCCAAATTGATTCTATGGTCGGAAGCAGCTTGCATGGGATCTTGTAATAGTTGTAGTCGATCACACCGGTTCCGAAGTAAACGAACCAACAGTTTTGTATGTGGCGCTCGTCGGTGTATCGCTTCACGGCGTGCAATTGCTGCGCCCAGTCCGCACTCGAATCGCTTACATACCTCCAAGCGTTCTTTGGGCCACCAAAGGCTTCGTTCGCATAGCCAATGCAGTTGGGGAATGCGCGTATCACTGAGATTGCCTGAAAGATCAGCAGAAGTGCGACCGCATACCGCCAGCGGCGGCTCTTCTCAATCAGCACGGAGGCCGCGCCCGCGATCAGGATCGCAAGAAAGATGTAGACGGGCAGGATGTGGCGAATGCCAATGTTCATTCCGCTCTTCATCGATACAGCCAGATAGAGGAGCGGCGGAACCAGTAGAAACACCAGTTCGTGCCTGTTCCGGAGGCGCCCGCTCGCGATCACCCAGACGCTAATCGCCAGCAGGATCAGGAATGTGAGACTCGATTTCACCAGAATGGCCACCGGGAAGTAAAACCAGACGGCATGCGGATAGGATCTGCCGAAGAGATAGCTGTTGAAGCTGTTGGCACTGAACAATACGTGCGCAAAGCCGTAGATGTAAGACTCGGGGAGCAAGTGGAAACGGGCGAATTCGCGAAGTACTTTGGCTTGCATAGGACTCGGAACTTCGGCAAGTTGCGCCTCCATAGGCGGATTCAACTGCAACCCATTCCCGCGGGCCGCATAGCGGAAGCCATAGGCCGCCCACAGAATTGCGACTGACATCAGGCCGATGATCAGTAGGGCCGTAGCATAGCGAGCGGCGCATTTACTGACAGAAAGGTGCGATCCGCTGGTCGCCGACTCTCGCCGGAATATCTCGATTCCCGCGAGAATCAGGAGCATGGGAAAAACAAGGATCGCGCTGTGCTTGGACGCCAACGCCAGTCCGACGGCAACCGCAGTAATCATCAGCCGGCCCGGGGATGGCAATTGCACATAACGGTAGAACGCATAGATCGATGCCAGCAAAAAGCAGGCCTGCGCCGCGTCAGTGGTTACCAGCGCTCCGTGAGCGAGCAGGGTCGGATCGAACAGCAGTAGCCCGAGCACAAGGAAGCCTGCGGTGGTGTTGAACATCTCTCGCGTCGCGAGAAACGAGATCACCAGCAACAGGAGCGTGAAGATTGAGGCCGCCATCTGCGCGCGAAACACGATCTTGTCGGCGTCGTTGTGAAAGATGAAATCTCTTCCACCGAGAACCGCCTGTAACCGGTAAGGACGATCTTGCATTTCTGGAACGTTCAGTTGCATGGGAAGCAAAGGCAGAGTGGCAACGAACTTGACCAGCGGCGGATGTTCGGGATTCAGGCCAAAGTCGCCGCGCCACGACATGTATCCGGAATAGATATGGTCAGGCTCATCCCAAGTAATGGTGTTCGCGCGCGAGATCAGTGCCAGGTGAATGGCGAAGAGCAGAATAAACCCGGCCACGCCCGCCACCCCGCACAACCGGCGAGAGTCCCCTTGTAGTGAAGTCAATGCTTATGCCTCACGAAGAGAATTCAGAAAACCAACCCTTCAACGAGAGCGAGTCTGTCGACATTAGCCTGTGCGGTCGTGCTTATGTAGCCGAATCCCCTGCCGCGTACGACATCTGACGGCAAGCCGAAGTTTCACGAAGTTGAGGACATAAAAAACTCGGCGCGGAACGCCCAGTGTAGCAAGTTCGCGACCGCCGGTCTGCAATCGTGCTTTCGCCGTGAAATCGAGGCACAGTAGTTGGCGAAAAATCGCCCTTTCACTTGTTGACCCAGACGAATTTGCCGCTAGCGCTTGTAGTCTTTGAAGGGCAACCCCTGTATGGTCGGCTATCCGGCAGTTTGCGGCGTCGACTTGCTGTTTTTGCTTTGACGATGGGTTGTCCTTAGAACCGAAAACGGAGCCGGGAGGAGTACTTACAGAACACTTAAGTAACATTGACCCCGCTCCGTCTAGTTGTAATGCTGGTTGTAATGGCCAACAAGTCCCCGAAGCCTGGTAAGAGCACCCGCCCTCCGCGCATCCGCGTTCCCAACAACGAGAAGGCGCTGTTCACCGTGGATGCCAAGAAGTTTGTTGGAGTGCTTCGGCGTCTTTCCCTTACCGGAGGTTCCGCTGTTCTTACCAACGATCCCGTTCCAGAGGGAACATTGGCGAAAATGGATTTGGGAACCGTGTTTGGCAAAGTGACGGCGCAAATCCAATTCATGCGTTCCGGAGCGGATGGGTTGCCGAGGGCCCAAGCCTTCCGCTTCATTGAGATGGACGAAGTGAGTTCCAAGCGATTCAGCGCTGCCGCCAAGCAAATGGAGAAGGCGGGATTCAGCGATGCCGGAGCGAAAGGGAATAGTTTCGGCAATCTGGCGTCCCAGACTTTCAGCAAACTCCGAGAGAGTATCGGGAACCTTTCGGGAAGGATCGTTCCCGGAGGGGCGGACAAGTCCTAGCAACGAAGTGATCCCTGCGTAGCTGCGCTCATCACGTTTGATCCTCCTGAAGGAAGCGGACTCGGTCCAAGCTAACGCGCCACGCGCTTTAAGCCTTCTTGGGCGCGGCGGAAGCTGTGGGCCATGGCCAGGGCCGTGCGATATTCCTCGGCTGCGCCCGGGCGGTCGCCTTGTTTCTCCAGCAATTCGCCTAGTAAATAGTGCGCCTTGAAGGCGGGAGCTTCTTCGACTGTGTTGGGAGAGGCGACGTAGCGGCGCAGGAGCCGGATAGCTAGCGGATAGTCGCGGCCGGTGCGAGACAACAGACTTGCGCCATCGACAAATGCTCCGGGATGATCGAGGGGGCTGGACTCCATCGTACGGAGGGCCTGCTCCATCTCGTCGAGGCGGTTGGTATGGCGATAGAACCCTGCAAGATTCAGCCAGGCGCGGGCGCCACCTTGGCTGGCGGTGATGGCGGCACGATATTCCTGCTCGGCTGCCGCATTGTCTTTGTTTCTCTCGGCGATGCGTGCCTTGAGCCAGTGGGCCATGGCGGGATTGAGCGGAGCGAGCTGTTCGGCTTGGGCGCGTGCTTTGTCTTTGCCGCCGCCAACGATTCCAGGAGCTTCCAGATAGAACTCGGCGAGATCGGTGCGGGCCTCCCAACTATCGGGAGAAAATTCGACGGCGCGTTCGAATTCGGAGCGAACCTTTTTGGCCATACCGGCAGCGGTGAGAAAACTGGAGCGATCCGCCTTCTCACCGTAGATGCGGCCAAGCCACAGGTGATAGAGGCCGTTGTCGGGCGCGAGGGAAACAGCCTTTTCGCAGGGTGGAATGCCAGCGTCCCAGTTGTCGAGCTCGAAATGAGCGCGGCAGAGCAGGTTGTAAGCCTCCGCGGTGGGAGAAGTGCTGATCTGCTGTTCGAGCGTTTGCATGGCCTGATCTACGCGACCGGCGGCTAGAAGAGTCTGGGGGGTTTGAGCCGCGAAAGGGAACGACAGGATGGGGAATGACACGAGCACGAGAAAGAGGTGAACAGGATGCCAATCGCCAACAATCCACCGCATGAGCTAAGGGACCACCTTTACGCGAGCGCCGTCGATCAAGGGCTTGTTGGCGTCGGCCGAGGTGAGGGCTACGACAGAATTCTCGGGAAGGCCGGCGGTGATTTCGACCTGGGTAAGGTTCTGGAGGGAGACTTCCACTTCGCGCCGTTTCAGTTCGTCGTCTACTACCTGATAAACGTAGGGCTTGGTGTCGTCCATGCGGACGGCCTCGCGCAGCAGGGTGAGCACGCCGTTGTGCTCGGCGGTGATGACGGCAACGCCCACGTTAACGTTCGGTAGAAGGCGCAGATCGTGGTTGTCGAGGGTGCAAGTGACTTCGCCGACGTTGCGCGAGACGCGGAGTTTCACGGTGGAAGGAACGGTGCTGACGGTGCCGGTCCAGATGCGACCGGGCAGGGC
>Ga0307478_10003209_pt1 | contig 12274 bp, 7 predicted proteins | sample atmos_gasesECM4C_2_FD_203713 | JGI IMG/M metagenome (GOLD analysis project Ga0307478, IMG submission 203713) | Hardwood forest soil microbial communities from Morgan-Monroe State Forest, Indiana, United States - atmos_gasesECM4C_05 | ecosystem: Environmental > Terrestrial > Soil > Temperate...
CCTGTGCGACAAATACCAATGTCCGGGTCTGGTCTTGTCCGATCTGCTGATTTCCGAAGGAACCACGAGCATCGATCCAGATGATCTGAACTTTGGAGTGAAAATCGACCGCGGCGAATTGATTTTGTCTAACGGCAACGGAAACGGTGCGAATCCCGCCAGCGGCTACAACGACAAGGCGTATCTACGTTACAAGAACACGTCGAGTGGAATCTCTCCGCGCGCGGTGCCGGGAGTGCCTGGTTACATCTTCACGGCCGCAACCGACGAGCACGATGAAGACGGTACGCTCATCAGTGATGAATTCACTAATCCGCAGAAGCGACGGATGATGGTGGAGAAACGCGCCCGCAAAATGCAAGGCGTAATTAAGGACATCGCGCCGCCGAAGCTCGTTGGTCCGGAAACGGCCTCCGTCACGCTGGTGGGATGGGGCTCTACCGCAGGCGTGATCCGGGAAGCGGTGGAAAAACTGGCGGCCGAAGAAGGCATTGTGGCCAATCAGCTCGCCATTAAATGGATCGTGCCGCTGCACACGGCCGAGATCGGCGCCATTCTCGAGCGCAGTAAGAATGTGATTTTTGTTGAGAACAATCAGAGCGGCCAGTTCGCCCGTTATCTCCGGAGCGAAACCGGTTTCAATGCGCACGGTCACATCCGAAAGTACGACGGCGAGCCGTTTATGCCGCACCACATTGTTGAAGCCGTGAAAGCACAATTGGCCGGTAAGACGCGTCTTTCCATCCCTGTCCACGAAGTGAATGCCTGAGTATGCACCGATTTAACCCTTCAACGAATCCATGAGCGCGCCAACTGCACCGCCCGTCACGACCGAGCCCGGCCAGCTCACGAAAGAGACTTACCGGGGCCGGATCCATCCTGATTGGTGTCCCGGCTGCGGCGATTTCTCCGTGCTCGCGGCACTGCAAACGGCGCTGTTTGAGTTGGGGCTGCAGCCGCATCAGGCTTGCGTCATCAGCGGCATCGGCTGTTCATCAAATCTGCCCGGCTACGTCAACACCTACGGAATGCACACGCTCCATGGCCGCGCACTGGCGGTTGCGACCGGCGTCCGATTTGGAAACCACAAGCTGACAGTGATTTGCACCGGTGGCGACGGCGATGGTTACGGAATTGGCGGCAACCATTTCGTTCACACCATGCGACGCAACGTCGACCTGACTTACATCGTGATGGACAACCAGATCTACGGTTTAACCACCGGCCAGTGTTCGCCCACCAGCCTCAAGGGCATGAAAACCAAGAGCACGCCATACGGAAGCGTTGAGAACCCGATTAATCCGATCCCGATGGCGATCGTTGGCGGCGCGACTTACGTGGCGCGCGCTTTCAGCGGCAAACAGAAACACATGGTCGAAATGTTCAAAGGCGCCATTCAACACAGGGGCTTCGCGCTGGTGGACGTTTTCAGTCCCTGCGTCACCTACAACAAGGACAACACCTACCAGTGGTTTAATCCGCGCGTGAAAATTCTCGAGGAACAGCGGCATGACCCGACCGATCTACACCAGGCTATAGAGCGCGGGTATCAGTGGGGCGAAGAAATTCCCATTGGATTGTTTTGGCGCCGCGCCGACTTGGAAAGCCTGGAAGATCTTGAACCGGTGTTGCACACGGGCGAAGGACCGCTCGCATTCCGTAAGCTCGGCATTTCCCCGGAACAAGCCAAAAGCCTGATCCAGGAACTATTGTAGTGGCAGCCGTGCCGGCCGCTCTCCCTCAACGCGCAACTCCGTAAAGGAGCGTGGCTCCAACGGAGCTTTACGCTCTCAACCGGCTGATAATCTCAGCCGCCTTGATCCAAGGCTTCTTCAGTTCCTAAGCTGTCGCGTTCTCCGCTCAGCTCGCCCCTTGGTGCAGGCGCGCCAGAGCGCTGTTCGCCGGGACGCGGCTCGGCCCGCGTTAATTTCTGTCCCTGGCGTGAGAAGCCGGGTTTCCCGACAGCGACACACATGCAACCGGTGCCTTCCGCACAACCCTGGCAACAATAGGTTTCGCCATCGTGCGTGTATCCCTCTCCAGGCCACTCGTTCTTGATCATTCTGCAACCGGGGCATGCCGGTTTCGGAGTCGATTTTCGGAAACGACGGCCTCGCGGTTTTTCAGTGTCGAAAGTCTTTATGAAGTCCATTTCGTGAGCACCTTTCAAAGATAATATCGGTTCTGCTGGTACATTTGCGCTTGCGATGCGGATTTGTATCGGGAACTCAAACTACTGGAGCTAGCTCCAGCACCGGGATAGCAGATCCAGGCGTCGGCTCTGCCACGGGTGGGTCAAGTGGTCAGGTTGGCGGGAGGAGCAAAAAGTTCCAAAAGATCGGGCGTGGCTCTCCCTGTTTTTCGACTTATTAAAATTCGTAAGCAATCGTCGCTTTGATGAGAACCGATGCTGCAAGCTGGTTGCCCGTGAAATTCTGATAAACAGGAACCTCTGCATCCGCGTAGAACTTCAACTTCCGAACATCGACTTCAATTCCCGGCGACAAGAGAACGCGCTGGAACCCTGAACCCACCGGATGTGCTGCCGCTCCGCCACCATCGCTCGTTTTCTCCGAAATGATCACTTGCGCCACGGGAGAAATGGCGACCCGACCAATACGCCACCCGTGGTAGTACATCCCAATTGCGCTATCCAGTTCCAGCCCTGGGCGGTAATGCTCTTGAGTTAGCACCGGCAAGTCCAGCTCGGTTTGAGCAAACCAAAACAACTTCGCCTCGCGGCTGACGTGATGGCGGTAGAACCCACCCATGAGAATGTCTGTGCTTCCGGTTCCTAGCTGCGTGTCCCGATCAACCAGCTTTGGGTCGAACCTGTAATCTCCGGTCGGAAGTTTGACTCCAAGATTTACGCCGGCCGAGAGATCGGCAGAAAATCCGGTATAAAGCCCTTCGAGGCGCACATCGCCAAACTGATTCCAGTGATCGGTGACGATCTTCCCCGCGTCATTCCTCCCAGTAAAAGATCGAAAATCGTATGGAACCTGTAACTCGAGACCCCAGCTTGAATTGAACAAATACTGCAGGCCGAGATCCGTGAAGTTTGTTTTGATGTCCTTATCATCATTGTGTGAAGCTGGCGCTGTGGAGGTGCCCTTCCAGTTTTGGTTTTGGTCCTGGAAATCGTAGTCGACGAAAACCATTGCGCCTGGGTGATTGGGGAACATCGAGCTTGTCCCCACATCGAAAATGTCGCAGCCGCAGGCACAGCCCCAGGCTGTTTGGCCAGCTGCGAATGTGGCCAGCAGCACTGCGTAAACACGCAACTCGTGGGAAGAATTGAAAAACAGCTTTTGCATTAGAACTCCTCGAGAATTGGGAATGCCCCGACAGAGCGAGACTTCCCATGGTGAATGCGAAGAGACGACGGATCGTGCACCCGCACGGCGACGCCTCTGTTTCGCCTTTCTGAGTTAGGCGAGCTGCGAGCGCGGAGGAGGCGAAGGCGGCTCTCGCGAGCCGCACGTCGACGAGCTGATCAACTGGGGATAATCAAACGGAGCAAAAGGTGGCAGAAGAACGACTCGCCTGATCGTGCAGATCAAATCCATCTTAGCGACTGACGATTGACTGTCCTGCTTCTTTTCGCTGCTCCGAGCCTTACTAATGTGTTTGCACAGATCGCACGGATGTTCGCCATCGAACGTCTGCGCGATCGCCTGGGCGAAAGAACAATGCTGCGAGTATTTAACAACCATCGTCGCCCATGCGATTGATTGTAGACCTAACCAATGTCCGCCGATTGACGCGCAAAGCGTAAACGCAATGACACACTGGCCAAATCGCGTGAGCATTCGGCGAGAGGTTACGCCAGGCGCGATTCGCGTGTCAACGCACGATTTCATTCTCGCAATCCTTGAACAAATCGCGATCATTCGAAGATGGAGGCGCGGCTCTGCTCTGCTGCGGCGCAGCCTCTCCGTGTGCTCAAGTGCTTGCGGGTGGCGCGTGCTCTGCACAGGTCGCGCCACCCCTGTCGGCTAACGCCGTCTCCGCAAGCGGAGCGTGTCACGCCCCGTGCATTTCACGCGTCCGTCCTCAGCGCTCAAAAGTATGAGCATACAGAGAGTCTACCTCCTTCACAGCAGCGGTTGCGAGCCGCACTTGTATTATCGGCCGAGGCCGAAAGTGGGTGCAGCGTCACGCTGCTCAGCCCGTTCGAGCTCGGCGCGCGCCGTCGTCCGCAGTGGCGCCGTGTTCGCCGCTGGCGTTTCGTTCCGTTCTTCCGCCGTCGGGAGTGCTTCGCCTGGGTTCCTTTGTCAGCGGAGAATTCGGCTCGCCTACGGTCAAAAACCGGGATAATCACGGATTCCGTAAGAACTGACCAAACCGTTTGCTCGCGCAAGATCGGAACGAATTGATTATTCAGCCTTCGTCGACTAAGGACCAAGAAACGGCAAGCTTCTGGAACATAGCCGCCTGGGTTGTTTGGATCCTTATCTTAATCGTACTCGTAGCCCGCCCTCTGGTCCTTTCACAAAGGGGCACTTCTTTTGACACCTACAACCTGGCGGGATCGCATTGGCTACGGGGCGAGAACGTGTACACGCAGTGGATGGGCTTCGTATACAGCCCCCTGGTTGCCGCGCTGTTCACTCCGCTGGCGCTTATCCCGGTACCTATCGCGAATATCATTTGGCGGCTTATCAACGCTGCGGCAGTGCTCGCAGGTCTGGCCATCCTTTTGAGGACTGAGCTCTTCGCCGGCATCAAGCCGGAACGAAACGGTATCGCCTATCTTCTTCTGACACCGCTGGCCATCGCCAACATCGATATCAGCCAGGCCAATCCGCTAGTGGCGGGGCTTCTGATGCTCTCTATTTCAGCGGTTCATTGGGAGCGCTGGAATTGGGCAGCCATCTGTGTTGCCCTGGCAACTTTTTTCAAGATCTACCCGCTCGCCGTTGGCTTACTGATCTGCGTGATTGCCCCTGGCCGTTTCGCATGGCGCTTATTCAGCACTCTTTTTCTATTGGCTCTTTTGCCCTTCCTGTTTCAGCACTGGTCCTATGTTTCACAACAATACAGCGCTTGGATTGCAACGAGGACAGCCGAAAATCGTGGAAACTGGCCCGTCGAGAAGCTGCCTCTGGATCTCTGGTTCATCATCCGTTGGGTCTTTCGTTTGCCAGTGCCTCAAAAGGCTTTTACGCTGGTGCAACTCGGAAGCGCCACGGCAATCGCCGCCTTCTGCGCGGTCGGCACCTGGAAAAAATGGCATCGTGAGCGAGTGCTTGTCGGGATTTTTTGTCTCTCTGCAATTTGGATGACCCTTTGCGGACCGGCCACAGAATCCTACACCTACATGCTTCTCGCCTCACCATCCCTACTTGCCCTCGTTCACTCATTGAATTCAAGCCAGGGGTTCTGGATGCGTACCTTGGTCTGGGTTTCGGTAGCTTTGCAGTTTCTGGCTGTGACCCGGTCCAGCTTCCTCCCCCATTTCAAGCCGTTCTGGATCCTCGCTGCTTTTCCGACTTCGGCGATACTATTTCTTTGCTACTGCCTGGCTTGGCTGCTTAACGACGCCCTTTGGACAACACAGCCACGAACTACGCAGGATCCTTGCAAAACCGATTACAGATGAACCTTCATACCCTTCAATCTCGCTGATCTCATGCGTAGCAGCGTTTAGATATGGCTTATTCTTTTGCACCGTCAAAAAATCAAAAAACTGATTTCCTGAATGCGATGGCGGTGATTTTCTGGTGCGCTATTTTGATCGGGATTTGCATCCGCATCGGACTGGTAGCCAGAGATCACGATGTTTTCACCACCTATTCTGACGCAGGAAGAAAGTGGATAAACTCGCAACCGCTCTACTCTTACACTCGCGGGTTTGTCTACAGCCCGCTTATCGCTGCGTTATTCGCGCCGCTTTCGTTGTTCCCGAACTGGTTAGGAGGGATTCTCTGGCGCCTGCTGACTGTTTCAGTTTTTCTTGCGGGTATTTTTTGTTGGCTAAAGGACGAACCCAAAATACCCCAATCACGGCACTGGCTAGTATTCCTGCTTATTCTGCCGTTGTCGTTTGGGAACTTTAACAATGGACAGGTAAACCCACTGATCACCGGCCTGATCATGCTTGCTTTGGTGTCTGCACATCGACGCCAATGGACAGTTTCTGCGATTTGCCTCGGGATAACGGCGTACCTGAAAATTTATCCACTCTCCGTTGCTTTATTGCTTGTGCTTCTGTATCCGCGCCAACTCGCGTGGCGCCTTCTGGTGACGTTGCTCTTGATGGGAGTTTTTTCATTTGTTCTTCAAAACCCGGCCTATGTCCTCGAACAATACCAGAGATGGTTTGGGACGCGGGCAGCAGACGATCGCCGAATGAACATGGATATTGCGCCCCGGGATTTCGCGATGCTGCTAAGGACCCTTCAGATCAATCTCAGCAGCCGGATATTTCTCGTTTTGCAGCTGCTGGCGGGCATTGGAGCCGGCGCGGTGTGCATTTATAGTCGCGTGCAGAATTGGTCCGAGCAACGTCAACTGACCACCGTTTTCGCCTTCGGAACATGTTGGATGCTGCTCTTCGGGCCTTCGACCGAGGACGCCACCTATGCGATAATCGCGCCACCGCTCGCTCTGGCTTTAGTGCAAACTCTGAGGCAAAGAATGCCCGACTGGATGAGAATTCTGGTTTTTTCGTCGTACGCGGTCTTGTTGATTGGGCTCGCCCTGAATGCATTTCTCAGACTCAAAAAAACGCCGTTCACAATGTCAGTTCAACCTTTAGGCGCACTGATTTTCCTGGTGTTTGCAGTAATCTGGACATTCAACGCGGCGTTGTGGGGGAACCACAGCAGGGTCACCCTGTCCGACCAGCCAGGATTTAACCCGCGGTAGGGGCACTACGACACATCGCGCGCGCGCGCGCGGCCTAACGAGTGCAGCGGCGAGGTGGCCGAGCGTGAGGTCGAATTCGATCTGACGTGCCGGCGCTAATACGGTTACGGTGTGTGCGGCCTGACCCTGCTGAGTGGCTCCGAAGCGTTCTCAGGCCGTTTCCGGCGCGGGAATGCGCGTCCTCAGCGCAAGTCGAACTGACAACGTTCATCTGAACGTAACGTCAGCGGACGACTTCGGACTCGTTCTCACTTTGGTTCCCACTCGGCGAATTCTAGAGATCTGAAAATGCTTAAAACCTTTATGGCAAGATCCTTGAGGCGGGGGCGGGAATCGAACCCGCGAATAGCGGTTTTGCAGACCGCGACCTTACCACTTGGCTACCCCGCCGGTTGGGCGAGCAATGAGCGTAATGCGCACGCGAATAGTGTCAATCTGATGGCCTAATTGAGCGTTGGACGTTGGGCGTTGAACGTTGAACGTTTTCCACCCAACCTCATGACGTCACATTCGTCCCAGCTCTTTGCCTCTGCGCTAAAACGCATCCCGGGCGGAGTGAATTCGCCGGTACGTGCGTTTCGCAATGTGCGTGGCCAGCCATTTTTTGTGGCCCGAGCGGCAGGCGCGAAGATTTGGGATGTCGATGGAAAGGAATACATCGACTACATCGGCAGCTGGGGCCCGGCGATCCTTGGGCACGCGCCGAAAGTCGTTGTCGATGCGGTACGTGACGCGGCGGAGCATGGCTTGAGTTTCGGAATTCCCAATCCGTTCGAGGTCGAAATGGCGGAGTTGATCTGCGACTGGATGCCCTCGGTCGAGAAGGTACGAATGGTCAACAGCGGGACCGAGGCGACGATGTCGTGTATTCGCCTGGCCCGCGGTTTTACCAAGCGCGATAAGGTGATCAAGTTCGACGGCTGCTATCATGGGCATGTCGATGCGCTCTTGGTCAATTCGGGGAGCGGCGCGCTGACTCATGGTCAGCCGGACAGTGCCGGTGTTCCGAAAGATTTTGCGAAGCTCACGATTTCGCTGCCCTTCAACGATGCCGATCTTGTGCGAACGACGTTTCGCGAAAACAAAAACGAAATCGCAGCCGTTATTCTCGAACCGATTCCGGCCAACGCCGGCCTTTATTTTTCGCGTGAGGGCTTCTTGTCGGTTTTGCGCGACGAATGCACCAAGCACGGCGCACTCCTGATTTTTGACGAAGTGATGACTGGCTTTCGCGTGGCGCAGGGCGGCGCACAGGAAGTTTACAAGTTGGAACCGGACCTGACTGCGCTTGGCAAAGTGATCGGCGGCGGATTGCCGGTCGGCGCCTTCGGTGGACGAGCAGAGATCATGGATCAACTTTCACCGGACGGTCCGGTTTACCAGGCAGGTACTCTCTCGGGCAACCCTCTTGCCATGGCGGCGGGAGTGGCCCAGCTACGCGAGCTCCAGCGGATCAACGGATGGAAATTGCTGGAAGAACTGGGTGCGAAATTTGAGCAAGCCGCGCGCGAAGCGCTCCGTCAGGCGGCGATCGAGGCGACATTTCATCGAATCGGTTCGATGTTCTGTCTCTTCTTTGCGCCGGGACCGGTTATCGATCTTGCCAGTGCGAAGCGGAGCGATTTGAAGATATTTACCAAGTTTTTTCACGGCTGTTTGGAGCGCGGGATCTATTTCGCACCGTCTCAGTTTGAAACCGGTTTCATTTCGACCGCGCATTCGCACGAAGATCTGGACCGCACGGCAAAAGCAATGAGCGAAGTTTTGCTGAAACTGTAGGGGAAGCTGTTAGCTTCCCATCTTTAACAGTAGAAATGTCTCCCGGCCTTTGCCTTAAGCCACGGCGCGGCAGGCGACTCCGCTCGACATGACAAATTCTATGCATTCCCGGATTCGTGCCGTCGCCAAGTTCTTCTTCGAGGGCGACAAGAAATTTTTTGTTAAAGGCGTCACCTACGGGCCGTTCAAGCCCGACGCGGATGGAAATTATCTTGGACGTCCTGAGCAGTTGGAAATCGATCTCGCCCTGATGCGCGAGATCGGACTCAATGTGCTTCGGGTTTATCATGCGCCGCCGCGTTGGTTTCTCGACCGTTGTGAAGCCGCCGGGATGCGCGTGCTCATTACGCTGCCCTGGGCCAAGCACATTGAGTTCCTCCGCGAGAAGAAAGCGCGCGATGAAATCGCTCGTGCCGTGCGTAACGCCGTGCGCGAATATCGCGGGCATCCCGCCGTTTTTGGCTACCTGGTGGGAAACGAAATCTCGAGCACGATGGTGCGCTGGCTCGGTGTCCGTCGCGTCACCGAGTTTGTCGAACACTTGGTCCGAATCGGTCGGGTAATCGATCCAACCGTTCTCTTTTCCTACGCTACTTATCCCCCGACCGAATATTTGTTGCCGCAAAACGTCGATTTTTTTTGTTTCAACGTTTATCTCCACAATCAGCGCGACTTCGAAAATTATCTGCTTCGTCTGCAAAACCTGACCGAGGAAAAACCGCTGATTTTGGGCGAGTTCGGGATGGACACGATCCGTCATTCGCAGACGGAACAAGCAGAAATGCTGGCCTGGCATGTGGACAGCGTAGTGAAGTGCGGTTTGGCAGGGACAATTTTCTTTTCCTGGACTGACGAATGGTTCACCGGGGAACAGGAGATCAGCGATTGGGCCTTTGGTATCGTCACTCGCGACCGGCAACCGAAGAAAGCGTTTCAGACACTGCGCGAAAAACTGGGTCACGAGAATTCGATCTTACCGCATCGCGCCCTGGCCAAGACGCCGTCTGTCTCAGTGATTGTGTGTTCCTACAATGGCGCCAAAACACTGGCAGCTTGCCTCGACTCGTTAGGCCGCCTCAACTATCCAAACTACGAAGTCATCCTGGTGGATGATGGATCGACCGACGACACCGCTTATGTGGCCGCGCAATTTCCATCAGTCCGCTACATTCATCAGAGTAATCACGGCTTAAGCCATGCCCGGAACACCGGCGCAGCCGCGGCCACCGGCGAAGTGCTCGCTTACACCGACTCCGATTGCATGGCCGATGTGGATTGGCTGTATTATCTGATCGGGACGCTGACGAGCGGCGATTACGCAGGCGTGGGCGGGCCCAACATTACGCCGCCGGCAGAAAATTGGATCCAAGCCTGTGTCGGCGCTGCGCCCGGCGGTCCCAGCCATGTGCTCCTCACTGATACAGTGGCGGAGCACATCCCCGGCTGTAACATGGCCTTCTACAAATGGGCTTTTGAAAACATCGGCGGCTTCGATCCCGAATATCGAAAGGCCGGTGATGACGTCGATTTTTGCTGGCGTCTGCAACAGGCCGGCGATGTCATTGCCTTCAGCCCGACCGCCATGGTGTGGCATCACCGCCGTTTTACCTTGCGCGCCTTTTTCAAACAGCAAGACGGATACGGCGAGGCCGAATCGCTTTTACGCTTCAAACATCTGATTTTCTTTGGCCCAACCGGCACGGCCAAATGGCGCGGCCAAATTTATGGCGCACCGCGCTTCAGTTGGTTTCTCAATCGCCCAATCGTCTATCACGGAATTTTCGGAGAGGGCTTCTTCCAATCCATTTATCCGACCCCTCAATCGGAAATCGCAAATTACCTAAGCAGTATCGAATGGTTTGCCCTGACTGTTTTTCTCTTCGGTCTGGGAATTTTTTTGCCAGCTCTGCGCATCGTCCCGTATCTCATGTTCGGCGGCACACTCTGCGTCGCGCTTTCCTACATGGTCCGCGCTCGCATTGAACCGAAGTTCGACACGGTATGGGCTCGACTGCTGGTGATGTGCCTGGCGTTTATCCAACCGTTGGTGCGCGGCTTCACCCGTTATTTCACCTGGCTGAATTTCAAACGCACACCTCGCAACGTGATCAGCAAGCACGAACATCTTCCCGGTGGGACTAAATTCCCTCTCCGATTCAGCCGGCAAAATTTCTGGAGCGAGGAAGGCCGGGACCGGCATTATCTGCTCGGCGTTATCTTCCAGCTTCTAGAGGAAGAGGGGTGGCGTTACTCGACCGACAGCGGCTGGAACGAATGGGACATTCAAATTTACGGCAACTTTTGGTGGAGCGTCGTCCTCCAAACTGTCACCGAATACCATGGTGGTCCGAAATGTCTCACCCGGGTGAAGCTTCGCGCCCGCTTTGTCACGACTACCGTCATTCTTAATTTGATCGCGTTGAGCGTTGGGATTTACCGGCAAATCTACATTTCCCATCTCGATCTTTGGTTCATCATCCCCTACTCGATTTTTCTCATTTTTCTCGCCAACCGCGCTCACGCTTTAAAATCGCGGGTGGCGGAACTCGTCGATCTAGCCGCTTTTCGCGCCGGTTTGCAGCGTCTTTCTCGCCGGGGCAAAACCAGCAAACCGCCCGAGCCAATGGAATTTCCGATGAATGTCGATCCGGCGGCACGGATTTAAACGAACATTGGCAGTGGGTTCGACAGGCAGTCGCAGGCTTGAGAGTGTCATGATAGGATGGAGCTGCGAAAAACAGGGGCCGCTAAGGTGAAGTTGGATCGTCATCTGGAGATTGCGCACGTCTTATTTATTGACGTTGTGGGCTACTCCAAGCTGCTCGTCAACGAGCAGCGGGAAGTGCTGCAACAGCTCAATGAGGCGGTGCGGGCGGCCCCGCAGTTTCGCAACAGTAGCGCCGCCGGCAAATTGATCCGTATCGCAACCGGCGACGGGATGGCACTGGTGTTCTTCCAAAGCCCGGAGGAGCCGGTGCACTGTGCGATGGAAATTGCCAAAGCGCTCAAAAGCTACCCGCAGGTTCAACTGCGGATGGGCGTTCACAGCGGGCCGGTCGATCAAATTACCGACGTGAACGATCAGACAAATGTCGCTGGCGTTGGAATCAATGTCGCCCAACGGGTGATGGATTGCGGCGATGCCGGCCACATTCTCATTTCCAAACGCGTGGCCGATGACTTGGCGCAAGATCGTTTATGGCAACCGTTACTGCACGAGCTGGGCGAAATCGAAGTGAAGCACGGTGTGAACCTGGCGATTGTGAACCTCTTCAGCGACGACCTGGGAAATCGTCGCGTGCCCGAGAAACTATTGCGTGATGCAGATAGAGCAGGGAAACGGTCGTCGGTCTCATCCAAGATCGCACCAGATATACCCGAAAAAAGCATCGCGGTGTTGCCGTTCGAAAATCTCAGCGCTGATCCGGAAAACGCATTCTTTGCCGATGGCGTGCAGGACGAAATTCTGACCAATCTAGCTAAAATCGCCGACCTCAAAGTGACTAGTCGCAGCTCGGTAATGCAGTACCGTGCGCCGACGCGCAATTTGCGCGAAATCGCCGGCGCGCTCGGTGTCGCTCACATGTTGGAAGGCAACGTGCAGCGCGCAGGAAACCGCGTC
>Ga0307478_10003211_pt1 | contig 12271 bp, 10 predicted proteins | sample atmos_gasesECM4C_2_FD_203713 | JGI IMG/M metagenome (GOLD analysis project Ga0307478, IMG submission 203713) | Hardwood forest soil microbial communities from Morgan-Monroe State Forest, Indiana, United States - atmos_gasesECM4C_05 | ecosystem: Environmental > Terrestrial > Soil > Temperate...
CTACCCCGGACGTCGATGGCATTGTGATCACGCATGGCACCGACACGATGGAAGAAACAGCATACTTCCTTAATTTGACCGTGAAGAGCGACAAGCCGGTGGTGATGGTTGGGTCAATGCGGCCCTCTACGGCGGTGAGTGCGGACGGCCCATTGAACCTCTACAACGCCGTAGCGGTTGCAGCCGACCCGCAGGCGAAAGGCCGAGGTGTCCTGGTTGTGATGAATGATCAGATCCATGCTGCACACTCGCTTACGAAGACAAGCACTACCTCCGTTCAGACGTTCATGTCACCCTTGCGGGGAGTGGTTGGGGTCACGGCCTACGGCAAGAACGATTGGTACAACAACCCACCGTGGAAGCACACCTCTCAAAGCGAATTTGACATCTCTAATGTGACCAAGCTGCCGCGTGTGGATATTGTCTTCGCGGATGCCGACATGGAGCCTGATCTGATCGACGCAAGCGTTAACGCTGGCGCAAAAGGAATTGTGATTGCAGGGGTTGGCAACGGCAATATGAACAAAGCGTCGGTCGAAGCAGCAGCGCGTGCCGTAAAGAAAGGTGTGGTCGTGGTGCGCAGCAGCCGCGTCGCGACTGGAATGGTCGACCGCAACGTGGAGGTAAACGATGATGAACTCGGATTCATCGCTTCCGATGAGCTGAATCCGCAGAAATCAAGAATCCTTCTTTCATTGGCGCTGCTGAAGCCAGAATCGCCCTCACAGATTCAACAGTCATTCAGGACCTACTGACCCCTGGGAATACGATATGAGGGTCGTCCTGAAGTCGCTCTCCTTACAATACGGTACAAGGAGCCTTCAGAGAGGTAATGCCCAAGAGGCCAGTCTTCTCTGGCGGTCCGGGCACCGTGGAGTTGGTCGCACGCTTTTCCGACATTGGCCTGGACAGCGGAACGTTACAGGGCGGGAAATTCAAGCGATTCACGCCGATGGTGAACTGGTATCTGACGGATTATCTGCGTCTTGAGGCCGCCTATGGCATCGGGCGTCTAGATCGTTTCAACCTCAAAGGCAATACCCAGTTCTTCCAGACCCGGCTCCAATTCGAGTTCTGAAGACCGATTCGCCTAGACGCCACAACGCCTCGGATCGTTCACGACAATCGGGCATTAAGCAAATTGTGAGCTAAGGCATTGTCTGTTCGCGCCAAATCCGGATTACTTCTAAGAGTTCGGGCCGAGAAAACTTGCTGAGCTTAGTAATTGGCTCTCCCGCCTTTGCGTTCATTGGGCGCACAACCGTCGCTTCGTTTACCCCAGGCCGGATGCGCAGGAAGACACCGCGCTGTTGCCTCGGTCCCGGAATGGGTGATGTCGAAGCCATTCGCAACTCACCATTTGGCTTCATATGCGGCACTGCATAAACGGCACAATTACCGTCCTTGAGAAGCTCTCGAACTATATCTTTCACCAACTCAGACTGATTGGCATTGAATTCAATACCATGCACATTCGGCATTGAAAATACCTCCTACCAACACAAATTTGATCCTATCGTTCAACCGCTAAAGAAGGCGTAAGGTGCGTAGAGTCGCGATGAAGCGGATCAACATCGTTGACCTGACTTATCGATCGCGAAAGCAATAGCCGAAACAGCTATGGGTAATTAGATAAGTTGGGTGAGACGGGTCATCCTCGAGCTTTTTGCGCAATACGCCGACAATGACGCGCAGATGATAGCGATGTTGCCTAGACTCCTTTCCCCAGAGTGTGGCAAGCAGAGCGGTATGGGATACAGGCCTGCCGGCCTGCTCCATCAATGTCTGAAGCGTGCGAAACTCGAGGGGGGTTAGCGAGACCTGGGAGCCCGACTTTTCGACACGTCGCTTAGCCGGATCAAGCGTAATTTCACCAACTACAAAACGCTCGCTTGTGCCAACGACTGGCGTACGAAAACGCCGGATCGCTGAACGAAGGCGTGCAATGATTTCGCGTGCCGAGAATGGTTTACTGATATAGTCGTCCGCTCCGGCCTCAAGTGCGTCCACCTTGTTATCCACGCAGTCGCAGTCGCCCAGAACGAGCACCGGAAGACGCGGATAGATCCCGCGAATCTGGCGGCAAGCCTCGATCCAGCCCACACTGAAGCCTCGTATATCCAGAAGTACGGCATCATAATCAACCATCCGCAAGCGGATCAGAGCAGCGTCTCCGCTTGTGGCCTCTCCACAATCAAATTCAAGGCCCTCCAGGGTCTTTCGAAGGTTAAAGTACAAAGATGCATCTTCTGCAACGATGAGAACCTTGTCTGGGCGAATGCTCATAGATAGCGTCGATTGTTCACTATTGAAGTGGGCAGTCATCTACCTCCTTGTATGAATGGCTAGCGGCGGATAGGTTGATTTGCTGCAGGTGGCGGCCCATCGTGAAAAATAACGATAGGCCGGCCACTTGGCATCTTTGTTGGTTGCTAGAAATCCAAGCGAAGTGCCACTTGCCCTGTACGATTTCCGGCATTGTTTGCGGTTTGCACTGACGTCAATACGCCGAAGGTGCTCGGGTTGCTGACGTCAGTGGCTGGGATAGCAAAATTCGCGCGGTTGAGGACGTTCGTGAATGTGGACTCAAAACGCATATGCACGCTCTCGCTGAGGTTGAACACTTTGGCCATCCCTGCAGCGACAGCGACGGTTCCGGGGCCTTCCAGAGAACCAACTGCGGCATTGCCGGTTTGCCCAGGAGGGGTATCGGTCGTGAAGGCATTAACGTTGAAGTAGTTCGTAGCACTGCGATGAGTTGGAGTGATGGAAACTCCTTGAACCCTGTCAGGCCGGGCGGTCGTGCCACGTTGCGCAATCCCAACACCTGAAGTGTCGAGGCTCGGACTCATAGTGGGTGTCAGCCATGGCCCCGTCTGCAGAAGTGAGATAGTATTCAGGTTCCAGCCGCCAGCCACTGCATTTAGAAAACGGTTGCCGCTGCTCCACTCACGTCCACGTCCAAAGGGAAGCTCGTAACTTCCGGTCACCAGCAAGCGGTGCCGCGGCGTACCCTCCGCGTTGCCGCGAAGCTGGCTCACGTGGAACCGGTCCGAGACGGCGAAACCGTAATAACTCTCGATGGCAAAACTGGTAGGAGCATCCCCCTGCACATCGCTCAAGCTCTTCGTCCAACTGTAGTCACCCTGAAATGTCAGACCATGCGAGAGACGATGCGTGACTCCAGCCTGCATCGAGTGATAAGTCGTAGAGCCGATGTTTGTAGATTGAAAAATCTCCGACCAGTTTTGAAACGGCGCGCGAGGATCGACCCATCCGCCCGCTGGAACGTTATACCCCTGCGTGTTTTCCGGAACCTGATTCAAATCGATGGTCACATTCTGGCGATGTCCCTCCATTCCTACATAACTGATATGCGCAGCCGTAGAGGAAGTAATCTCGCGTTCCACAGTTAGATTCCACTGGATCACCTGCGGGTCGCGATAGTTGGGATCATCACCCTGCTCTAATTCACCGCCGCCCAGCTGAACGGATTGGCTTGGTGTTGAAGCCATCGGAAATTGGAACTGCGGCGTACCACCGTTATTGTTCTGAAACGTATGAACAGCAGCTGTGGGGTTGCTGGACATGTTGAACGCGAGCGGTCCCAGATTTGTTACTGTGAAGACGCCGAAGCCGGCACGAACTACAGTCTCGTTGTCTGAAAAGGGGCGATAGGCGATGCCTATGCGTGGATCAAAATTGTACTTATAATTTTGGCGCAAGCTCTGCGGCATGTGAGCCTGACTGGCCGTTTCAAAATTTGTACAGGCCAGATTTATGTTGCGGTTGGGCAGGGTGCACGCGTTAAACGACTGCAGAAAGGCCGGAACCGCACCCATCCCATTTGCCAAGCGATCCGGAATGATTACAGTATTTGTGCTGGGAATAAAGTTAGCCATATTGCCAATCGCATCTTGGAAACCAGGAAGATACTCATAGCGCAGCCCCACGTTCACAGTCAGATGATTGTTAATCTGCCACTGGTCCTGGCCATAGAAGCCGTATTGATGCGCAGTTCCATCATCACGGGGACCGGTAACGGCAAAGTAAGTGGTATTTGGAAGCCCTAACAGCAAATCTCCAAAGGAGCTTCCGGTAAAGATACCCTGGTTAAAAGTAAATAGCCCGAAATCGTCAGATGCCGTTTCAAGCGATGGAGTCACGTAATTGACGATGCGGTAATCTATTCCGCCACGGAAGGTATGACGTCCCTTGGTAAAGGTGATATTGTCCGTCAACTGTTTCGTGTTGGATTCAAGCACACCGGTAATGTCCCGACCAATGGTGGAGAAGCCGGTTCCGTCAGAGAAGTTGATGGTGGGAAAACCACCCTGTGTGGGATGGTTCGTCGTGTTGATCTGTCCCGGCGCGGACCCTGTCGAGAACCCGAGGCCGTTCAACGCCTGCGTGCCTTGAATCGGAAAGTCCGGATTGATCAGCGAGTGAGTGAAGCCAAAGCGGAACTCATTGACTATCCTTGGCGTAATGGAATAGTTATGCGAAATGAGAAAACTGCGATCATGTTCTACATCGGCATCATCAGGCAGTAATTGGTTGAACGAACTGGTGAGAAGGTTCTTCCAACTAAAGCGTGCATAGACCTGCTGCTTGCTATTGATGTTGTGGTCGATGCGGATGTCGAGTCCATTGCTGTTCCCTGGGATCGGAATCAGCGCTTGGTAATTATAGCCCAGAGTGGCTGAATCAAGTCCCGGCGTGGGCAACGGATAGTAATTGTTCAATAGTGCGATAGCTACAGGGTTGATGCACTGAGAAGGAATGGTGTTATTGGCGAATTGCATGCCCGCACATGGGGACCCTGCAGGAAGCGCATTCGTCAACATGCCGCTGGCGTTGCCAATGGGAAGTCCATTCAGATTTCCTGCACGCTGCGCTGCTGTCGGAACCAGCAGAAACTCAGGCATGGACGTGCTTCTGCGGTTGCCCTCGTAATCAAAGAAAAAGAAGGTCTTGTCCTTGCCTTGATAAAGATGGGGGATCGTGACCGGGCCGCCCAGGCTACCGCCAAAATCGTTATACCGCTTCGGTGCCTTCGTGCCGAAGCCATAAACATCTGCGTCGAGTGCGTCATTCTGCAGATATTCAAATAAGCTGCCATGGAAAACGTTTGAACCACCCCTGGTGGTAAAGGTAACGTCACCCACTTGGGCAAACTCTGCACTGTTGTTGAAGTCTGTGGCCTTGACCTCCGCAATGTTTTCTATCGACGGATATGCGTTCTTCAATGCACCATTGTGGAAGATATCGGCGGTCGAAATGCCGTCGACAGAGTAGTTCACCATGTTTGCGGTCGCGCCTGCCAGGGCAATATTCCCCTGGTTGTCCTGCTGCACATTCGGCAAGAGCGAAAGCGACGATAGTGGACTGGAGGTAGAGGCGCGAGAGTTGAGAGGCAACTGAACGATGGCTGAATTATCTTTCGACGCATCCAGAGTAGCCTTGTCCGTGCTGATCAACGTGGCGGTAGCCGAGACCTCGATGGTCTGTTGCGCACTCTGCACGCTCATCACAACATTCACACGCGCCGTCTGGCGCGGCGCCAGATCAAAAGCAGCTATTTGAGCATCAGCAAAACCTGCGGCCCGAGAAACAACGGAATAACGCCCTGGCTTGAGATTTACAAACTCAAAATCTCCAGTGTCATTCGAAGTCGCCGAACGGTCGCTATTGTCATCCTCGCTGTGCAGCGTCACCGCAGCGTTAGGCACTACCGCTTGCGTTGCATCCTGTACTGTCCCCACAACATTGCCGAACGTCGACTGGGCGCGGGCAGATACCGCAAAAACAGCGGCAAACAGCACGACCCATACTACCTTCGGAGTCTTAAAAACTTCATACGCTTTCATTTTTCCTGTACTCCTTGACGCAGGCTAGCGAGAGCTGCCCGCCAATTAAGCATAGGAATGCATACGTGAAGAAGGCATGTGTGTGAGATAGAGAAGGCGTATGAAATGTCTAAAGAAACCGTAAGTCAGAGGAAGCCATGCAGAAGGAAAGAGATTGCCGATGGTTTTGGATGATACGTTTTTCGCTAGATTCGCTACCTGTAAAGCTCTGCAGCGGAAACTTCAGGCTCTGAGGCAAACAAGTCTGCAGCGGCAGGATTGCGAAAACGATAGCCTACCCGGGGCTCAGTCAAAATATACTCTGGCCTGGCGGGATTGGCTTCAATCTTCTTCCTAAGAGTCTTGATATAACTTCTCAAATAATGCGATTCGTTCCCATAGTTAGCCCCCCAGATCGTGCGTAGCAATGTCGTATGTGCCACCGGGCGGCCCTGGTTCTTCATCAGGAATGCCAGCAGTTCAAACTCTTTAGGAGTAAGGTGCAGCGCCTCGCCTGCGCGCCATACCGAGTGCCCTTGCAGGTCCATCTGGAGTTCGCCAGCCTTCAACACTGCAGGCTCCTCTTCTCTCTCAGAGTGAATGCGGCGATCGATAGCACTGAGACGCGCAATCAACTCACGCAACCCGAACGGTTTACTTAGATAGTCATCGGCCCCGGCATCAAGAGCAGCGACCCGATCCTGTTCCGCATCGCGCACCGAAAGAACAACGATGCCGATGCGTGAATGGATGGAACGAATCATCCCGCAGGTGGTCATACCACCCATTCCCGGCATATTCAGATCGAGCAAGACGAACTGAAAAGCGGAGTGCGAAAGCGTATCCACAGCGTCTCCACCGCTGCAAGCCTCTACCATATGGTGACCGGCAGCCGCGAGAGATCTGCACAAAGTCTTGCGGAACATTGGTTCATCATCGACAACTAATATGCTCCAAACGGGGGCAGTCATCGTCAGCATTCCTTTACAGCGATAGGTATAGTGATGCGGAACGTCGATCCATCTTTACTTGAATCTTCAAGAGCCAGCGTGCCTCCATGCGCCAGCGCAATTCTGCGTGCGATATCAAGCCCAAGACCAGTGCCTGCGGTAGAGTCGCGTGACTGCCTTCCCCGGTAGAAACGATCGAATATCTTCGATTGCTCTTCTGTAGGGATACAGCCACAGTTCCGGACGCGAATGGCAACCGAGTTTTCACTAGCGTGCGCGCTCACGTCGACGTTCGAACTAGGTCGCGAATACTTGCACGCATTCTCGATCAGTTGCGACAAAGCCAGACGCAGTAACTCAGGATCCGCTATAACGCTGACGATGGCATCAGTATGGTCTCCCTCCTGGACGAGCGAGAGCTTGTGGTCGGCGAATTGCCGAGACACCAGGTTTAGTTCCTCTGCGACGAGGCGTGAAACATCCACCTGTTGCAAGTGCAGCCGTACTTGCTCACCGTCCAGCGTGGCCATGCGCAAAAGCCGGGTTGTCAGGCTCCCGAGCCGAGCAGTTTCCGTTTCAATCACGTCCACGAATTCCAAGCGATCGGATTCGGGCGCACCGGTTTCACGTAACCCGCCGATCGCGGCAAGGATAGTGGCTAGTGGGGTCTTAACAGCATGGGCAAGTGCATCAAGCACCATGGTGCGCAAGCGTTCGGCCTGGGCGGCGGCCGCAGCTTGCGTTGCGGCGTGAAAGGCACGGACTCTTTCCAGCATTGCAGTTTCGAGCGCGGACAACGAGTCTGGAGAGAACTCCTGATGATCAGGCCATTCAAAACCCAGTGCCCCGATGGGTTGTCCAGCTACTCGCAGGCAGCGAATGGAGATCCGACACAGAATATCGTCGCGATCCTCTCCGGCAAGATAGCCTATGCGCGTTCGTGCTTCCAGATCGTAACGGGGATCTCCGACAATATGCGAGATAGCGGTCTCGTTCTCAAACAGGCAAACGGCTCGCAGCGCAAAGACATCGCGAAATAACCCGAGCAGCCGTGGTGGATCAATCTCTTCCGGCGTGAGCGCAAGCAGTTGCCGTGCCAGCTCATAGAGCCGCTTCATTTCCCCCCTCTGAAGTTCGGAAGACTGTCTTTCACGATGCACCCGTGTCATCAGATACGTGATGGCCAAAGTTGTTGTCAGAAAGGTGGCCAGAGCAAGAACGTTGAGCGGATCTGATATGCGCAAAGAGAGAATCGGTGGAGCAAAGAAATAATCGAGCCACGCGACGGCCACGACGGAAAGAATCGTCGCGGATATCACTCCACCGTAAAGAGAGAGCAGCACAACAACAATCAAACAAGGGAAGCCTACTGTTGCGAGATTCAAGTGAAGGCGATAGCCGGCATATGTAAGCGCTCCGAGAACGACGAAGCCGAAAAGCGCTAGTAAAATGATGGGCCGAAGTTTTGCGCTACCGCTACCCGTCATGATTTGTCCGACCTCTGCGCATGCATCCGAAAAATTCGAGATCATTATGGCTCTTGCGCCATCGAACGATGCCCTTAGGCCAATCTGGTCTTATATATGTCAACGCAAACAAATCTAGCCGCGTATCAACACTACGATTAGCAGAGCCAAAAGAAAGGCAAGAGGAATCCACATGGGATGAGTACTCCTTCGTACAGGGTGTTCCATCGACTGTTGTCCTGTATTCCATCCTCGGCGCGAATATTTGATTGGTAGAGCGAGGAGTCGCCTTCTAGTTTGTGGTATTTCATAGTACTTTCTGTACAGCGTCTGTCCGGCCCGTCAGCAGGCGGGATCATACATTGGGTCAAACATGCAGTTGAACGAGATCTCCTGGGTGTGGAGTCAGCGTAAAGTCATCGGGCGCCAAGATAGATCGCTTGTGTGTCCCACAATCGGGCTTTACGCGTTCGCATGGATACTTCTCTCTGCCTGTAAACTGCGAGGATTTGTGGAGGAACAGATAACTCGTCGAGGAGGTTTACCAGCAGGGCGCCGATCACTCCGGGCATCGTTGGGAATCCCGCGCTTGATGCGGAGAGCGCTTGAGATTATGAGGAGAAAGACAATAGCCAGAAGTGTGGGAAACCCACATACAAGGAAGGTTGCCATACATCACCGTGCTTTTCTTTTGCCTGACTTCTCTCTGAAGGTGCGGGGTCAGACAGGTTGTTGCGACAATTCGAGCGCAGGACGACGGATGTCTAACATCCGTAATGGCGTCCTTCGTTCGCAGGCTCCCAGAGTATCGGCGCAAAGGTGCGCTGGAAGAAGGCGTCATCTACAACATAACGTTCGTGATTTTCACCTTCAATGATCCAGTCACCTGGATGAATGCTGCGTTCTCCGAGATCGGTAACGATCGAAGACGCCTGAGTGCATTGCGTAGCCCTCACCAGGAGCGGTCTGCGCGTGCGAAATGTATCCATCGAATATCTCCGGTGCGCACATTCTGCGACAAGATATATTTCAGTACTTTGTTAATAAAAAAGGCGTAATAAAGCCGATAAAAAGTCGTAAGCATCGCAAATCATTATTCTTCCGTTGGTTGAGTCTCAGACACCGATACCGCGGTCAGCGGCTGAAAGGCCGGGGCCGACCTTTTGGAGTTCCCATCAAAGGGTGCAGACAAGACTCAACCTTCCGGACCACGACAAGACTCGTTTAGGTAGCTAGAGTTGGCGGCACAGCAACTCATTACGAAAAATCATGCACGCACGATGAGTTCCACTTCCGTGTGCGATCCCTTAGACGAATACCAGGTCCGGAGAGAATGCGCGTAAAGCTTTTGTAGTACTTATTTGGATCACTGTAACCACTCTGGCCTATGGTCAGCTTTCCAACAGCACATTGAACGGCAGAGTAACCGATCTTCAGGGAGCCACGACAGCAGGCGGGTTCTTCGGCTCCGGCGGATCCAGGGCCTTTCAGTTCGCTGCACGCCTTTCCTTTTGATCTGACATAAAATCGCAGGAGCCCTCGACAGGAAGAGCTCCTGCAGATCGGCCAAACGGAGATTTTTTGTGAAGAAATCGCAAGACTCTGCCAGCACGGGAAATGATCGAGCCATCACTCGGATCGTCACCAACCTGCCCATCGTGCGGGAAGATGCAGCAACCGACTCAGTGGCCAGATCCTATGCCAACTATCGCGAACGCTTCGGCCGCCCGGATGTGCCAGGTATTCTGAAGTGCTTTGCAACCCACCCACCACTGCTCGAACAGATGATTGCGCTGGCCTCCAGCCTGCTCTTCAACGAAGGCCATCTTCCACGCAGAGTCAAAGAGATGATCGCAACCTATGTCTCAGCACTCAACGATTGCCCGTACTGCCTCGATAGCCACGCCTCTTTCCTCCGCACTCAAGGAGGATCCGACGAGCTGTTAACCGCTCTATCGAACGGCAACCTGGAGGTCCCATCCATCAGCGCTAAAGAGCATCAACTCCTCAGTTTTGTGCGTAAAGTGACAAACGAGTCCTACAAAGTGACTCCAGACGATATCCGCGAGCTCAACGACGTGGACTGGACCCAGTTGCAGGTCGCAGAAGCCACGCACATCACAGCTCTCTTCGCATTTTTCAATCGTGTTGCCAACACCTTCGGACTACCATCGCAACATCGCCTCGACCTGGATCCAGCTTCAACAAACTCAAAGGAGAACTGATGAGCACATTGAAAGTCGCACAGGAACCTATGTACCTTCGGGACGTTGAAGCAAATCCCAAGCCCAGTGTCTACCGCGACCTCCTTGAAAACGCAAAGTCTTCCGGTGGCGACTACTGGCAGATCTGGCATCTCCTCGCCTTCGATCCCGAGGCCGCGCATCACCTCGCCGCGCTCTCTCACACCTTCATGCACAAACCCAGTCCCCTCAGCTCCGGCCTCCGCGAGTTGATCGCAGCATACACCTCGTCTCTCAACAACTGCGAGTTCTGCATGAAGGCCCACGCCGCCGTCGCCTCGCAGCTACTGGGCGACGAGTCACTCGTCTGGAGCGTAATCGACAATCTCGAGACCTCTACTCTCGCCACAAAAGAGAAGGCGCTCCTCCGCTTCGTGCAGAAAGTCACCTTGGCGCCAGCTTAATCACTGCAGTCGACACACAGGCCCTCAACCAGGCCGGCTGGGACGATGCGTCCATCTTCTACGCAATCTCCGCCTGTGCCCTTTCAACTTCTACAACCGCTGGATCTCCACCAGCGGTGTCCATCCTGTAAGCGATGAAGCATTCAAACGATTGGGTTCACGAATGGCGGTTGCAGGTTACGCCAGGTGATTTCTCGACTTCGACCTTCACCCTCAGTAGGACAAAAAGCAATCGGCCGCTAATTATCGGGAGCTCTTGTTCTAAACGGCAATATCGATCCTCCTTCTCCATCTTTTGGTGGATGTTGAACCTTGAAGTTTCCGCGTACGATGTTCATTCAATGGAACAGCATAGGCAATTGGGCTTGGCAGCTACCATCGCCGTCGTGACGGGAGAGTCGATCGCGCTCGGAATCTTCCTGACTCCCGCCGCCATGGCAAAGTCCTTGGGCTCACCTCTGCTGCTTACAGCAGTATGGTGCGGTATGGGACTCATGGCCATGTGCGGAGCGCTTTGCTACTCGGAACTGGCCGTACGCTTCCCTCTTGCCGGCGGCGAGTACGTTTATCTCCGCGAAGGATACGGTGGCCGCGTGGCGTTCCTCTACGGATGGATGTCTGCGGCTGTCATGGATCCTGGCCTTGCGGCCGCCTTGGCGATGGGTGCCACGCCGTATTTTCTCTCGCTCATCGGGATGTCTCCGCAGGTTCGACTATGGATTCCTGCCTTGCTCCTGCTTAGTCTGGCAGCACTAAACTATGTCGGAACCCGGCTTAGCCGGCGAGTGATGGCAGCCGCTAACCTGCTCAAGATCGCGGTGCTGTTATGCCTTGTCGCGTGGGCATGGATCTCAGGCCATGCGGCCGCCTCTAACCTCATGCCTCTGGCAGAACGCCGTAGCGGGTCAGAGCCCCTCTTTGGCGCCATTGCGGGCGCCACCGTAAGCGCATTCTTCAGCTTTGGCGGATGGTGGGAAGCAGCCAAGATCGCCGGAGAGATTCGCAACCCGCGACGTAATCTTCCGCTCGCCTTCACCTGCGGGGTGTTCCTGGTAACGCTGGTATACCTGCTCGTGAGCTTCGCCTTCCTCTCGGTTGTTCCCGTCGAACGCATTGTCTCGAATACCGCCTTTGTCGCGCAGTTCGGTGACGCGCTTTTCGGCAGCATCGGCGGAAAAGTTCTCTCCGCTTGTGTCCTGCTCGCGGTACTCGGCGGGCTGATGGCGCTCACCATGGCCGCGCCGCGTGTCTACTACGCGATGGCGAAGGATGGCGCTTTCTTCTCACCGTTTGGGCGACTGCATCCGCGCTTTGGCACGCCAGCAAACGCAGTCCTGTTGCAGACAGGGCTCGCTCTTC
>Ga0307478_10003212_pt1 | contig 12271 bp, 14 predicted proteins | sample atmos_gasesECM4C_2_FD_203713 | JGI IMG/M metagenome (GOLD analysis project Ga0307478, IMG submission 203713) | Hardwood forest soil microbial communities from Morgan-Monroe State Forest, Indiana, United States - atmos_gasesECM4C_05 | ecosystem: Environmental > Terrestrial > Soil > Temperate...
TTCTGCCGCGCTGCCGGCGACAGTTCATCGGGCAAAGCAATCTCCCACTCGCGGGCTGTGCGCGCGTCTTTGCGAGACTCGGAGGCCTCCGCGACATTCCACAATCGCTCCCGCGTCCAGCGTGCGGAGTCGGCGCCTTCCGGCAATACGATCTCGGTGTGTTCTACACCGGAGCGCCGGGTGTAATCGTGGGTCAGCCCCTGGCGCTCATCGAGCAAGCGCGTCTTGGTGCGATAAGCACATGCGGCCACGGCTGAGCGTCCCGTGCTGCGCGAGATCGGTTTTGAGTGGCAGTGATAAATCGCCACGGCTCATGCCTCCTTACCATGCGCACGCCGCATTTCAACGCAAGCACCCTAAATGGGTGCGACGTTGCCCCGCGTTCCCGGCTAAGGGAACGCACACGCCTGGACGGCCAGTCCCGCTTAGCCGCGCAGGCTGCCCTCTGCGGCGAGCAGATGGGGTGCAGGGGCTTTCCCCTGCCGCACGGGACTTGCGAAGCAAGTCGTAAGTGCGCACTTGCCTGCCTTATCGGCATGCGGTGTGCTGACTTTAGCCTCGACAGCCGTGGTCACCGATTAAGTTTTTGGCTCATCTCGCGGCTTGCTTTGCCGATAGATTCTGTGGAGGTGTTTCACCAGAAAATGGCTACGATAGAACAGCAGATTGCCCAGGCAGAAGCCGAGTTGTCCCGGTTACGGGATAGAAAGCGCGCCGAAGAGAATGGGCAGAAAATTATCCTGGGCGGCATGCTCTTAGCCTCTGCCCGACACGATGCCAAGATAGCCGCATGGCTGATAAAAGAGGCCGAGAAAGCCGTGACCCGCGATATCGATAAAAAGCGGCTAGCACCATTGCTCGAAGAACTCCGTCCAGTCCGGTCAGCGGAAGGCGTTTCTGAATCTCAGCACAAAACAAAGCCGGGAGAGAGCGATGCCGAATAGTTACTCGGCGGAAAGATGGCTGGTTGGTTTTCCGACCAGCCACGCCTGCTTTCCTGAAAAAGCTTGGAGCACCGGCCTTCTAAGCTGGGGGTTGAGTTTTCGTTGGGGCAAGTGGTGGGCAGTGAGGGATTCGAATCCCCGACATCCTGCTTGTAAGGCAGGCGTTCTAACCAACAGAAATGAGAAGGAACAGTATCATGACGGGATCACACGACAGCACAGCCCCCAAACGTGAGGGTTTTATTTCTGCCGAGAATGGCAATCGGCTGGACCGTGGGGGAGATCTGGAACCTTCACCATCTGCAAACAGTCCTGCCCAAAAACCCCGAGGCCTCTCCTTGGAGGAATGGAAGAAAAAGGCACTAGAAGGACTCAGCGACCAAACCAAACCTTTTCCGAGAGTCTGGTAAAAGCAAAGTGCAGATCCAGAGAGAGGGGAAATAAAGAGAGCGTTATGGGAGAAGAAGAGCAATCCGTGAATGCTCACAGCTCGCCGTCCGAAGAAACGGCGTCCCCTGTGAAGAACCCCGACCAGCATCACGTGGACAAATGGTTCGAGAAAGCAATTGCTATGCTGAACGATCCGAACACGTCATTTCCGAAAGTTTGGTAAGGGGTACACGCTAATTCGGCGCAGTGGTGCAGTACCTGATGATGACCCCTGGGAAGATTCGAAGTTCCGACCTGCGGTTTAGGAAACCGTTGCTCTATCCACCGATTCAGCCCATATGAGTCTTTACGCCATCGTCACTCGTTATCTATCAATGCGCGTCATTCCCCTGCTGGCACTCTGCGCGTTATCGCTGCCAATCCACGCCCACGATTTTCCATCGTCGTCAGTCACGACGATGGATACAAGCGTCATTAACTTCACACCCCAATTCGGCATCGGAGCCAATCTCTTCATCCGGCCACATCAGAGCTTGTTTTTCGCGGTGAATGCCATCCACATATCCAACGCAAGCCTCGGAGACATGAACCCCGGCGTGAATATCTCAACCCAATTCAGAGTCGGATATTCCTGGTGGAAATAGAATTTTTTCCGGAAAATCGGGCCGTCGGGCGTTCAAATTTTGAGTTTGGATAGAGCGATTGACTACGAATCAATCGCTCCGAAAACCGACGACCGAGCGAATGTCTCCGAAGCGTTAGGTCGGACATGATGAAGAACTCTGAACCGTTAACATTCGGGGCGGAATTGGCCATTGTCTAGGTGTCTTCGACCTATAAGGTTATGAGTTCGTTGCTCGAAGGCTGTAGGAACCGTTCTGAGCGTTGGGTGGTAGTTGAAGGTTGTCTAGGTGGGTATGAAGCGATTTTAGGTGCTTTTCTGCTTGATTCAGCATGGCTTTAAATCTTTAGCCGAAGTAGCTAACGCCCCATCTTTATTAGGAAAAGTTTTGCTTTTAGCTGGGAGGTGTGGAGGGGCGCAGCGCCCTCCACTGAAATGCGGAGCAAAAGCGGAGCTAGATCGCCCGTAGGGCGCTCCGATTTTTTCTTGGCTGGGCATTTCCACTAATGCACAGGGAACTACTCATGAATCCTCTTGTTCTCTTGTTCTCTTGTATCTCTTGCTTCCTTATATAGGCGTACGCGGAAGGTCCGGTGGAAATACGCGGAAGGTCCATCTTCTGTACGCGGAAGGTCCTCATAGCGTACGTGGAGAGTCCATTTTTCTGTACGCGGAAGGTCCGCTAAATAAATGGCTTATCCACCCTTTAGTGTGCAATTAAACCTGCAAGAAACGTACGCGGAAGGTCCGCCCCTAATATCCCAACCTGGTGCATTTACACCCCTGCCATTGTGCAATGTTCACACCACATTGATTGCGAGAGGTTTACACCACATTATGAGGCCCGACATCGGGACATCTGGAAGTAGGGGAATACCCAGAATGTGGACCTTCCGCGTACGTTTTGTACGTAGAAGGTCCGAACGCTAGGGATCAATTGATTGCTTCTATTCGCCGTACACGTTTCCTGCTCGGATCGTCCGGCAAGAGTGGTTGCGCCGCTCTGTTGATCCAGACCCCTTCCTTCAGCACATCGATCCGAACCTCCGGCCAGAGCACGCGAAGCTGTTGAATAGCCTTTTTTACACTCTGTTTGAGGCGTCGGGGGTTACTGTCGTCTTGAGGAAACTGCTCACGTAGGCCGTGCCATGGAATGACCGTCTCTCTCTGGGCACAGTAGCAGCGGTACACAAAGAAGATTAAAAGATCCTGGAGTTGTGGTCCGCCTTTCTGGCCTTGAAGTTGCATCCACAATCGCCGAGGGATAGCTACGTGATGGCGCTTGATGTCCTGGAAGAATCGCTCCTCAAGCTGAATTCCAAAGGGATCTTCCAATCCCGGAAGACTCTCCTGACCACTCTCTTCCCTTTCAATCTCCACGGTTAGATTGTGAGGCAAGTTAGAAGAAGCGATCATCGGCAGCATAACCGTTTGAGTGGCATCAGCGGCTCGGCGTTCGATCCCAATGACGAGACCTGCAAGCCTGCTCAGTCTCACAGCGAGCTCTTTAACGCGGTCTCCATTTCGTGACTTCCCGGTCTCTCGCAGGTAATCGCTGGCGCTCTTGATCGTGACGAACGACGTGTCAGAGTTAATTGCCTTATCGAAAAGCCAGGCCATTAAATGACGGTCGTTCCCGAATGGCATATTCACGCCGGTGATGCCGGCGGTGAAAGTCACCCGAAGCGTCGAGCCGTCGCTAAGCCTAGCTGTACGCATTATCTGGCGCTCCTCTGTCGGCCGATACGGAAGAGTGCACAAGATGAGAGCTTGCGCCATCTTGATAACTTCGTCCCCTAACGCTCCGGAATTGCGGTCTTCCCGCAACTCGGCTACGCGATCGACAGTTCTTTCTAAAGCGCTCTGTCGCTCTTTGGCATAATCGCGTCTTCTCACTGTCTCGACGGTCTTAGTCATGGTTTATCTTTCACAATGAATTAGGGTTGGCGACGCTAATACGTATAGCTGCTGACACGTATACATGTATAGATGTCGACGGGTAGCTTAATTCCCTGTTGTGAATTCGGCAATCTCCGGCTTTCCACGCTTAGCAAAAACCGTATTGATTCCCTCGGCCAATAGCGCCTGTACCGTCGTGCGCTCCTGCGCGGCGACGATTTTTAGGGCAGTCTGTACCTCGGGTGCAAAATGACCTCCAACTAGGACACGGCCAGATCGGGACGGAGCAATTGTTCTAGTTGCTTTGGCGGACGGCGCTGCTACCGTGGCAACGCTGGCTGGGTTTTGTTGTTCAAGCCCTCGCATAAGTGGATTCGGCTTTGGCATGTACTTTCCTCGATTTGTCGATTTGTTGGATTGTATACGTGTATAGCTGTAGCATTTCCTGCGCGGCTTTGCTGTCTGCTTCGTACTCGGCTGCGACCTTTCCAACGTTGCTTGCGTGTCGATGCGCCGCTCGTAAATAAACGATGGTTGGACAAACGCTCAAGCCTAGCTTGCTGATGTAATCAAGCGCGTTTGCACCTTCAGTCCCTTGTGTCGGAGCTTTGTTTATTACGAAGAAGGCTGGGGGGGTTCCGGCAACTCTCAATAGATCAGCCAACTTGGAAACAGTCTCTAGAGCGAATAAATGAGGCTCTACCGGACTGAGTACGATGTCTGAGCAGCGGGCGGCTTCGGCCGCGTCCGTGGCTGAATGGGGCGGCGTATCAATCACGACGAAATCAACGCCTTGAGCTTTGGCCTGCTCTATGGCGACGGAAAGCCGGACAGCATGAGTCGCAACCACCCAAGGATATTCATCGCTACGCCGGTCAGTCCACTTAGACGCGGTAGCCTGTGGGTCCACGTCAAGAATTGCGACCTTATGGCCCTTTTTCGTGGCTGTGACAGCTAGATCCAAGGAAAGAGTCGTCTTACCGGCCCCACCCTTCTCAGCGATGACGGCAACTATATACATGTATACACCTATACGATGTTATTTTCCTATGAGTATAGGTGTAGGAAGAAGTGATCGCAATCGTCTAATTCAAATCGGAACCGAATTGGATAACGTCGGCGAAATCTGATTCTGCGAAACCTTCTTGGTTTTCCACTTTTAGGGGCACTTGCACTTCAGATTGTGACATCTTTCGGGAAGAGAGATGAGCGAGCTGACTACGCCGACGTTGCATTTGGAGCAATCTTGCTGATGTTGAATTACGCAGAAAGAAGTCGTTCAAAATCTTGGGGAGATAAGTGTCTCCGGCTTTCTCTGCAAACGTCGGCAGCTGCGTTCGATCAAACCACTTAATTCCATACGCTTTTGTGCGGCGAGCGGCCGTCTCGAGGAACTCCAGTGCCTCAGGGCTGAATGAACTGGTCGTCCAAAATTCGAACACTAGATCAGGCGTTCGACCATCTCTGTTTTGCAACAAGGCCGCTTTGATGCGTGGAATTTGACGCGTAATCCAATCCTTAATTTCCCCCAGGGAAACTAGAGAGGCGTGGGCTTTAGCTTCACATGCTCGGATACGCATGCCATTTGCTTGATCGACTAGAACATCAACTTCAACAGTCTCGCCGGTCTCCCACACTTTCATTCGGTGGCCGATTCCCCTTATGGACCAGCCATCAAGAAACAAATACCTTGCCAACCACAGCTCGAACAGAGGGCCTTGCATACTCGATGCGCTTCCTTCGATCGAACTCAGCTGGTCGAATAGATCGTAGACTAGCTCAGGATAGTCGGCTGCCGCCGTCGCGGCCTTTGTCAAAACTTCAATTAAGGCTTTGAGGGCTTCAGCTATCTCTCTTGTGAAGAGCGTTTCGGTCGTGAGCATAAGATGACCGACCGCTTTACCGGCGCGCAGAGCCTCCTTAGAAAATTTGTCCGCAATCAAAAGACTGAGAAAGAGTGCTGTTTTTGGGTTACTTCGCATTATCTCCGTTTTCATCAAAAACGGTTTCACATGTTCCAAACCAAGTTCGGCACCTAGAAGGACATCCGCGACGAGAAAACCATTCTGAAATCCTTTCTGGCCCTTTGCGTAGCGGCGCAGAGGCGAGACATAGCAAGGAGCAGTAATATCCCATTTGAAGGCTCCGAATGTCGGCGCCTCGATGAAGTTCCTTACCTTTACTTTTCCATAGCTGCCCAGACCCGTCCGTTGAAGAAAGTTCATCGTCGCATCTGCCGCGATGTCTTCCGCGAGCATGCGTGCTCTCGACATCCCTAAACCATGAACTCCAGGAACATGTGGCTTCAGCGTTATCACAGACGCCCACTCTGGATGGGGAGTGACATTGAGCACCCCTAATCGTTGAAGCGCCTCACGCACTCTATCGACAGAGAGGTGGCCCCGGAGCTTGATCGGACTTCCACTAATAATCCCAAAGTATTCTCCCGGGACACTTCCGCCGCGTATACGCAAGGCATCGATCGCATGCCCGTAAACAGAATTTGTGCTGCGAAAGGCAAGAAAGAGGCTTTCCCAAAACGGAGGAGTATCGTGTTGCTCCGGCAGATAAAGAAATCTCTCACGATGCGGAAATGTGATTTCAGAGAGCCGTTTAATTTCCGGGAAAGAGCGCTGAATAAGCTTTCGCGCATTCGAAGGACTTGCGCCTTCTCGTATCAACTGCAACGCCACTGCGGAAGACAGCTGAGGTCCACCATGACGGAGAATCTGAGACACCGGAGTGTATCGTCGAGCTGCCATGTCACACTACTCGATTTATAAAATCAATTGCATCAGCTTTGCCCTACAAATTAAGGGCTGCGTCTTCCCCATTTATTTTCAATAAGTTACACGATGAAAAATAATAGAAAAAAGTTACTGCGTCACAAAGCACAATTTATAGTCAGGGCTTTGAACAATATACTCGGAAATTTACCTAGCGGAATCAGATCCCGATCCTCTCCACTTCATCGAGCGATACCTCATCGCTGCGCCGGTCATAAAGGCCGGTAGTACGTGAGCTTTCATGAGCAGCCATCTGCTGGGCGACTTCGAGCTTGCCGCCGTTCTTTAAGTAAGCCGTGATACCCGTGGCTCGGAAGGTGTGACAGCCGATCTCGGTCTTGATGCCGGCCACTAGCGCCCGCCGCCGGATCATCCGCCAGACATCGGACTGCAGCATGGCATTTTCGGTCAACTCGCCGCTGCGACCCTTGGTGGTGCGGAAGAGTGGCCCTTTCTTGTCCTGGGCGATGCTGGCGGCCGCGATGTACTCCTCGAGATAGCGGTCTAGATTGTGATGCGTGGGCATGTCGTGCTCCTTGCCGCCCTTCTCATGCAGGCGCACCCATCCGCGCCGCCCCTGTACATAGAAATCCTCGACCCGCATGGCCACCGCCGCACCCACGCGCGCGAACGTGTAAACCAGCAGGCCGATCAAAGCGCGATCGCGCAGGCCGGGCAGGGAATTGGTGTCGATAGCATCCAGAATGGCCCGCGCCTCGTCGGGCGTAAGCACCGGGGTCTTGCCTTTCTTCTGCGTGTGCTTCGGGCCACGTACCGCGTGCGCCGGGTTCGTCGAAATCACCTGGCCTACCACCATCCAATCAAAGAGCATGCGCAGCGCGGCCAGTCTTTGTTTCACCGTGGGCTTGGAGTGCAGCTGTAGCTGGGCTTCGACAAACGCGGCTACGTGCACCGGCTCGACCTGGGCGAGATCCGTCAGCCCCAGGTCGGCACAGAACGTAGAAAATTGTCGTACCGCCTCGCGGTAGGCGCGGCGGGTGTTGGCATTGCGCAGATGCGAGGAAAAGAAATCCCGTAACCGCGTGCGCGCAGCCGGACGCGCGAGAAAAAGTGAGGGCAGGGAAGTGGTGTTTCCGGACAAAGAAAGAATCGTGGGCATCATGGCCTCAAGAATTGCTTTTTATCGTCATTCGCCACGGTTGCTTGGCACCGTAATACCCTATTTTAAAATCCTGCGCTAATTATCTTCTGTCTTCTTCAAGTAGCCTTTATTTTGATTCTCTTTTAGACTCCAAACACCACTCTGTTGCGTCCATAGATCGCTGTTGGAAGGGTCCAATTTCATATTGTCATCTTCCTCAGATTGAAAACCAGTAGAAGCATAAAACCCTTCTGAAGTATCGTCGAGGCTAGATAATCTGACTACACCATGATTTCCTGCGGCTTGGGATTCATTCACAGCCTTTTCAATCATGGTCTTGCCAACTCCCGAAGATCCTGGATGCGTTGCCAGAAGCCTAACCCCAGTCTCCAAAGGCGAGTGTGTCAATGTCATCATTCCAGCGGATTGACCATCTCCCATGTCATAGGAAAATGTTTTTTGGGTCGTATTCGGGTATGGTTCAGGATTCATCTTGATCCCCCTGGCCATCATTAGCGTATTTCGACTTCGCTCTTCCCATCCTTCAGCGAGGTCTACGTCGTCCGAATCCGCATTTTCTGGGAGAGATTCGGAAACAGGCCGTCCCTGTTGATCTTTTGTATATTGTTCCACACTGTCGCTGAAACTTTGGCCAACTTGGGATATGCGTGGACCAGCCAACTCCACAACGGGAGAGTCTTGGAAAAATTGAAATGGCCCAGTTTCCTGATGGACTTGTTCTGCGCTCGTTTCAGTCTGACTTGTGGATTGAGTGGGGGGGGCTTCCTGCTCCTGTGGAGCTTCATAAGGTACATGACTACTAAGTCTTGCTATGGGAGGCATAATTAGTTATCGCGACTATTCAATCCGATGTTGCCAATCATCATCAGGATCGTGAAATGCGACCTTTCGCGCATGATAAAGGACATTATCATTCGTAAATGCAAAGCAGTAAAAACTTTTTTTGTAGCATCCTAAAGTTAATGGCGCTTATAGCAGATATAGCACTTAAGTGTGTTATATTTTACTTGTAGCGCTTATAGCGTTTACGGCCACGGGAGGGCGACATGTCTACGATAGAGGAAACAACTGGAATCTCAATTTCGGAACGGGACCAGAAAGACATCCTCGACATTTACTCGATGATTCGGGCGGCTGAAGCCAAGCTCGTCGGACCTGATGGTAAGACGCAGCTTCTTCCAGCAAACCTGTACTCGTTCCTATGCCAAATTTTGGGGGATCTAAAAGAAGGCAAATCGATCACGATCCTTCAAAGTAATGCGGAGTTAACAACGGTTGAATCAGCCAAAATGTTGTCTGTATCAAGACAGTTCCTGGTTCAGCTTCTCGAACAAAATCAAATTCCGTTTCATATGGTCGGCACACATCGGCGAGTTTATGCCCGCGATCTCCTCGCTTTTAAAGCGAAGCGAGATTCAGCGCGACGTAAAACTCTCGATGATTTGGCTCGCACCGAAATAGAAAGTGGGCTGTACGACTTGGTGCCTCTGAATGATTCTCACCCCCGATAATGAATACTTGGCGGTGCTAGACGCTTGCGTCCTGGCCCCGATGCCTCTTTGCGATACACTTCTTCGTTGCGCGGAAGAGCCTGCACTCTTTCGAGTCTTATGGAGTAACGAAACTCTAAACGAAGTTCACCGGACACTAATCAAGTTCGGTTACACCGCCGATCAAGCCGAGGGACGCCTCCGGAGGATGCGAGAAGCATTCCCGGAGGCGGAAGTTTCTGTCCCCCCTAATCTTGTAAACGGCACACCTGATATACCTGACCCCAACGATAAACATGTCGTCGCTGCCGCGATCCATGAGCGCGCCCATGTCATCGTCACAGCCAATATCCAACATTTTCCCGCAGAACTGTTGAAGCCTCATGGCATCCTGGTCCATCATCCGGATGACTTCTTAATTCATCAGTTCCACCTGAGTCCTGGACGAATCCTAGAAGTTCTCGATACGCAAGCAAGCGGTATCCGGCTTCAGCGAAAAGATGTGCTTCAAAAGCTAAAAAATGGCGTTCCAAATTTTGTCAGGTTGGTCGAAGGGCAAATATGAGGCGACTTGCGAGGGAATGGATTTACAGATATAGCACTTATGTAGTATAATGAGCTATAACTAGGCAAAAAACAGCCCGCGTGCCACCGCCGGCCGTTTTTAGTCACAGTACGAAAGGAGAAATTAAAGCTCAACGAGGGTAGGCAAGAGGCTTGGGAAGGCTGCGCCTACTCTTCCAACTCAATCCGGACACGTGACGAAATAAATGTCCTGTGGAAAAACAGTTCTCAGCTGTTTTTAACGATACCACTTGCTCATTTATGAGTCAACGGTCCTTTTCGATTGCACGCAACGAGCATGCAATGAGGAACCGTTATGGCCACTAAAAAGCGCAGTATGCGCAAAGTGCCCTTGTTTATTGAAACGAGGCTTGCATCCATTGGCAATGAATTTCATGTTGCCGTAGTAAAGCGAATTTCACATGTAGATATTCAATCTGGACTTTATGCCCATGCTGGATTGGTCTGGCAGAATGGCCAGGTTGCAGTTCAGGGTGCATCCGTAATATCGCCGAACTCTGGGCGATTTGCACGCCTTAATGTCGATGGCCAAGAAATCGTTCGTAGAGATCTTCCAAAGATCGACAAAGTCATCACATTCATCAATCCGCGACTCTTCGGGATTCCTGGCAATAGCTGCCAAATCACGCAGGTTCGACAGGTATGCCAGCGCGAATATCTACCAGGCCGTCGTCATGAGCTGGAAACAGCAGTCCTTCTAGCCGGAAGCGACTTTTGCATCGTTCGGTTCAATATCAAAAAAACATTTTCGGCACTTGAACCTAACATCGACCGTGAACTGCTGTTTGCGCTGAATCTCTTGCAAGAGGCTGTTAAAGGAATCAATGTATTCGCCAATACAGCCACCACAGAAGACTACCTGAGCACTATTCATGTGCACTGGGAAATTCTGCCTTCCGGTCAGCGTGAGACAAATGTCAGCCTCATTCTCTCCCACTTCAAACCTCGGACTCCTGAAGAAAAAGAAGAGTTGGAGAGACGCATTAATGAGCGTTATGACTTTTTCGAGACACTCCATCCTAAGCACATCATTCGAGGGACTGGTGGCTTGAATGGATATATGGGCGCCTTGATCAAAGATGACATCGTGGTTTTTGATCACCTGACACCAGGCAATGGCCTATACATACTGTTCGGAGATTGGGAAGAACAGAGCCAGCGCACGAAGACTGATCTGTTGGCAAATGGCGAAGAAGGCAAGGATTACATTCGCATCACCCATAACGGCGATTGGCAGCTTCGTGTACAAAATGAACTTTCTCGCCGTTACGTTTCCTAACCATCTCCAGAGGAGCAACATTGTTGCTCCTCTAAACACTTCACCTAAAGAGAGGGAGTTTACATGTCTAAACAGCCTGGCCTGGATAACCGGCATCGGGATACCAACGGCCAAATCCGCGCGAAGAATGGGAACACACGCATCGATACGCTTCGGGAAGTATATGGCGAAGACTTCGCTGAAGGTCTTCGGGGAGATGCTCATCTGAGTACTCTTCTTGACCGAACGAACAGTAGTTCTCTTTCGGAATACTTAAAGAACAATCGTCAATAAAACCCAGCACAAAAATCCGCGAGGTAGGCTCTTCTTAGGTTCACCTAACTCGCGGATTTCATCGATTGGGATGTCATTTAGGGTTGGCTTAGTGGTTTTGTGACCGATTTCATCCGCGCGGGTGCGTGCAAGATTGACTGCTTCTGAGCTTCTATCTGCTGCATGTGCTGGAAGAGTACGGCCTGTGCGCTCCATGTTTCATCGAGCGGCTGCTTGATCTCGAAATAGCCGAATATCCCAACGACTAATACACCGAGAGCAAATGCAATCGCAAGTTCGCTCCATCGCGTGACGAAGACTTTGCGTTTGACATTGTGAGCTGCGGTTTCAAGCTGGCTGATACCTTGCTGTACCTGCTGGCGCACATTGCGTACCAGTTCATCGACCTGCGCAGAGAACACAGTCCTGGCCGCCTCTTCCATGCCAGCCTTTAGCACCCGCTCCGTAGCGGAGAGATTCTGCACAGCCACATCCATGCGTTTGATGGCCTGCTGCAAATGAACCAGCGCGGTCTCGACTGCACGCCGCTGTTCCTGCGCAGCTTTGGTCTGCTGCTCAGCCATCGTGATGGCGGCAAACAATTCCGCTTCCGGTTCTGTTATTTCGTCATTCATCTATCGTCCCCATCCAGGCCCGCGATCTCGCTTTATGATTCGCTGCGGCTTGAGTTGTTTTTCCAGTTCCTGTTGTCGTTTTTGTTTTTCGATCTCCTGATGCTGCTTCCATTGCTGATAGCGATCCTGGAAAGAATCGATTTTTCGGCTGACAGACTGTGCAACCCGTTTCGCCCATTCCTTTAGCTGTAGGCGCAACACAACGCGCCTGGTATTTTCTCGAGCGATGGCACGGAGCTGTTCGCCGCGTTCAGTGGCGATGTCGC
>Ga0307478_10003214_pt1 | contig 12265 bp, 10 predicted proteins | sample atmos_gasesECM4C_2_FD_203713 | JGI IMG/M metagenome (GOLD analysis project Ga0307478, IMG submission 203713) | Hardwood forest soil microbial communities from Morgan-Monroe State Forest, Indiana, United States - atmos_gasesECM4C_05 | ecosystem: Environmental > Terrestrial > Soil > Temperate...
TTTTGCTCTTCCACATCTATCTTCATCCACGGCATCCTTGCTTTCTCCGAGCCGGCCGAGCCAGCGCGGGAGTGTAAAGGATGTCCCGGGACGTTTTGTAAAGCATGTCATGAGACTGGACACGTTCTGTGCGATTGAGTGGGGTCAAGATACTGTTGATCTCATGAGATTCTTCCAAACAAAAAAGCCCCGCTCACGCGAGCGGGGCCTTCGTTTTCACTGACAGCTGAGAGCTGACAGCCAGTAACTGCAAATCCTTCGCTTCGGCAAACCGCGCCTCGCTCAGGATGACAATTCGGTGGGACAGCCGAGGGCGGCTGTCCCTACGCGATTAGTACATGTCTCCCATGCCGCCGCCGTGTCCGCCCGGCATCGGAGCGCCCTTCTTCTCTTCCGGGATCTCGGCCACCAGCGCTTCGGTGGTCAGCATCAGCGAGGCGATCGATCCGGCATTGGTCAGCGCCGTCCGCACCACTTTCGTCGGATCCAGCACGCCCGCCTTTACCAGGTCCTCGTAGTCGCCCGTCAGCGCGTTGTACCCGAAATTGTTGTCCTTCGAGTCGTTGACCTTGCCCAGCACAATCGCGCCTTCCTCGCCGGCATTTTCGGCGATCATGCGCAGCGGCTCAGTAATGGCCTTCTTCACAATATTCACGCCGATCTGCTCGTCGCCGTCGACTTTGAGCTTCTCGAGCGCCGGTACGCAGCGCGCCAGCGCCACGCCGCCACCCGGGACGATGCCCTCTTCCACGGCCGCGCGCGTCGCGTGCATGGCGTCCTCAACCCGAGCCTTCTTCTCCTTCATCTCGGTTTCGGTCGCCGCACCGACTTTGATCACGGCCACGCCGCCCACCAGCTTCGCCAGCCGCTCCTGCAGTTTCTCGCGGTCGTAGTCGGAAGTGGTCTTTTCTACCTGGCTGCGGATTTCCTTCACCCGGCCCTCGATCTCGTTGTGCTTGCCCTTGCCCTCGACGATGGTGGTGTTGTCCTTGTCGACGGTGATCTTCTTGGCCTGGCCCAGGTCACTCACCTGCACGTTCTCGAGCTTGATGCCGAGATCTTCGGTGATGGCCTTGCCGCCGGTCAGAATCGCGATGTCCTGCAGCATCGCCTTGCGACGATCGCCGAACCCGGGCGCCTTCACCGCGCACACCTGCAAGGTGCCGCGCAGCTTGTTGACGACCAGAGTCGCCAGCGCTTCGCCTTCCACATCCTCAGCAATGATGATGAGCGGCTTGCCGCCCTTGGCAATCTGCTCGAGCAGCGGGAGCAGGTCCTTCATCGAGCTGATCTTCTTTTCGTGGATCAGGATGTAGGCATTCTCCATCACCGCCTCCATCCGCTCCGGATCGGTGACGAAGTACGGAGACAGGTAGCCGCGGTCGAACTGCATGCCCTCGACCACTTCGAGCTGGGTCTCGAGCGTCTTCGACTCTTCGACGGTGATGACGCCGTCCTTGCCGACTTTCTTCATCGCTTCCGCAATGATCTTGCCGATGGTCTCGTCGTTGTTCGCCGAGATCGTGCCCACCTGCGCGATCATGTCCCCGGTGACGGGCTTCGAGAACTTGTCCAGCTCGCCCTTCTCGCGATTGCCTTCTTTATCCAGCTTGCCGCAAATCACGGAAACGGCCTTCTCGATGCCGCGCTTCATCGCCATCGGATTCGCGCCGGCTGCAACCGTCTTCACGCCTTCGCGATAAATTGCCTGCGCCAGGACGGTCGCCGTCGTGGTGCCGTCGCCGGCCACGTCGGAAGTCTTGGAAGCGACTTCGCGCACCATCTGCGCGCCCATGTTCTCGAGCGAATCCTTCAGCTCGATTTCCTTTGCCACGGTGACGCCGTCCTTGGTGATGGTCGGCGAACCGAACTTCTTTTCAATTACGACGTTGCGTCCCTTCGGACCCAGCGTGACCTTCACCGCGTCCGCGAGTAAGTTGACGCCACGAAGAATCGCCTGCCGCGACTCCTCGCCATGAACAATCTGCTTAGCCATTTGCTTCTTCTCCTGAATTCGTAAAGTGTTTCGCTAGTTCTTAAAGTGTTTCGATTCGTAGTGAAAGCGCAAAGCGCCGAGCTACTTGCGCGAGCCCGCCAGTTCCTTCTTGCTCGCACCGGAAGTCGCGCCCGAGAGAATCCCGAGCACTTCCTCTTCGCGCATGATGATGAAGTCCTCTCCATCAATCTTGATTTCGGTTCCCGAATACTTCCCGAACAGGATGCGGTCTCCCTCTTTCACCGCCAGAGGAAACACCTTGCCCTCGTCATTGCTCTTGCCCCGCCCGACGGCGATGATTTCGCCCTCCTGCGGTTTATCTTTAGCCGAGTCCGGGATAATGATCCCGCCTCGGGTGGTTTCGGCTTCTTCTACGCGACGGACCAGAATGCGGTCGTGCAGGGGTGTAAACTTGGTAGCCATCTGTTGCTGACTCCTTTCGTAAGGTCGAATGTTTTGTGTGGTTTAGATTGCAGGTTGAGTTGTGTCTCCGGGGTATTAGCACTCCTCCCCGTCGAGTGCTAATCATACGGGTGGGGGGGCGAACTTGTCAAGGCGGCAGCGCGGACGGAATTAGCAGGGGGCGTGTAGCGTTCGGGCGTAACGCGACAAGAATTTTGGCCAGCGGAGGGTGACAGTCAGGAATGGGGGTGCATAGAATGTGGGCACGATGAAAACAAATTTCCGGGGAATGATTGGCGCGGGGTTGGTGGTGTGCGGCGCGCTGGTGGTATGTGGGGCGTTGGTGGTTTCGGCGTGGGGCGCGGATCCGACGGCGGCTTTGAGTTTCCTGGTATTAAAAGATGATAACGGGAAGCCGATTCGAAATGCGGCGGTTGTATTGCATCCGGTGAACACGAAAGGCAAGCAGGGGCGTGGAGGATTTGAGCTGAAGACGGACGCTGACGGCAAGACTCATTTCGAAGGAGTCCCGTACGGAAAGTTGCGGGTGCAGGTGCTGGCGCCGGGGTTTCAGACGTTCGGGGAGGATTACGAGATCGCAGAAGCGTCGAAGGAAATTACGGTGAAGCTCAAACGACCCCAGAAGCAATATTCGATTTATGACGATCCGACCGCGCCGGAGAAGAAAGACGCGCCGAAGGATTCAGCAGAAAAACCGCAGTGAACAGGAGTATTTCTTCGGGACGACATTATATGGACTACTTATTGAAGACAGAGCCATCGGTTTATTCGTTCGAGAATCTGGTACGGGACAAGACGACCATCTGGGATGGGGTGACGAATCCAGTGGCGGTGCGGAATCTGCGCGAGATGAAGCCGGGGGATGGGCTGGTGATCTATCACACGGGCGATGAGAAGCGCGCGGTGGGCACGGCCACGGTGGTATCGCTGGATGCGGCGGATCCAAAGACGCCGCTGGTGAAGATCAAGGTTGGGAGCGCGATTGCGGCGCCCAAGACGCTGGCCGAGATCAAGGGGCAGAAGCTGTTTGCCGATTCGGCGCTGGTGCGGCAGGGGAGATTGTCGGTGGTACCGTTGAATGCGGCGCAGTACAAGTATCTGGTGGGCGAGTGAGGGGTCGGGTCAATGGGACCGTCTTTTAGCTCATTGGATATTAGCTGTTCGCGTGAGGCCCCGCTCTCCTGGGCGGGCTTCTTGTTTGGGGGTTGGTGGAGACATCGGCAGCCTAGTAACCCCACTCAGTCGCGCAGAACGGAACGCGATTGAATGGAGCACCCCCGGTTATGTGGGCACCAAGCGCCCACGATTGTATGGGGCACACCGCCGCGGCCCGACCTAACTGACTCTTCCTTGACCATATCGACTGCCGTCAATCTCCACCAAATAGATTAGATTGACCGGTTGAGTTGACATGGAATTTACAAGAAGATTACTCAGGCACGTGGACGACCTGAGGTAGTGTGTGAGTTGCGTCGTGCCGGTGGATTTTCGGTGACATCATCGGCGGCGCACGAGTAAGTTCTTTCCCCTGCTTCTCTCCCCTGCTCGACCGGGCCCTCCCCCGAGAATTTGTTCCCAGGAGGAGGCCATGGAAGACGTATACCAGGTAGAAGAATCGGCGTGGCTCACGCGGAAGAAAATCGCGATCGCGGTCGCGATCCTCACGCTGTGCGGGCTCGGGGTATGGTGGGCGTTCGAGGCGGTCCTGCGAATGACGTCGGGGCAGTCGTGAGGGACCGGGTGATCTAGTGATCGGGTGATCGGCGGAAGGAAACGGCATCCTTGCGCCATGCGGTGTGGGTAGTTTCGCGCTTTCGGCTAAGAGAAAAGCAAAAGCCCCGCTCGGGAGAGTGGGGCTTTTTGGTTGTTGGGTTCGTGGACGGTGAACGTCCCCACTCAAGCCAAAGCCGGGCTTGAGTGGGCCACCTGTGTGCAAAGCCGCACCCCGATCCTGGTGCAACATTGCCATCCTCAGCCGGAGGCCGATCACGACCCTGAAGATGTCACTTCATAACCTCTCCGAGCCGGCTGAGCCAGCGCGAAGAGTGTAAAGGATGTCCCGGGACGTTTTGTAAAGCATGTCATGAGACTGGACACAAAGGACAGAAAGAAAGGGATCCCCTGGCTTGTGGCTTCGCCGCTGGCAGAAAGCGCGATCCTGAATCGATTCGCCCGAGGGCCTGATGTGATCTTGTAGGGGCGTCACTGCGGGCGCTAGCATCGATGACATTGGCGTCTTCATCGTGTCGCTGATAGGGAGATCGAGACCTGACAACAGCTGCATCCGTGACCAGTGAGCTTTCGGTGCGAAGCGACGTGCCTCGCACGGGACGAGCGGCTCCTGCGCTGATTGGGTTGGTCTACCCGGCGCTGGTTTGGAGCGTGCACGCGCTGTCGCCGTTCGCGGTGGTCCTGACGTTGCTGGCCCCGGGACTGTGTCTGTACCTGGCATTCCGCCTTGCAAATGAGAACCGGTATCGCGGCGCGACGCATGTGGCGTACTTCGCAGTTGGCGCACCGGCGCTCTATACCTTTCTGGGCGGCTGGCTGGATTCTCAGAAGTGGCTTCCGTTTGGCGCGAATGGGGTGTGGGTGATCCTGTGGAGTGGACTGCTGATTCTGACAGCCGTCGAACGACCCAAGGCGATCGAGGAAGCGGGCATTCGTGCGGGAAAGCTGGCTTTCGCCCACGGGGTGTCGGCCGCGGTGATCACGACGTTTGCCGTGTTCCATCTTGCCAATCATCTGACGGGGGTTTTCGGCGGCGAGGCGCACATGGCCGTGATGCGACACCTGCGCCTGGTGTACCGGCAGCCAACGGTTGAGGTGGTACTTTTAAGTTGCGTTCTGTTTCAGGTCGTGAGTGGCGCGGTTCTATTGCTACGAAGGACACGACGATCGACAGTGAGGTGGACAGAGGTTCTACAGAACGCATCGGGTGCGTACCTGCTGTTGTTCTTTGCTTCGCATGTCAGTGCGGTGCTGCGCGCGAGGTATCTCCAGCACATTGACACGAATTGGATCTGGCTTACAGCGGATAATCTGCTCACCGATGCGTGGAGTGTTCGGTTGGTGCCGTATTACTTCCTCGGTGTGGTGGCGCTGGCGGTCCACGGTGCTAGTGGATTGCGTTGGGTATTGTTGGAACATGGCCGGCGGCAGACGGCAGAACGGGCATTTCTCGCGACAGTGGCGGCTGGGGGGCTGGCGGCGCTTACAATTGTCGTTGCGATGGTGGTGGCATCGCTAGGCGGTGTCTCTGCAGCAGCTCGTACTAAAATCATAGGGGACAGGAACGGAGGCGGCTTTGATGGGGAATGCTGGCGTCTTGGGCACCGGCCCTCATACGAGTCTTGCGGGGTTGGGGGCCTCTTTCGAGCTATATCCGGGGAGGGTGGGGACACAGTAGAATAGGAGCGAGATGCCAAAATTTCTTACATTCACCACACAGCCGTTGTTGCTTGCGAGCCTGCTCGTCGGTAGCATTGTTTTGAGTTACGGACAAACCTCCACCCCAGCCCCGGCGAAGCCCGCGGCCAAGAAACCGGCGACAGCCGGAGCGGCGAAGACCGACACCGCAGCCGCGCCTGCGCTCAAGACGGACAAAGAAAAGGTCAGCTACGCGATTGGTGCAGATCTGGGCAACAAATTAAAGGCGTCGTCGATCGATGTGGATCCGACCATTCTCACGCGGGCGTTGAAAGATACATTGACCGGCGCGAAGCCGGTGATGAGCGATGATGAGATCCGGTCTACCCTGACGGAGCTGACGAAAGGCCTGCAGGCAAAGCAGGCGGCGGCGGCGAAAGAGAAGTCGGAGGCGAACAAGAAAGACGGCGAGGCCTTCCTGGCGTCGAACAAGACGAAGGAAGGGGTCGTGGCGCTGCCGAGTGGCTTGCAGTACAAGATCCTGAAGGCCGGGGACGGCCCGAGACCGACAGTAGCGGACACGGTGGTATGCAATTACAAGGGGACGCTGCTCGACGGCAAGGAGTTCGACAGCTCGTACAAACGCGGGCAGCCGGCAACGTTTCCAGTAGGTGGCGTGATCAAGGGTTGGACGGAAGCGCTGCAGCTCATGCCGGTGGGATCGAAGTGGCAGCTGTTCATTCCGGCGGATCTGGCGTATGGCGACCGCCAGGCCGGTCCGGACATCACACCGGGATCGACGTTGGTGTTCGAAGTGGAGCTGGTATCGATTCAGGCGAAGAACGAGTCGAAGCTCGAGTCGGGAGCGGCAACCGATAAGACGCCAGCGACCGATAAGGCTGCGACCGACGACAAAGCGCCGGCCACGGACAAACCGCAGGACAATAAGCCGCAGTAAAGTAGTCGTCAGTCGTCAGCCATCAGCTAAAGACACCCGCCCCTTGGGCGGGTTTTTTGTGGTCTGAATTCGGTGGGAGAAGATGGCGAGGAATTCCCCACCCATACCTCGCATAGGCACCGAGGCATGGAGAAGGTCTCATTCAAATGAATGTGGACCGTTGAAGTTATTCAACTGGCACCGGTGCCTTTCCCCTCTGTCCGAGTTATCGAGGACGCTGAGATCTTGTTGCCGGGGATGTTGTGTCTTGAACGGAGAACGGGACACGCAGCACACCGAAGACCCAAGGCCTGCCTCTAGAAATCAATCAACTTCACATCCACCGCGTTGCCGAAGATTATGATCTCGATCACAGTGTAGATCTTGTCGGTCGTCGTGTCGTAAATGCGCAGGTTGCCGCCTTCACATACGTAGAAGATAGTGCGGTTCGTAATCGGTTGCAGTCCGGTTACATCGCCATTGTCGGGAGGAATCACCAGGTTGCCGTTGTTGGTGTTCAGAATCGCCAGGCAGCCGCGTTGTTCCTGGCCCGGATTCGCCGGCACAATGTTCGTGCAATTTGTGGAGCCGACGAATAGCTGCCCGTTACCGCTGATGTCGATATGCGAATGATATCCGTCCGGGATCACCGCAATCGGCTGAACTGGGGTTGTCGAGAGGCTGGTCAGGTCAACCACAGTCAAGCGGCCGCAGGTCGTGGCTGCGGTGGTGGGTCCTCCGGCGCAAGTGTTCTGCCCCACCGGCGGATTTCCCGCGACGTAGAGCGTCTGGCCCTGCATGAACCCGACGGTCGCTCCGCCTGGAATCGGCGTGACCTGCCCCGCAACTCCATGCACCAGATCCAGCACCTGCACGCTCGCCTGCACCCCCCCGCATTCCCAGCCGCAATTGAGAATCCATGCCTGAGTATTGTCGCTACTGAAAAAACCGAAAATCGGGCGATCGAAACCCGCCACCGTGGTGCACACATTCGCGGGACACGTGGCATTCTTCTGCCCGGTGACAATGTTGAACGGCGAAACAATCGTGACCGAGTCGGAATTGTCGCTGAAGGCCAGCAGTTTGCTGCCATCCCCGCTCTGCGACAGATAGTGCACCGCGGGGATCGGTAGTGTTGCCGGCGTTCCACCTGACGTCAGATTCACCAGCGCGATCCCGCCGGCGCCCGCCCCTCCCGGCACCGGAGCCGCGGGCACCGCTGCGTAGGCCGTCGAGTTGTCGACCGAGATGACGTAGCTGTCCGTCGTCCCTGGCAGCGTGACCGTACCTGCCGCCGCAGGCGCCTCCGTGGTGTTGTCCACAACTTGCAATTGCTCGTTCGTACTGCTCAACGCAACTGTAAGCTTTCGATCATTCGAAACCACCATCGTCGTCGCTAAAAAGCCCGCAGCTATTGGCGAGGTGTTGGCCCGCAGATCATTCAGTGCGTCAATAATGATCAACCCAGACGTGGCTGTGGGTGCCGAAACGTCCTGCGATACCAGCGCCCGGAACTTCAGGCCGCTGGTCTTGTTTGACGAGGGAGATGATGAACCTCCGCACGAAATCAGGATCAGGCCCCCGAACACTAAAATTGACAGTACGATTGCAGCTCTTCTCAAACGAGAGACTCCCCAAGAGCATGATGGACAAAGATTTGGAAGCGAAACTCCGGATTATAGCAGAGCCGAAATTGCCGCCCTGGCCTTCACAATTCGGGCCGTGACTTCTTCCCGGCAGTGTGTTCTGTACTTCCCGCTACAGCGTTCACCGCCGGATGCAAAACCCACCCTCATCTTGTATTCTCGAAACGGTATGGCTTCGGACTTTCTTTCACGGCTCAGCAAGTCGCCCGTGCTCTGCGACGGCGCCATGGGAACTCTGCTCTACGCGAACGGAATTTTCATCAACCGTTCTTACGACGAGCTCAACCTGTCGCAGCCCGAGATGATTCACTCGGTGCATCAGGGATACTTGCACGCTGGCGCCGAAATTATTGAAACCAATACTTTTGGAGCGAACAGCTTTCGCCTGGGCCGGCACAGCCTGGCCGACAAGGTCCATGGCATTAACCTGGCCGGAGCCCGACTGGCCCGTGAAGCCGCCAAGAGCTTCGATGTCTGGGTTGCCGGTTCGGTTGGCCCGCTGGGGATCCGCATTGAACCACTCGGCAAAACATCGTTCGAGGAAGCCCGCGCTACGTTTCGCGAGCAGATCGCTGCGCTCAACGAAGGTGGAGTCGATCTTCTCATCCTCGAAACCTTCGGCTACGTCGAAGAACTTCACCAGGCAATGCTCGCCGCCCGCGAGGTCAACCCCAAGCTGCCCGTTGTTGCCTCGGTTACCGTCGATGAAGACTCGAACTGCCTCGACGGTTCCGATCCAGAAACCTTCGCCGCCAAACTCGCCGACTGGGGTGCGGACGTCATCGGCTGCAACTGCAGCATCGGCCCGGTAGCGATGCTCGATGCGATCGAGCGTGTGCGCGCCGTAACTACCCTACCCCTCGCCGCACAACCCAACGCCGGTATGCCGCGCTCCGTCGAGGGCCGCAATATTTACCTCTGCTCGCCGGAGTACATGGCCAGCTACGCCCGGAAGTTTGTTACCGCAGGCGTGCGCCTGGTCGGCGGATGCTGTGGAACGACCCCGGAACACATTCGAGCGATGAAGTCCGCTCTGCGTGCTGGGGAAGCGCGCGCAGCGCGCGTTCAGGCCGCGGTTCCCCACCCCACCCCTTCAGCCCCCGCTCCCGACCCAGTGGAGAAACGCTCGGCTCTAGGCAGGAAACTGGCGTCTGGCGAATTTGTCACCATGGTTGAAATCGTCCCGCCCAAGGGGACCGACGTCCACAAGGAAGTCGACGGTGCGCGTTTCCTGAAGTCGGTGGGCGTCGACGCCATCAATATTCCCGACAGCCCGCGCGCCTCGGCCCGCATTTCGAATCAGGCGCTCTCCCTGATCGTGCAGCGAGACGTCGGCATCGAAGCCATCCTGCATTACACCTGTCGCGACCGCAACGTGCTTGGCATTCAGTCCGACCTGCTGGGCGCGGCCGCCACCGGCATTCGCAACCTGATTTGCATTACCGGCGATCCACCCAAGATGGGCAACTATCCCGACGCCACCGCGGTCTTCGATGTCGACGCTATCGGCCTCGTGAACATCGTTCACAATCTAAACTGCGGCCTCGATATCGGCGGCAATGCCATCGGCTCCGGAACAGGCTTCGTCATCGGCGTCGGCGCCAATCCCGGCTTGCCCAACATCGACGAAGAAATCCGCCGCTTCGAATACAAAGTTGAAGCCGGGGCAGAATATGCGGTCACACAACCTGTCTTCGACCTAGCGCTCCTGGAGAATTTCCTGAAGCGCATCGCGAACTGCCGGATTCCGGTTGTCGCAGGCATCTGGCCCCTGGTCAGCGTTCGCAACGCCGAGTTCATGAAGAACGAGCTGCGTGTCTCGGTGCCCGACTCCATCGTCGAACGCATGGCCAAGGCTTCGAGCCCTGAAGCCGCGCGGCAGGAGGGCGTTGCCATCGCCCGCGAAATGCTCATCGCTGTCCGCGACCTCGTGCAGGGCGCGCAGATCAGTGCGCCCAACGGAAAGTATTCTTCTGCTGTCGATGTGCTAGAAGCGCTCGGCGTCAACGCCCGCCCGACTGCAACCGCGTAACGGTGTGCTTTCGGCTGGGCGCCCCTTAGGAGATAAATGAAAAGTACGATGCTGAGCGGACAGCGAATCGATGCAATTAGCCGGGGGAATGGGCCTCCCCCGTAGAGACTCGAGTTTTTGGCGGCGATTGGAGCGAACTATGAAGGACAATGAATCGTTTCTCACCAAAAGCAGTGCGATAAAGGCGTGGCGGCTCTTTGTAATCCGCTTCCTGCTGTGCTTTTTCGCGTGGGGGGGATCAGTCTAGCCTTGGAGTCCCCATCTAGACACTTATTTCGGATAGCTGCCGAGGCGCTGATTTTCTCGGCTGTGTTGCTTTTTATCAGTGCTTCTGGGCGATTTTCAGTGAGAGTGCGCGGTATCGTTTTGGTTCTTCTCGCACTGATAGGCATTCTTCTCTTAACCCAGGTGTGGAGGGGAGGACACACGAAGGCTCCGGATGCGCTGAATCGGCCTAGAGGTAGAGACTAGTCTGCGGCGCCCTTGTTTAGATGGCTCGCACCTCACGCTACAATCGAGCCATGAATCGCCGCGTGATTCCCTTCGTCCTGCTGATCCTCACTGCCGCCCTCGCGGCCCAGACCCCGAAGCCCGTCACCGTCCCGATCACGCTCGATCACAATCGCACCATCATCGACGTCTATCTTCCTCTTCCTGATGGCCAAACCAAGCGCGTGCGCGCCTGGGTCGACAATGGCAATCCGGAAATGTCGATCACCCAGGGACTGGCTGCGAAACTAGGCCTTGTTCCGAGCAGCGAACAGGCTACGGGCTCCGATAAAAACCAGAAGGCAGTGCTCCCTCCCGCCAGCCTGCAGATTGGGGGCATGACCATCTGGTTTGCGGACGTGAAAGAAGCCAAGACCCTCGCTCGCGACACCGTCGCTCCCGGGTGCAGCGCCGAAATCACCATCCCTTCCACCGTGCTGCGCAACTACGATGTGCTCTTCGATTTCCCCAACCGCCAATTCACCATTGGCCCGCCGCGCACCATCCCTTTCAAAGGCACACATACGAAGGTTCTGCTGAACGACCAGACTGGCCTGATGCAGGTCCCGAGCAAAGTCGCCGGGCAGGACTTGAATCTTGCCCTTGACGTCGGCGCCTCCGTCAGTTTGATTTCCGCAGACCAGTTGGCGCAGTGGCAGAAAAGCAATCCCTCATGGCCCACCATGACCGGGGGCGTCGCGGCCGCCAATATGTGGGGAGGCGATGAAGAAACTCACTGGCAAGTGACGCGCATTCCCAGCCTGCAGTTCGGCGCCGCCACTCTGACCAATATCGCGATAGCGGCCTTTCCCGCGAACGAAATGAAGTGGTTTCAGAATCGCGCCGGGGTTCCCACCCTGGGCCTCATTGGCGCCAACGCGCTCGTGGCCGATCGCGTCGGCATCGACTACGCCAATAACACCATCTATCTCGAACGCGTGAATGCCACCTCGGCTCCCGACATGGACGTCGTGGGCCTCGTGCTTCGTCCAGAACCCGATGGTCGATACACCATCCTCGGCGCGGCCGACTATGAGGGCAAACCGTCGGTTCCTGAGGTGAAGGCTGGAGATGTTTTACTAGGAGTCGATGGCGCTCCGGCTACCGGCGCGACCATGGGCCAGGTCTGGTCCCTGCTCGGCGGCAGCCCCGGCCAGACCCGCACCCTGACATTGGAACGCGAGGGCAAGCGCTTGAGCGTCGATGCCACCGTCCGCCGCTTCCTGCCCGCTTCGCAACCGCCAGCAAAAAGCCCACGCAAGAATCCGCACCAAAGGAACTGAGGTTTTCCGCCGACAGATTTCACGGCACGCTCGAACTCTCCGATTCCCTTGCGCTCCTCTGTGTCCTCTGTGTCCTCTGTGGTTAATTGC
>Ga0307478_10003215_pt1 | contig 12264 bp, 15 predicted proteins | sample atmos_gasesECM4C_2_FD_203713 | JGI IMG/M metagenome (GOLD analysis project Ga0307478, IMG submission 203713) | Hardwood forest soil microbial communities from Morgan-Monroe State Forest, Indiana, United States - atmos_gasesECM4C_05 | ecosystem: Environmental > Terrestrial > Soil > Temperate...
CAACTGCCCAGTGATCATGGTCGCGAACGCGCCCGGCTGGAAGGTGAAAAACTGATTTGACTTCGGCCACCATTGAAAGCCTTGGATGTCGAAGCCGGACCTGCTGGTATAGCTGCCAGCCACGGCATGATCCGAAACCGCGGTCACGGCGCCGGCGGGCGCCACAATCTGCATGCCGGAAGCGGGATCGTAAAAGGCATAGTCGCCGAGGGCGCCGTTGTATTGCGTGTGAATTTCTCCGAACGGCCCGAAGACGGGATCGATGCCGTTGAGGGTGAGGCTGGAGGATCCCAGGTCGATGCGCCGCCAGTGGGCTTGCTGCGCGCTGGAAAGTGGGTTGGAGGCAACGGCGAACACAACTAACGCGAGCGCTTGCAAAGTCTGTTTCATCTTGTTTTCTCCTCAGGACCGACGATCTCGTAGAACTGAACTCCATTACCGGTGTGACCTTTGGCACTAAACCGACTGGGACTTTCCAATGCGCGGACACAATCGCCTCACTCAGGGAATAAGGACGATCTTGCCCCGTGCCCCTGCTTCCATGACTCGCCGGTGGGCATCGGGAGCCGAGGCTAGGTGCAACTCCGCAGCAATAACCGGACGCAGGGTTCCGCTTCCCAATCCTGCTTGAAGGGCAGCATGTGTCTCCGATGCTTCTGCTTCCGGCACCTTCCACAAAAAGACACCGAACACGGCCGCTTCACGTGTCATGATGTCGCGCGGATTAATTTCGACGTTTCCTCTAGAGCCCACCACAACGACTCGCCCACGATGGGCCAGCATTCTCAAATCGTGGGCAAGGTTCATGTTTGCCAACATCTCGAGGATTACGTCGACTCCAGTTCCATTCGTTATGTCGAGAATCTGCTTTTGATAATCCGGAGAGGTGTGATTGACGGCCTGCTGCGCACCCTCTTTCTTCACTAACTGCAGGCCTTCCTCACTTCCCGCTGTACCGATGACTTTCATTCCCGCCGCGCCCGCCAACTGAACCACGGCTAGGCCAACGCCACCACTGGCGCCATGGACGAGCAGAGTCTCGCCTGGCCTCGCGCGGGCTAATTGAAACAATGCACGATAGGCGGTGGCATAAGGAACGTATACTCCCGCGCCTTGAGCGTAATTCAGGCATGCAGGCAGTGGGTGGACCTGGGAACGCTTGCATAACGCCAACTCCGCATAGGCCCCGGTGATCGTCCCGGTGGTATAGACGCGATGCCCAGGCGCCAGGTCGATATCGGCTCCTACGGATTCCACCACCCCGGCGGCGTCGGATCCGGGCGTAAAGGGGAGGGCCGAATTCCCGGAGCCGTAGGCGCCAGATCGCATGTAGGTGTCGTAAGGGTTCACGCCTGCGGCCTTCACTCTAATTAGGACTTCCCCGGATTGGGGTGGTCGATGGTCAGGCACGTCTTCGACTTTCAGAACTTCCGGACCGCCAAATTCACGTACGCGGATAGCTTTCAAGAGGTTATCCTTTCATCGCTACAGGGCCTCAGAGAAGCTCAGCGACAAGTTCTATTTCCACACACGATCCGAATGGCACCTGAGCCACCCCAAAGGCGCTACGAACGTGCTTCCCGGTATCTCCAAATACCTCTCCGAGCAACTCAGAAGCACCGTTGGCCACCAGGTGCTGTTCTGTGAATGTTGGAGTGCTGTTTACCAGCACCATCAGCTTCAGGATGCGCTTGATTTGGTTTAGGTCGCCCACCGCGGCATGAAGTGTGCCCAGCAGATCGATGGCCACCGCACGAGCCGCCTCTTTACCCTGAGCAGTTGTGATATTGGCCCCAAGCTGCCCAACCCATGGTTTGCCGCCGATCTTAGCGATATGGCCGGACGAGAAAAGCAAATTGCCACTACGCAGAAAAGGCACAAAAGCGGCCACAGGGGGCGTCAGATCTGGCAGCGTGATATTGAGAGCGACGAGTTTTTCATATACGGACACTGTCTTCTCCTCAGAATCGGATTGTTCTGAGACCGGTCAAACTACGATTCTGTCCCATTCCCCTGTCAAGCGATACGGTTAACAGCATCAGTTGACAGTTAGCTAACTGACGAAGTATATTTACATAGTTTCTTTCGCTTGTAAAGTTCTAACGCTGAGGTCCGGGAAACGGCGGCGGCAGGCCGGGGCGTCTACCGGAGGGATGGCATGAAATGGAGAACGTCGCTACGGCTTTGGGGGGGGCCGCGCGGGCAATCCCCGCCACTGCCTAGAACGCCGTGACGCAGACGCCATCCTCGCCGTTTTGTAGCCGACTTTGTGCGTGCAGCCGCGCCGCGAAAGTGATTCGTAGCAATCCAGAGTGGGCGGCTGAGACGACTACTACGTTGACTGCCTTCGACATCCCTCCTGGTCATAAAGGAAGTCGCACGACGTCTATCGGAGTATTCGGGGAGTAGGAAGATGTTCAACATTGCCGATGGGCTGGACGCGCTGACGTGGGACACCAAGAGGATGTTTGCCGATCTCGACTGGTTCAGCGCCGCGAGTTATCACATGATGAATGTGCCCACTGCAATGTTTACCCCGCTATTCGTAATCGCCCGCGGCGCGGGCTGGAGTGCACACATCATCGAACAACGAATCGATGGCAAGATTATTCGGCCCTCCGCGAATTACGTTGTTCCGGCCGATCGCAAGTTTGTTCCTATCAAGAGCGAAAGTGATTGCTCTCTTTTCGCGTAGCCAAGGAAACGAATTGGAGACACTGTGTCTGCATCGATCCGCAACGAGCGTCCGCGTCCCGACAAAGTCCTCGTAGAGACACAAGATGTTCTTCCGCCTTCGGTTGACAGTTAACTAATTGACGAAGTATAAAGACACGGATAAGACCAGTTGCTATGTTTAATTCTATCTGTCTCCACATCGTTTTTATTGTAAAGAACTTGGCAGAGAAGCTTGATCTGGATGGTAACAACCCCAGAGCCTTGCACGACGATCAGAACGGAACATCGAAGTTGCCTGCTCTTATGGAGGTTCGGTATGCGCCGTTTGTTCCTAATTGTTCTTATGTCACTCGCGTTTCCCACATTCGGTCAAAGCAAACGTCCCTTCAGTTTTGAAGACATGATGAAGCTCAAACGCGTGGGCGAGCCCGAGGTTTCACCCGACGGCAAGTGGGGGATCTTCAGTGTGGTCGATGTCGATCTCGACGCCAACACGAAAACGCCGCACATCTGGATTGTGCCCACGGCCGGAGGCCAGGAGCGCGAGATTATCGCCGGTCAAGATGCCGACCGGCCGCGCTGGGCGCCTGACGGCAAGCGCTTCGCTTTTATCTCCAACAAAGAAGCTGGATCACAGGTGTGGATTGCGGATTTCGAAGGCGCGTCCGGAACGGTCAGCGGAGTACACAAACTGACTTCGATCGCCACCGAAGCCGACGGTGAACTCTGGTCGCCCGATGGCAAGAATATTCTCTTCACCTCCGATGTCTATCCCGAGTGCGACGGCACGCCCGATGCGGAGGCCGCTTGCAATCCCAGGAAGCTGGAAGAAGCTGCGAACTCGAAAGTCAAGGCGATGATTTTCACGCGGCTGTTGTACCGTCACTCGAACGCATTCAAAGAAGGCAAGCGCAGCCATATCCTCGTGATACCCGCCGATGCTTGTGTGGGGACCGCCCCTTCGGCAACCTCAGGGCAGGCTGCCGGTTGTCCCGCGGGCGCAGCCCGCGATTTAACGCCTGGCGACTACGACTCGCCCGTGTACTCGCCTGGCGGGCAGGACAACTACGCTTTCTCTCCCGACGGGCAGGAGATTTGCTACACCTCGAATCACGGCAAGAATGAGGCCGCTTCCACCAACAACGATCTCTGGATCGTTCCGGTTACTGGGGGCCCAGCCAAGAACATCACCGCCGAGAATCCCGCCAGCGACTCGACGCCGCTTTATTCGCCCGATGGCCGCTACATCGCCTACCTCACCCAGCAGCGTCCTGGATACGAGAGCGACCGCTTTCGTCTGACGCTCTACGGCAGAAAGACCGGCGAGAAGAAAACTTTGGCGGAGGATTTTGATCGCTGGGTGGGGACATTCACGTGGGCGCCTGACTCGAGAGCAATCTATTTCGCTGCCGAGGACAAAGGCGAGCAGCCGATCTATCGCGTTTTCCTTGAGACTCCCAACGTCGTTGCAAGAATTGTTTCTCTTCCTGGATATGACGACAATCCCAGTGTGACCAGCGACGGTAAGAGTGTGTTATTTACCCGAATGTCGCAGAAAGCTCCGAATGAGATTTATCGAGCCGACGTGGCGGAGGGCAATGTAAACCAAGATACGCCCAGCATGCAGCAGGGTAATCGAACTCCTGACGATGGGGCCGTAATGAGCCTGTTCGGCGGAATAGCGCAGCTCAGTCACCTCAATGATGCTGTGCTCTCCCAAGTTTCCATGTCACCGCCCGAATCCTTCTGGTTCACGGGTGCTCATGGCGGCAAAGTCGAAGGCTTCTTGGTCAAACCGCCGAACTTCGATGCCAGCAAAAAGTATCCTGTGAAGTTCTTCCTCAAGGGCGGGCCGCAGATCGCTTGGGGAGACCTGTGGAGCTACACCGGGAATTTCGAACTCTTATCCGCCGACGGATATGTGGTCCTCACGATCAACTATCACGGCTCGACTGGCTACGGTCAGAAGTTCATTGACTCCGTCACCGGCGATTGGGGCGGCGCTCCGTTTGAAGACGAGATGAAGGGTCTCGACTACGCCGAGAAAACCTACTCCTTCATCGATAAAGACCGGGAGTGCGCCATCGGCACCAGCTACGGCGGGTTCATGGCGAACTGGGTTCTCGGCCACACCGACCGCTTCAAATGCATTGTGTCCCATCACGGCATCTTTAACCTCGAGTCTGAATGGGGTAGCACCGACGAACTCTGGTTTTTCGATCATGACTTCGAAGGCACCCCCTACGACAATCGCGCCGCATACCAGAAGTGGTCGCCGCACCTGTTTGCCAAGAATTTCAAGACGCCGACGCTGGTTATACATGGCCAGCTCGACTATCGATGCGATGTGGCGCAAGCGTTTCAGCTCTTCACCACGCTGCAAATGCTGGGAGTGCCTTCCAAGATGCTGTATTTCCCTGACGAGCCCAACTACCCGAGGAAGCCACAGAATTCCAGACTCTACTACAAGGCCATTAACGACTGGGTGGATCAGTGGACGAAAAAGTAAAGAGCCTTCGCCTGTCGCGCAGAGCCGCCGGAGCATCGATTCAATACTTTCGTGAGGATAAAAAGGAGACTTCTATGACCCGCAACAGCTGGAAATTAACGAGCTGGAAATCTAAAGGATGGACGGTTTGCGCTATCGCTCTGTTTTCCGTTGCCTCTGGATCGCTTATCACCTTCCGCTTGGCACACATTGACCAAGCGAGGGCCGATAGCAATCGCGTTTTCGAGATGCACGTTTACCATACCTTGCCGGGCAAAGCGCCGGCACTGGAATCACAGTTTCGCGACACCACGTCGAAGCTACTCGCCAAACACGATCTGAAGATTGTGGGTTACTGGGTGCCCGAGGGGACGCCCGCTTGGGACAACACCTTTATTTTCATCGTGGCTCATTCCAGCCGTGAGGAAGCGAAAAAGAACTGGGATGCCATGCGGGCCGACCCAGGTTTTCAAGAGTTGATCAGATTGAACTCCGAACCGGCCAGCAAACTCGTGGAAAACATAGACGTGGTGTACATGCGGCCGACGGATTTTTCGCCGATGAAGTAGTGCCGGATTCGCCGGATTCGATTCGTCACCGCAGTCGAGTTCAACGCCGGCGGAACCCTGATCCGCGGGTTCTTAACGGCCGGAGGGCGCTCAAAATGCGCTTCGCTTAGGAGGACTATGGCAACCCGGGTAATCCGCCGCCCTCGTGACGGCCCGCTTCCACAATCACGATCATATCGGTATTGGGTAGTGGATGTGTTTACCAAACAGCCTCTCGAAGGGAACTCCCTGGCGGTTTTCCCCGACGCCGCCGGTCTGAATGATGACGTGATGCAGAAGATCGCCAGAGAGCTCAATCTGTCGGAGACCACCTTTGTATTCCCAGCAAGGCGACCGGAGTGCGTCGCGGATGTCAGAATCTTTACCCCGGCCAAAGAGATGGTCTTTGCCGGGCATCCGACGATTGGAACTAGCTTCGTGCTGCTAGAGGAAGGATTGGTTTCTGATGGTGTGGACCATTTTGTCCTGGAGGAGAAAGTGGGTCCCATACCGATTCGAGTCGAGCTGGGCCCGCGGCCTCTTATCTGGCTGGCTACTCCGGCCATTGAATACGGAAGAAAGTACGACCCCGCCGTTTGTGCCGACATGTTAAGTCTCGGTGCGAGTGATCTCCTCGATGTGGCTCCTCAACTGGTGAGTGCGGGCAATCCGACAATCTTTGTGGCAGTAAGAACCAAGCAGATCGTCGACCGTGCGCTTCTCGATGTTCGTGGTTTGAAGACGCTCATCGGAGCGGATTCTGAGCCCCTGTGCGTTTTTGTTTTTGCTCCAACGTCAGAAGGGGCGTATTCACGAATGTTTGCTCCTCTCTATGGGGTCCCTGAAGATCCAGCAACGGGAAGCTCCACCGGGCCCTTGGCTTCTTTCATGATGCGAAGCGGCCTCACATCCGGCACTTCGGGGAGACGCCTCATCAGCGAGCAGGGTACCAAGATGGGCCGACGCAGCATCCTGCATGTCTGCATCCACGGCGAAAACGGTATGGTTGGTATTGACGTCGGCGGATATGTCACACCGCTGACGGAAGCTATGATGAGACTGTGAGCGTACCTGGTCAATTTTCTCGTCGGCGGCTTCTGAAGTTCTGATTGCCAGAAAACGTCGCAGTTCCCACGACTTAAGAGTTGGTGTCGGGTGGAGTATGACCTCAAGTTTCCGGAGCCGACATGGGGCGACTATGGAGATTTCCTTCGATACCCGTCAGGCCCCAGGCATGCGGCCGCCCGCGCGGCGTTTCTTCGGCGGGTTGCGGCGATGTAAATAGCTGCCGTTTGTGTATGCCTTTCAGCTCAAAACAGGGCATCGAAGACAGCTTCTTGGCGCCCTACCAGACTTCACCGTCGTCTCCGCGGTGGACATTGTAGGCTGGGGACCTAGCAAAGGAGAAATCGACGGCTAAGGGCGAGAAATCCCGGACGGCCTGGGTCTCGCTCAAGGCGCGTACCCAGGCCATTGCTGAGTGCCTTTTCTGGGGTCCAAAATTGGGGCAGATCCCAATACGATAAGGTGGAGGTCACAAATGCTCGTTAATCTGAGTCTGAATGATTTCGTGGAGTATACGGATTGGGAGCGCTACAAGTGGTATGACTGGCTCCGGCAACACGGTGAGCATGTTCTGAAGATCGGCACCGGATCCCATGGCGATGGTCGTTTTGAAACCGTGGGTGACGTGGTAAAGCACATCTTCTCCGCTGAAAAACGCTATGTTGACAGGCTCTCTGGACGCCAGCTAACCGATACGTCCTCCGTCTCCAACCACGACATCGAAGGACTCTTTCAATTCGCTGAAGAAAGCCGGAAGGATTTAAAGGACCTCGTCGAAACGTTTCCCACCCAAGAGTGGGATATCCCGAAGGATTTCAAGATTCTGGATTATCTCTTGAGAGCAACACCAAGGAAGATTGTTGTCCATGTCCTTATGCACGAAATCCGCCACTGGGCGCAAATTGCTACTCTCTTGCGTTTGAACGGTTTGGCTGGCGAGTTTCACGATTTTCTATTTAGCCCGGTAATGGGCGGCGAGTTTAGGCGTGAAGACGCAACATGAACACAGTAGGGTAGTGTCCTAATTTGGTGGCAAGATTCATCGGCTTGCTGAAGCTGTCCACGCTCGAATGAGGCGGAAGAGCCATCGAGCAACGTCCAGCGAGGGGGATGTCATGATGCGGACCAAGGAGGTCGTGGGCGCGCTCATCGTACTATTGCTGCTGATCGCACCAACGCGACCAGGAGCCGCTGCAACGGAGGATCGTTCCATGTACCAGGTCAAGCAGGAGTTCGGCAAGCTCAACCCCAATGCACCCGCCGAGCTCTCCCAGTTCGCGTTCCTCATCGGAAATTGGAGCTTCGAAGCAAAAGTGAAGATGGCCGACGGACAATGGCCCCCTTTCAAGGGAACGTGGCGCGGCCGCTACATACTCGACGGCTATGCGATCTCGGACGAATACCGGATGACAGATCTGTCCGGAAAGCTGATTGTGCTCGGGTTGAATCTGCGCGCGTATGACGTAAGCAAACAGACCTGGAACATTAAATGGTTGAACGCGCTGACGGGAACATGGCTGAACCTCGCACCATCGGAGCTTGGCGAGGTCAGGTCTGATGGCCAATCAATGATCTATGCCTTCAAAGAGATGGCGCCGGTCGATAGCGCGCACGCGTATACGCGCGCGACTTACACGAAAGTTTCCGAGACGCATTTCACTTGGAGAGGCGAGCGGTCGGCTGACGGGAATGCCTGGAGCGAATTCATGGTCGTTGAGTGCCGTCGCAGCAATGAGTAGGAGGTCCTGTTTCCACCATGACTGACCAAACGCCGCATGACAAGCGGCTGGGGCGGGCCGCTCCACATTCCAGCATCGTGCTCCCGTTTTCAAATTAGGACACTACTCACAGTAGCGCAAAGTTGAAGTTGGCGCGCCAATGCCTCCGCTGATAGTTGCCCACGATTGATGCATCAAGCCTTCGTGAATCTCCAGTGTACGTGTTATCATAATTAGGGAGTTTACTAATCGTATCTATGATATCGACTATCGCAATCCGGGCTCTCGCGAACGAGCGCAGACTACAGATTCTCGAATGGCTCAAGAATCCGACAAAGCATTTCCCTCCGCAAGTCGACGGCGATTTGGTGAAGGATGGGGTTTGCGGCTGCCTGATTGCACGCAAGCTTCGCGTGAGTCAACCGACTACGAGCGAACATATGAAGATTCTGTGCCAAGCCGGGTTGACCCGCCCCAAGCGAATCAAAAAGTGGACCTTTTACAAGCGCGACGAGACCAGAATCAGGCAAATCAAGAAAGCCATTCTAGCGAAAGTGTAGATGCCGAACAGGGGTGAGCGATATCTGAACCCCATCTTGCCTAAACGTCCTACGGGTTCACTGCAATGTCTACAGGTTGAGTGCAGCTCGACAGCGGGATTTGGTTACCAAAAACCACGACTCAACGCATGTAAAGTTACGCAAAGCTCGTTCCGAAGGCTATAAGAACCACCTACAATTGAGATGTAAGCGGGGTGGTTCATGAGCAAGCTTCGCTGCGGTTCTGGATGTGCGGCATGAACAAGTTCCGTTCGTACGGCTGGATTTTCACGAAGCTCGCGGCGTCATGCCTTGCGGCGTGCGGCTGCGCGCAGGGCCAAGTGCTTTATCAGGATCAGGAAATCGAAGTGCGCGAGTTGCCGTCGATAATGGCGCGGTCGCCGCACTCCGCTGACGTGCTGCTGACCTCGCTCGATACAATCTTTCACGATCGTGAGATATGCTGCGGCAAAGACTCGGCTCTCGAAGACAGCGCCGGGGCAGCCGATCCGAAGTCGTTGAAAGAGGTTGCCAGCAAGCTGCAAGGGCGGCATTTCTTAAGGGACGGCCGACCTATTATGGTGACCGCGACTTATTCCGCAACCGAGGCAGTCAATTCCGGCATGCTCATCACCTGGTTTCAGAACCATCATGCCGCGCTCATGCAGTGGAACTCGCACGTCTATGTGGTGCATGGAATCGTCTATCAGTGGACGGCCAGCGGCACACCAGACTCGGGAGAGCAAACGGGGACGGTGATCCACAAGTTTCTGCTTTGGGATACGCGCTATTCCGATTCGCGCCGCGAAGTGGTCTTCAACCGCGAGACCGACGACCTGGGCAAAGTGGATGGATTCTTGTTTGTCGATGTGAAACCGCAGTAAGCCTATGCTTTTGTTCAGTCTCGAAGTGGAACCTCACTCGTGCAAGCCTCTGCTCAAGACGCGATTTCTCCGCTTTCCGAGTTTGCCAAACTGGAGACAGACTCCGAATGTATCGAACGCATGTCCGTGGCCTCGCTCGCTAACCAGATGCGTGCCGCATGCGCCCGGTCCAGCGTCTGCCAACTCGGTAGCCCGATCGTGACTCCGACTCCACCACCACCAATAACGCTCGTAACTGACTCGCCTCGAACTCGCGGCGGCACTATCAGGCTCCGACCATTACTGATCCGCATCTCAATCGTTGATTCTAGTGCGGAACGGGAATGCTTTGGCCTTAGTAGCTGTGACTTCCCAACTTGCACTTCCACGAACTGCGGCACCGCTGCTTCTCGCAAGCGTTTTTTCCAGTAGTAAAAGGCTTCCCGCGATCCCCGCGCCGGCAAAACCCGGCCACACTCTCTCCGCTTTCTTCCTGCTCTGAAAACAGTCTCTGCCACTTCTCATTTGCTTTGTAGGTTGGATCATTCCAGAAGCTTGTCGTGGCCCATGCGTGCAGGCAAGATGGGGGTTAGATATCGGTCACGAACATCGAAGTATGCCGCCAGCGCATCTGCGGAAAAATGCTCCGCACTATACTGGGGGAGCCAATTGTGACCGATGGCATCTACTGCAGGAGTCGAACCTGAGGTGACTAAGCAGCGCATGCCGCCTGGCGCCTCCGAGGTACGTCGCTTCGACCGGAACGCTCACGAGCCTCCCTCATTTTTGTCGGACCAACCGAAAACCAGTACGGGGAAGCACAATGGACAAGAACATGCGTTCCTGCTGAACCCACGCTAACGTTGCGTGGCAGGCGACGCTCGACGGCGAGTTGCGGGAGTCAAGGGCAAGTGAACGTAGCCGAGCCGAAGACGATGTTGGCGCCGATCTCGCCGCCAGGCGATGAAGCTTGGGTGGGCGGTGAACTTGCATTGATTGTCCAGGTTCCGGCGGATCCTGCTTCGCAACGAGCGAATCCGTTCTGGTCAATCGTCACCCCGGGCTTGACGTTTATGCCGACGCACACTCCTGGGCCTGGGGATGCACACCAGGAGACGGAGGTTAAGGCCGCCGGTGTGGGCGGCTCGTCGTAATTGCCGACAGCCGAAAACTGCACCAGGCCTCCGGAAAACTTCTGTGCGTCAGCTGCATCGGGCGTTACTGTGATCGATTTCAGTTCCCGGTTTCCGTTGCCGCAGCCAGTGCTCATCAGGATGACCAAAGATAACGTAGCTATGGGCAAGAGAATACCCACCCGACTCATCACGAATCTCCTTTTTAACGTCAAGAACGGCATCGACTGTACGGTGCCGTCCGCCAGTTTCGCGGCAGTCTTAAAAGACGGCTTTCCCTTCAACATTTTGTAGTCTCCTCGGCTGAACAGTTAGATATTCCCAAATCATCTTAGGAACCTGCGATCATCGCGAGTGCCTGGAGCACGAAACTTAGCCTTATATAGACAATTAGCTAATGTACTTCATGTAATAACACCCTGTGCACGCAGCCGCAATCATTAGTTCTCCGATAACTTTTCCGAAGGAGCTGCGTCTAATTGGAATCGACAATGATCCCTACACGATTGTCGGTGTCACCCCCGGATTCCGACATCTGGGCAGCACGGTTGCGACGGATATCTTAGTATGGGCAACAGCGGGATTCAGGGCCGATCCCTTCCCGAAGCCAGCTCGCAGCCTGGGGTGATGGACGGAGCGATCGAACTTTTGAAACCCCCGGAATCAGCCGGGGGCGTCGGTCGGATTATAAACATCGATAGTTTGCTAATTGTCGATGTATACTAGAGATCGACGAAGCTGACTTCGGTGATTGCCCTTTGGGAGGCCTGAAACCGTCGGGCAATTCAATTCTTTGCGATGACAAAAGGAGACTTCCATGACACTCAACTGCTGGAAATTCAAAGGATGGAAATCTAAGGGATGGACAGTTTGCGCCATCGCGCTGGTTTCCTTTGTCGCTGGATCGCTCATGACTGCCCGCCTGGCGCACATACACCAAGTGAGGGCCGATAGCAATCGCGTCTTTGAACTCCGCGTTTATCATGCAGTGCCGGGCAAAATGCCGGCGCTGGAGTCACGGTTTCGTGACACGGCTTCAAAGCTGCTCGCCAAACACGACCTGAAGGCTGTCGGCTACTGGGTGCCCGAGGGGGATGCTCCTGCTTTTGACAACACATTTGTCTATATCTTGGTTCATCCCGGCCGGGAAGAAGCGAAAAAGAACTGGGATGCGATGCGGACCGACCCAGGGTTTCAAGAGGTGATGAAATCCGAGCAGGCCAACAAGCTGGTG
>Ga0307478_10003217_pt1 | contig 12256 bp, 12 predicted proteins | sample atmos_gasesECM4C_2_FD_203713 | JGI IMG/M metagenome (GOLD analysis project Ga0307478, IMG submission 203713) | Hardwood forest soil microbial communities from Morgan-Monroe State Forest, Indiana, United States - atmos_gasesECM4C_05 | ecosystem: Environmental > Terrestrial > Soil > Temperate...
CTTTCTCGTTGGGGACTTCGAGTGCATCTCCGGCCAGAGCGACAACACGCCCATCCGCGTGTGCGGCACACCCGGCAAAGTGCAGTACGGCACCTTCGCCCTCTCCGCGGCCGAATACATCCTGCATTACTACAACACCTACTTCGGCATTCGTTATCCCATGCCCAAGCTCGATCTGATCGGTCTGCCCGACTTCGAGGCCGGCGCGATGGAGAACTTCGGCGCCATCACTTATCGCGAAACCGATCTCTTCATCGATGACAAGAACGCATCCGTGGGCGAGAGAAAAAACGTTGCGGAAGTGGTGGCGCACGAAATGGCACACCAGTGGTTCGGCGACATGGTCACCATGAAGTGGTGGGACAACATCTGGCTGAACGAAGGTTTCGCCACGTGGATGGAAAACAAGCCCGTCGCCGCATGGCACCCGGAGTGGAACATCCCGCAGGATGTGGCTGCTGGACTGAACGGCACGCTGGATTACGATTCGCAGCGCATCACACGCGCCATCCGCGCCAAAGCCGATACGCCTGAGGAGATCGAGCAGATGTTTGACGGCATCAGCTACGGAAAAGCGGCTGCCGTGCTGCTGATGACCGAGCAGTACGAAGGGCCGGAGACTTTCCGAAAAGGTGTTCACAATTATCTTGAAGCGCACATGTTTGCGAACGCGACCGCTGAGGATTTCTGGACGGCGCAGGCCGATACCAGCCACCAGCCCGTCGACAAGATTCTGTCGAGCTACGTTTCCGAGCCGGGCGTGCCGCTGCTCAGCTTCTCTGATCCGGCGAATGGCAGCGTGCAGGTGAGCCAGTCGCGCTTCTACCTGAATCCGCAAATCAAGTCTGAAAGCCAGCAGGCCTGGACCATCCCTGTTTGCTTCGCTACCGCAGGCGCGAAGGCGAAGTGCGATCTGATCGACTCCGCGCAACAGTCGCTCAAGTTTCCAGCCGCCTCGGTCTTCAATCCTGACGGGGGAGGCCGCGGCTATTACCGCTTCGCGCTGCCTGACGATGTTTACACGAAGATCGTCGCCGGAGTGGAGACGACGCTGACGCCGGAAGAGCGCATCGCCGTGATGGGCGACGAATGGGCGGGCGTGCGCTCCAACCACGACAGCGTCGGCGATTATTTGAACCTGGTTGCGGCCGTGAAGGATGACGCGAATGCTGCCGTGATCGGTACTGCGGTTGAGCCTCTCGTTACCATTGACGGCCGCATTGCCAGTACCCCGGAGGAGCGTAAGGCCCTGGCGGCGTGGGTCGTCCGCACCTTCAAGCCCGCGTACACGCGACTTGGCCCGCCGTCCCCCGACGATGCTCCCGACAAGAAGCAGCTCCGCGCCGCGCTCTTCGGTACGCTGGGGACCATCGGCAACGATTCCGACGTGATCGCGGAGGCAAAACGCCTCGCGGCTCAGTATCTGGCCAACCCCACATCCGTCGATCCCAACCTGGCGCAGACCGCGTCCGCCATTGCTGCCATGAACGGCGATGCTGCCTTCTTCGACGAGGCGCAGCACACCTACGAAACCGCCAACAACCCGCAAATCCAGGACTACGCACTCCGCCTGCTTGCTCTCTTCCGCGATCCCGATCTGGAGCGCCGTTCGCTGGAATACGCGGTGTCCGGCAAAGTTCGCAACCAGGACGCGGTCTTTCAGCTGCTGCTCCCCATGCGCTACCCCGAAACCCGACCGATTGCGTGGGATTTCATCCGTCAGAATTGGGATAAGGTCCAGGCGCAGCTCACCACCGGCGTGGGTGCATATCTCATTAGCGGCGCGAGCTCTTTCTGCAGTGAGGACAAGAAGCAGGAGGCCGTCGACTTCTTCACCGCGCATCCTGTGCCTGCTTCCGGCAATGCCCTCCAGCGCGCCAAAGACTCCATTGACGACTGTATTCAGCTGCGCGGACTGCAGGGGCCGAAGCTGCAGCAGTGGATCGCCGCGCAGTAGTTTCAAAGCGGGGATCCCGACCGCGAACCTCTCTGGGTACTGATCCCCGCGCCTCGCTTCTTCGATAATGAGAAGCGTGGCTCGTCCGCAGGAATTCGATTCGGGCAATTCCGCGCTGCTCCGCGAATATATCGCCTACCTGCGCGTCGAAAAGGGTCTGCGTCCGCTTTCCTGCGAAGCCTACGAGCGGGATCTGCTGCAGTTTGGCGAGTTCCTTGAGCAGCAACCATCCACGCTGCTCGCCGCCACACAGGCGCACATTGCCGGATTCCTGGAGCACCTGTCGAAGCACGGCGTCGAATCGCGATCGACCGCGCGGAAACTCTCCTGCCTGCGTGGCTTCTATCGCTGGCTGCTGCTGGATAAGCGCATCCGCCGCGACCCCACGCTCAATCTCGAATCACCTGCAACCTGGAAGGTGCTGCCCAAATCCCTCGCGGTTTCAGAAGTTGATGCGATCCTGGACCGCGCCGGCCTCGCGGCCGACCATCCCCAGGCCGATGCCATCGCTCTGCGCGATCGCGCCATTCTTGAATTGCTCTACGCTGCCGGGCTCCGCGTTTCCGAACTCACCGGCCTCAACGTCGCCGATCTTTCACTCGACGCCGGCCGCGCTCTGCTGCGTGGCAAGGGAGACAAGGAGCGCATCGTTCCGCTGGGCCGTGCGTCCATCGCCGCGCTCGAACAATATTTGAAGGATGGCCGCCCCGCGCTGGTCCGCAAGCCCATCGGCCGCCTCTTTCTTTCCATGCGCGGCCAGCCGCTCAGCCGCGGATGGATCTGGCATCTCGTCAAACACAGCGACCACGACGCCAGCCCGCATATGCTGCGCCATAGCTGCGCCACGCACATGGTGGAGCGCGGCGCGGACCTGCGCACCGTGCAAACGCTGCTCGGCCACGCTGACATTGCCACCACGCAGGTCTACACGCATCTGGCGCTGGGCCGGCTCAAGGCCGTACACCGCGAACATCATCCGCGCGCGAAGCGAGTGGCGCCATGAATGCGAAGACGCCTGAGAAGAAGGCCGCGAAAAAATCGGAAGTCGCTCGCCGCGTCGACGAGTTTCTCACCATGCTCGCCAACGAGCGCAATGCCAGCCCTCACACCGTCCGGGCATACGAACGAGAGCTGCACAACTTCGCCACGTTTACGGACGAGAAACTCGGCGCCAATTTTGCGATCAGGAAAATCGAACACCAGAACATCCGCGCGTATCTGGGCGAGCTTTACACGCATGGCTTGTCGAAGGCCTCCGTTGCGCGGGCGCTAGCTGCGATTCGTTCCTGGTTTAAATGGCTGGCTCGCCACGGGCTGGTGGAGCAAAGCCCGGCGGCACTGGTCTCCACGCCGAAATTGCCGAAGCACCTGCCGCGTGTGCCCACCATTGAAGAGATGAACCGCGTGGTTGAAAGCGCCGACGACGAAGCCGCGGCGTGGCCGGAGCGCGATCGCGTCATTTTCGAACTGCTGTACGGCTGCGGCATCCGTAACGCGGAATTGGTCGGCATCGATCTGAGCGACATTCACTGGGCCAACGAGGCGATCCTCGTCCGCGGCAAGGGCCGCAAAGAGCGCTACGTGCCGCTCGGCGACGCGGCGGCGCAGGCCATCCGCGCCTATTTGCCGCTGCGTGAGGCGAAGCTGGCGCAGGCCAATCATGGGGCAGGGAAGTCCGCCAACGCGCTGCTGCTCAGCATCCGCGTTCGCGGGGACGGACGCCTGACCACCCGCAGCGTGGGCCGCATCGTAAAAACAATCGCGCTCGCCCACGGATTGCCGGCCGACGTCCATCCCCATACTCTGCGCCACGCCTTCGGCACCCACATGCTGGAAGAGGGTGCGGACCTGCGGGCCATCCAGGAATTGCTCGGCCACGAGCGCCTGTCCACCACCCAACGCTATACCCAACTCACCGTTGGCCAGGTCGCGGAGGTCTACGACCGCACGCACCCGCGGGCGAAATAGCAGAATTCGCGTGGTCATAAATTAGAGTTATGGCCATGAGGAAATGGCAAGCGGTCCTCGATTTCTCAGTGGTGGTCGCCTCGATTTGTGTCGTCCTGGATATATTCCGCTGGCAGTTAGTTAACGTGCTGACGGTTTTCCTGGAGCCCTTCATAGAAATTGCCGCCACGCTGGCCCTCCTGGTTGCGCTCATCCGGAGCCTGGTCGCCCTTTTCGCGCAATGGAGGCAACATTCGATCGAAGGCCGTGTTGTGTGGGCCGTGGCTATCTGCTTTGTGGCCCTCGCCGTTCGCATCTTCGCCCCCTTCGATGCACTTATGCTGCGCGCAGACTTTCGGATCTATCTCAAACGCAGGACGCAAATCGCATCCGAGGTCGTGGCTGGCAAGTGGGAGAACAAGGCCATCCAGAAAGGTGGCCGGGGGGAAGCTATTAAGCTTCCAGAAAGCGACCAGTCGCTTTCGGACGATGGCGACGTGCTCCTTTGGCGCGAAGGCGGGCAAAGCGCTGTCCTGTTCATGAGTTTTCGTGGAGTGCTCGACAGCTTTTCAGGATTCGTCTATACGACCGACGATCGGCCGCCCCCTGCGGATGCATTCCTTGGCGATCCCGCCCAGGTCGAGCGTTGGTCTTCGCACTGGTATTGGTATGCGTCGCAGAACTGATATCGGAGTGCCGATGAGGCGAAACTCTGGCGAAGCGCGCGCAAACTAACCGGCCATGCGATTCTCAGCATCCCACCATCGTTATGGCTTCGACTGTCTGGAAGGGCTACATCTCCTTCGGCCTCATCTCGGTGCCGATTCGCCTCTACGTCGCTGCGCGCGAGCATCACGTCAGCTTCAATCAGATCCACTCTGTCTGCGGCACGCGTATCAAGCAGCAGCTCTACTGTCCGCACTGTGAGCGGGTGGTGGAGCGCAACGAGATCGCCAAGGGCTATCCCGTCGACAAGGAGAATTACGTCCAGGTCACAAGCGAAGAGCTGCGCGCCCTGGAAGCCGAGTCGTCGGAGACCATGGAGATCATCCAGTTCGTGAAGCTGCCTGAAGTCGATCCGCTCTACTTTCAGACCTCGTACTTCACCGTCGCGGAAGACCCCGGGCGCCGCGCGTATTCGCTCATCCGCAAAGGCATGCAGGATTTGAAGGTCGGCGCCATTGCCAAAATCACTCTGCACCAGCGCGAGCAGGTCGTCATGATCCGCCCTTTCGAGAAGGGACTGGTGCTGCACACGCTCTATTATCCGGAAGAAATTCGCGCGGTTGCCGAATACGACAACCAGCCTGAAGTCGACGTGCAAAAGTCCGAGGTGGAGTTAGCCGAGCAATTCATGAAGCAGCTTACGTCTGAATTCGATCCCGACAAATTTAAGGACGAATACGAAGCGCGCGTTGAGCAACTGATCGAAAGCAAGCAAGGCGAGGCTCCCGCGCCGGCGAAGCAGTCGAAACGCAAGCTGGCTCCGGTGATCGACCTGATGGAAGCGCTGAAGAAGAGCATGGCACAGAAGGGGACGGAATCTGAAACGCGCGCCCCAGCGAAAAAGCCGCCGCAACGCGCCACTGCGGCTGTGAGCAAAAGGAAAAAGGCGAGCTAAGCCAGCTTCGCTTCAATTCCCGCAGCCACCACCGCCGCCTTCACCCCGCGCACCAAAATCACCTTATTCCGCGCGTGCTCGCCTGCGGTAATTTCGATTGCGGACCGCCGCACTCCCAGCAACTCCGCCAGGAATTCCACCAGCGCCGCGTTTGCCTTGCCTTCGACGGGCGGGGTATGCAGCGCAATCTTCACTGCCGTCTCCGCGCCTTCGCCGATGGTACCGGTCACCGCCGTTTTGCTGGCCCGCGGTGTCACGCGGACAGCGAACCGCGCGCCCTCCCGCGTGTCCCTTACGGCAATCATCCCGCCGCCTTCGGGCGCTTGCCGAACAGCGCCGTCCCAACCCGCACCAGCGTCGAGCCTTCCTCAATCGCAACCGCAAAGTCGCCCGACATTCCCATGGAAAGCTCTCCGAAATCCAATTTCGGGAACTCCCGTGCCCACGTGTCCCGCAGGCCGCGAAGGCCCCGAAAGCATGCCCGCGCAGTCTCCGGATTGTCGTCGAACGGCGCGATCGTCATCAGCCCGCGCATCATGAGATGCTGCATGTCCGGCAGCCGCTCGAGCAGCGTCCGCAGTTCAGCGCTCGCCGGATCGATCCCCGCCTTGGTGGGCTCGTCGCTCAGTTTCACTTCCACCAGGATGGGCAGCCGCTTGGCCAACTTGGCGGACGCATCGTTGAGCCGCTCGGCCAGACGCAGGGAATCCACGCTGTCCACACCATCGAATATCTCCGCAGCTCGTCCCGATTTATTCGTCTGCAAGTGTCCGATTAGATGGACTTCCGCGTTGGCGATTCCCAGATCCAGCAGAAGGGTCCGCTTGGTCTCAAATTCCTGCACCCGGTTCTCGCCGAAGAGGGTCAGCCCGGCCGCCAGCGCTTCCGCCATCGCTTCGGCCGGATGCACCTTGGAAACCGCCATTAGCTGTACCTCGCCGCGGGTGCGTCCGGCCGTCCGGCACGCTGCGGCAATGTTCTCCTCCACACGCGCCAGGTTTTCCGTAAATTCGCTCACGTCCCTATGGTACCGAGACCTTGTCTCCCGGCCCATTTGGTGTCATTGTGGTCAACAAAGCAACCACGCAGAGTTTTGCACACATCTCAGGTTCTCAAGTTATGAGCCTCCTTTCCTGGACAACCCGTCCGCCGAGCAGACTGATGAAATCTGTAGTTCTCGTTCACGGCGTCATTTGGGGCATGGGCCACGAGTCCGATTGCGAGATGTTGGCGCTCAAAGAGACGGATTCCGTGACCCGGCGCACCACGTTTTCACGGTGCAGCGTGATTCAGGCGAATTCCGATTTGCCTGACGGCGATTACATCGTCGCCTTTCAGGGCAACTCCGTCAGTGCCCGGCGCGAAGGCGGCTTGTGGCTCGCCAATGGAGAGCTGCTCTTCGACGCAGCCTGAATTCGCTGCGCCCGGGTCGCCGCGTCACGCTCGCGCATCGCCCCGCATCCCCCTTGCGCGCGATTCAAGGCATTGCAACATCAGGTGCGGATACTCAAGAAGAACGCCGCGCCGACCCAACCGCGGCTGCATCTCTTGGTAGGCTAAAGAAAGGAGCTCCATGCGGCTCCGCAGTACAACGATTGAGGTCCCTTTGACGTCGACTCAGGCAGCACCGGCCATTTTGTTCGAAAACGAATTCCGTAACGCAGTACTTCATCCCACGCCGCCCGTGGCTGTTTTCGACTGCGATGGCACCCTGTGGAACGGCGACGCCGGCGTCGGCTTCATGACCTGGTCGATGGAAGCCGGCCTGCTCTCCCGCAACGCCAGCGACTGGATCGACGCGCGTCACCGCCTCTACCGCCGCGGCGAAGTCTCGGAAGTGGATATTTGCGGCGAGATGGTGCAGGTGTACGCAAGCCTCCGCGATGGGGAGATGCGCCGCGCGGCGGCCCGCTATTTTGCCGCCCATGTTGAAGCCGAAATCTTCCCGGAGATGCAGAAGCTGGTCACCGATCTGCAGGCCGCGGGCACAGAAATCTGGGCGGTCAGTTCCACCAACAACTGGGTCATCGAAGAAGGCGTTCGCCACTTCGGCATCGCTCCGGAGCGGGTGCTCGCCGCGCGGGTTCGCATCCACGAAGGTCTCGTGACCAGCGACCTGATTGAAGTGCCGACGGACGAGGGCAAGGTGGAGGCCATACGCCGCGCCGGCATCAACGCCCCGGACGCCATCTTTGGCAATTCCATTCACGACTCCGCCATGCTCGACATCGCGCACCGCGCCTTCCCCGTTAATCCAACGCCAGGCCTGCTTGGAATCGCGGCGCAGCGAGGCTGGGCCGTCTACTACCCTGAAGCCGTTCTCGCGGACCACACCAAATAACCCGGTGAAAATCGCATCGCTGCAGCCGAGTGTCAGCATTATTCTCGATCGTCTCGGCTGCCTTGATGCGCTCGTGGCCTGCACGCGCTATTGTCTTGAGGCCGTGCCCGTGCTGCGCCAGCGGCCTATCTCCGTGGTCCACGATTCGTGGTCGACCAAAGCGGAAGAGCTTCTGCCGCTCCGTCCCGACCTCGTCATCGCGTCCGTGCCGTACCGCAAAGAATCGCTGGAGGCCATTCTCAAAGCTGGCTGTCCGGTGCTGGCGCTGGCTCCGCATTCTCTCGCGGACATCGAGCAGGACATTCGCCTTATCGCCGCGGTGGCCGGCGTCCCCGACCGCGCAGAGGTGCATATCGCCAGGATGCACGGTTCGCTTGAGGAAATCCGCAGTCAAACCGCGCAGATTGCTGAAAAGCCGACGGTTTATTGCGAAGAATGGGGAAAGCCACTCATCCATTCGCAATTCTGGGTGAAAGAATTAATCGAGGCCGCTGGCGGCGTTTTCCTGGGTGAGCCCGGCGCGGTCACCACGCCAGAAGCCGTTGCCGCCGCCGATCCCGACGTCATCATTGCCGCCTGGTGCGGCGCAGGCGACCGCGTCCCCCTCCACAAACTTGCAGCCCGGCCTGGCTGGGACGGCGTGTGCGCCGTGCGCAACGGCCGTCTCTACTGCATCGCCGACGAACTGTTGAATACTCCCGCGCCGACCCTCATTGACGGGCTCCATGCACTCGCCGCGGCGCTTCATCCGCAAATTTTCGGGCCGGTTGCGGATATTCATGGAATGAAACAGCGGGGAAGCGGAGTCGATCGCCGTTCAGCTGCGTCTAAACTATAGGGGAATATGGAGGATACACTCCAATCCGGCCGGGAGGTGAAGTCCCTCCGCTTCGTCGCCGCCGCGCTCATCCTGCGAGGCGAGGAGGTGCTGATTTGCCAGCGCAAGGCCGGATCGCCCATGGGCCTCAAGTGGGAGTTCCCCGGGGGCAAAATCGAAGCGGGCGAATCCGCCGAGCAGGCGCTGCGCCGGGAGCTGGACGAGGAGCTCGGCATCCATGCTGCCGTCGGCACCCGCGTCGCCCATGTGCGCCACAACTACCGGAGCGGCGGCGCCGTCGATCTGCAATTCTTCGCCGTCCACAGCTTCGAGGGTGAAATCACCAACCACATTTTTGAGGATGTGCGCTGGTCCCCGCTCAAAGACCTGCCGGGGTACGACTTCCTCGCTGCCGACCGCGACCTGGTGCGCGACCTGGCCGCCGGCAAGCTGCTCTGATTCACTACCGCTCGTAGCCCCACTGGTTCACCCAATGAAATCCCCGCTCGAGCAGCGGATAGTGCGCCATGGTCGGCGTGCGCGTGAATGAAATCACCTGCGTGGTGAACGGTGGCGCCGGCTTCGGCGGCGTCTTGTCCTTCGCCTTCGGCGGCTCAGGAGGAACGGTCGTTAGCACCATATGCTGCGCATCCGGCATCTGCCATGAATATTTCACTGGATCTCCGCCGTACGGACGAACCGAGATGGTGTGCGCCTTCGCATCGATATGCAAATTGGTCCGCCAGAGCTCCCCATCCACGGATCGCGTAAACGCCCGCTGCACTGTGTCGATGTAGAGATCGCTGGCCGGAGCGCCATCACCGGTGATGAAGGCGCCGGTTGCCGGATGCGCCGCGTCCAGATGCCACGCGCCCAGCAGCGGCGATGGCGTCCGCATCGCCTTCAGGTTCTGTTTCCACCCCATGCCGATAAAAATCGGTATCAGGATGAGAGGTCCGAAGGTAAAAATAATCTCCACCGTGCGCAGCGTCATCCGGTACCAGCGCCGCGACGCGGGCGGCACCCACACCGCAGCCGGAGCAGCTGGCTTGTGCAGCCAGAAGAAATCAAACAGCGCTCGCAAATCCGGCACCGCCAGATACAGGCACGCCAGCAGCAGGCTCGCGGCAAACAGCTTCACCGGCACGTCGAAGAACATGTTGTAGAGCAGCACATTCGTCATCACAAACGCGGACACCAGCGCGCCCGCGAGCGCTGTGCGACGGAACAGGATCAGCACGCCGCCGGTCACTTCAGCCAGCCCGCAAAATACTTCGTACATCGGGTGCAGTCCGATCAGTCCCCACAGCATGGTCATCGGCGACATGTTGCCCACCGGCTCGTTCAGGATGCCGATGGAGATCGGCGCCATCTGCAGGGGGAAGACCTTCGCCAGGCCGTATTGCAGCATGAAATATCCGCAGGTGAGCCGCAGCAGAAAGCGCAGCCACGCGTACATCGACTCGTACTCTTTGCGTTTGTTTCCGAGCAGCGCCGCAACCAGCGTCCACAGCAGGCCGCCTACGAGCGCCACCACCACGAACAGGCCGTTGAGAATCCAGTTCAGCGTCGCATCGCCTGAACCGGTCGGATGCCAGTGTGCCGCCAGACCTGTCAAATGGAAAACGTGCTGCCCTACCCACTCCGTCACATGGAAGGGTGCAGCCGTCAGGCCGTTGTAAACCCAGTCGCCGACCACCGGAAAGATGTTGAAAATCGTGCCGTTCCCAAAGAAAGCGAGGAAGCACACGAAATAGAGGAAGGAGATGCGGAACGCAATCCTCCCCGCGTGCGCCCATTCCCGCGTGCTCGAACCGGTTTGCGGAGTCGCCTGATCGGCCACAGGTCCGACGGTGGAATCACTCAGTATTTCTTGAGTCGACATAGAGCTCTCGCTTGTCGAGAAGGTTTGAAGAGACTCTCATTTTGGAGCAGGTCCTGGCCTGGGTCAATCGGCCGAGGCTCGATCTCATTACCGGACGCGGGCCGCGCTGATTTCGTTTGCGGCCCTATTGATGCCCAGGCCACCACTGCTGCACCATCAGAATCACCGACAGAATGCTGACCACGATGGCCGTCACCCACGCCGCGGCATTGAACCAGTGCGGGTTCGTGTGTTCGCCCATCAGGTCCTTGCGGTTGATCAGAAGCAGCATCAGCACAATCACCACCGGCAGCAGAATGCCGTTGAATGCCTGCGATTCCAGATACCACTTGATCAGCTGGGCGTTGGGGATCAGGAGGACCGCGGCCGCTCCACCCACAATCAGCAGCGTATACAGGCCGTAGAAAAACGGAGCCTCTCGAAAGCGTTTGTCCACTCCCGACTCAACGCCCAGACCCTCGCACACTACATAGGCGGTCGAGAGCGGGAGCACTGACGCCGCGAAAAATCCTGCATTGAACAGGCCGAAGGAGAACAGGATGAACGCATACTGGCCCGCCAGTGGCTTCATCGCTTCTGCCGCCGAAGAAGCGTCTGAGATCGTAGTAATCCCGTGCGTCCACAGCGTGGCCGCGCACGCCACGATGATGAACCACGCCACCACATCGGTAAAAATGGATCCGACAATCACATCCAGCCGCGACGCCGCATAGGTCTTCGCCGTCACGCCCTTCTCCACAATGGACGATTGCAAATAGAACTGCATCCACGGCGCGATGGTCGTGCCGATCACGGCGACCACCATAAAGATGTAATCCTTGTTATGCAGAACCGACACCGGCGGTAGCTTGATGGTCGCCGCCCACGCCGCGTGCCATCCCGGGTGCGCCAGGACCCCCGCAATAATGTAGGTGAAGTAGAAGAATGAAGCGACCAGAAAAATCTTCTCAACACTTTTGTAGTCGCCGCGCACGGCCAGCAGCCACACCAGCGCGCTGCAAACGGGAACAGAAATGAACTTCGATACGTGAAACAGCTGCAGGCTGCCCGCGATTCCGTAAAATTCCCCAATCACGTTGCCAAAGTTCACCAGAACCAGAAGTGCCATGATGATGACCGTCAGCCGCAGTCCAAATTCTTCGCGAATCAGATCGCTGAGCCCTTTGCCCGTCACCGCGCCCATGCGCGCGCACATTTCCTGCACAACAATCAGGGCCAGAGTCACCGGGATCATCGTCCACAGCATCGTGTAGCCGAACTGCGCCCCGGCCTGCGAATAGGTGAAGATGCCGTTGGGATCGTTATCGACGTTGGCCGTGATGAATCCCGGACCGAGCACGGCGAGGGACAGCAAAATCCGTGTTTTCCAGTTTTTCAGCATGACGGCGCAATTCCACGTCGCGGGTTGCCGAGCCCGCCGGCCCGGTGATTGGAGGAGAAAGTGAAACCCCAGTGTAGGCGAGGAACCCTCGTTTCGTCCCGCCGTTTGTCTGCATTGGTTTCTCTCGGCCGCAAACCCGCCCGGCTCGAGGTTTCTGTAGACTGAAAATCAGCATGATGCCAGGCCGTTTTCTCCGCTTTCTGCCGCCTGCAAGCCTTTTGGCGCTGCCTCTCTTCGCAGCCTGCCTCGCCTTTTCGCCGCCTTCCATAGCGCACGCCCAGGGAACCCGCTTGTGGACCGAATCGCG
>Ga0307478_10003220_pt1 | contig 12251 bp, 13 predicted proteins | sample atmos_gasesECM4C_2_FD_203713 | JGI IMG/M metagenome (GOLD analysis project Ga0307478, IMG submission 203713) | Hardwood forest soil microbial communities from Morgan-Monroe State Forest, Indiana, United States - atmos_gasesECM4C_05 | ecosystem: Environmental > Terrestrial > Soil > Temperate...
GGAGAGATTGCACAAGACGGGGCTGGTAATTTTCGTCGTCGCGATGTTTTTCACCCTCTGGTCCGGCTACCAATACTTCACGAAGTACCGCGGCGTGGTGTTCGCGGAACCGTGACCGGGGCTGTTCGAGATGAAATTGTCGCAACCCACCTGGCCGCGCACCTGGCCGACCTCCGTCGTGCTGGCCTGCGCCCGGCTCGGCCCGCTCGGCCGCCTGCCCGCGCCGGGCACGTGGGGCTCGGCCGCCGGGTTGGTTTATTTCCTGGCTTTCCTTCACCTTGATCCGCCCGGCTACGCGCTGCTCTGTGCGGCCGGGCTTTATTTTGCCGTCGCGCTTTGCGGCGAAGCCGAGCTGCGGCTCGGGAAAAAAGATCCCGGCGAAGTCAACCTGGATGAATTCGCCGTCATGCCGTTGTGTTTTCTCGGCTGGCCGGGGTTGCTCCATCCCCTGCCGATGTGGGGCGTCATGCTCGCCGGCTTCGCGCTTTTCCGGTTGTTCGACATCGCCAAGCCGCTCGGTATAAATAAGCTTCAAGACCTGCCGGGCGGCTGGGGCGTGGTCATCGACGACGTCGCCGCGGCGCTCGCCGCGTGCGCGACGCTGCACCTGGCCGCGTGGGCGTGGCACACGCGGGCGTGAGTCAGGTTCATTCCGACCTGTTTACACAAAGATCGCAAAGGTCGCGGAGCTCGGAAGGAAGCGTGTCTGCACCAAGCCATTTCCCCGTATCTTATCCATGCCCATCTGTGGCGTAGAAAAAACACTCCCCGGCCATTGCTTCGCGGTCTTTGCGACCTTCGTGTAAAAATTCACGGCAGCGCCTGCAGGTTTTCCAGGGGCAATTTCACCAGCAAGCCCTGTTGCAGCACATCCACCGCGAGCACGATGCCCTGCGGATTGGCCGGGTCGTCCACCACGCCGATCAAACCGTGGAGCGGCCCGCCCACGACCCTGGCCCGCGTGCCGCGTTGCAGGAGCGGGCGCAGCGAAAGTTCGAGGCCCGAGGCGGCGATGATCCGCACATCCTCCATTTGCCGCAGGAACCGGGGCTCGTCTTCCACCGGCAGGACGCGCACGAGCAGGTCCTGCTGGTAGACGCGCGCCCGCTTTTCCGGCGCCATGCGCACAAACACGTAACTGGGGAAAAGCGGCTTGGTGAAACGCTTCGTCTGGTTCTGGTAACGGCGCACGCTCGGGACGAGCGGCAGGTAATGCACGAAGTGCTCGGCGCTCATCAGCCCGGCGAATTTTTTTTCGCACCGCGGCTTGGTGTGGCAGGCGCACCAGTTCTCGCCCGGGGCGCTCGTGAAAAGAGCTTCGGCCATCTCAACGCTTCAATAAAAACCGCACGGCGGCATGATAGCCCTCGAGGCCGAGCCCGCTGATGACCGCGATGCACGCCGGCGCGGTGAGCGAGTTGTGGCGGAACTCCTCGCGCTGGTAGATATTGGAAATGTGCACTTCGACGGCCGGCAGCTTGGCGCCGAGCAGAGCGTCGCGCAGCGCCACGCTGGTGTGCGTGAACGCGCCGGGATTGACCACGAGGCCGTCGGCCTTCGCGTCGGCCAGCGCGGCGATCTTGTCGATGAGCGCGCCCTCGTGGTTCGATTGGAAAAATTCCAATTCGGCGGCCGGGCCGAATTCCTTGCGCAGTCCGGCCTCGAGGCCGGCGAGCGTGGTGCGGCCGTAAATCTCCGGTTCGCGCAGGCCGAGCCGGTCGAGATTGGGGCCGTTGAGGATGGCGATGCGTTTCATGGATGCGAATTTAGAAGCCAGGAAGCCTGGAAATGAAAATCAAAATTCCTGGTTTCCGGGCTTCCTGATTAAAAGGTCAAAGCGGATTCTCTGTCGCGATGAACTCCCACGGCAAACCAAACTTTGCGCCCAATTCCGCGGCGAGCGCCTTCACCCCGTGCACTTCGGTCGCGTAGTGCCCGCACAGGTAGAGGTTGAGCCGTTGTTCCTGCGCGACGTTGAACCATTCCTCGCGCAGCTCCCCCGTCACGAGAGTGTCCACGCCCTCGCGGGCGAGCTCGGGCACCGCGCTGTTGCCACTGCCGCTGCACAGCCCGATTTGCGCCGGCTGGGCCGGGCCGAACTCGAGCGCAATCACCCGCGGATAAAGTTTTTCCAGTTTCGCCCGCAGCCCGGCGCGGTCCGGCGCGCCGGTCGCGATCAGGCCGATGGCTTCGCCTTCGCGCAGCAGAAAACCCCGCGCCGGTGTCAGGCCGAGCTGGCGGGCAATCAGCGCATTGTTGCCGATCTCCGGGTGGGCATCGAGCGGCAGATGGTTCGAATAAAGCGCGCAATTGCCGCGCACGAGCGTGGCCACGCGCTCGTAAACCGGACCGGTGAGCGGCCGCGGCATGTCCCAAAACATGCCGTGGTGCACGATGAGAAAATCCACGCCGGCGGCCACGGCCTTCTGGAACGGCACGAGTCCGGCGTCCACCGCCGCGCCGATTTTGGTGACGCGGCCATTGTTGGCCACCTGCAGGCCGTTGAAGGCGCCGGGCGCGTCCTTGAACGCCGCGCGGCGCGTGCGCTGGTCGCAGGTGTCGACGAGTTCCGACAGGGTGGGCATGGGCAAAAATGACGAATGACGAATTCCGAATGACGAGTCTCCGACCTCAAAATTGAGATTACTAATTACCAACTACCAATTACCAACTACAAATTACTCCGCCACACCGATCCGGCAGCAGTGGGCGCTGTAACCCGCCCCAAAACTCACGAGCCAGAAATCGCCTTCTGTCCCGGGGGGGTCGCCGCGCAGCGCTTCGGCGAGGGCGAAGAGCACGGAAGGGCTGCTCATGTTGCCGCAGTCGCGCAGCACGCGCGCACTCTCGGCGAGCGGATGGCCCGGCACGGCGGCCTCGATCGCCGTGAGCACGTCGCGCCCGCCGGCGTGGGAAAGGATTTTTTTCACCGGCCGCGGGCCGCGCTGGCGCCAAAGCTGTTCCGCGCTGCGCGCGGCGATTTCGGGCACGGAGCGGTGGAGCAGGTTGCGCAATTTACCGTCGCGCATTTCGAAACGCAGCCGGTCGCGTTCGGCCGGCCAGTGCAGCGTGTTGAATTCGAAACAATGCAGATTAACCGGGCCCGGCGTGGCCCGCCACACAGTGGCCGCCGCGCCGTCGCCGAACAGGCATGCGCTGATGATCACGCCGGGGTCGTTGTCGAGGTAGAAGGCCGCCGAGCATATTTCAACCGCCACGCATGCGACCGCGGCTTCCGGCCGCGCGGCGAGCACGTGGCCCGCGGCGCGCAGCATCGGGATGGCTGCGCCGCAGCCGAGGCCGACGAGATCCTGCAGCCACGCGTCGGTGCGCAAGCCGAGCTCCTCGGCGACATAACTTGTGAGGCCGGGACAGAGGTATCCGGTGCAGGTGCAGATGAGCAGGGCATCGAGGTCCGCGGGCCGCACCCGGGCCCGTTCGAGCGCGGGCCGGAGCGCGGCGAGCGCGAGCTTGGGCGCCTCGACCCGAAAGGCGGCGTTGAGCTGGTCCGCGTTCAAATCAAAAATCCGGTCGAGCCCGCTGAGCGCAAAGTGCCGCGTGGCGATGCCGTTGTCGCTGGTGAGCACTTTCTGCAGGATAAACCGGGCCCGTTCATCGAGGCGTTTGACGGCGGGCGAGGGCCGGGCGATTTCCCAGCACTCTTGCTGGCTGAATTTCGCGGGCGGATTGGCGGTGGCGAGTCCGTGGAGATACATTTTTAAGAAAAATCCCAAACGACAAAGGGCCAAATCACAAAAGTCAGCGCCCCGGTGGGCGTTGGAATCTTGTGGGTTGGGATTTTTTTGGAATTTTGTCCTTTGGCGTTTTGTGATTTGCGCATCAGCGCGTTTCCTAGTGTAGAGCGTGGTAGAGCGGGCGCAGGGGCAGCAGGCGCGCGCGGTTGAGGGCGGAAAGCCAGCGCTGGCGGCGAGGTGAAAAAAGAAAACCGTGCAGGGCGTTGGCCGAGGCCAGCCGCAACCGGAAGCGCCGGCGCAGGCGTGTGTGCACGGCGCGGCAGGTCGCGGACCACCCGGGCTCTTCGCGCGCGTAGGCGAGCAGCGGGTCGAGCGCGAGCTCGGCGCTCTGGAAAGCCATGGCCATGCCGTTGCCGGTAAAGGGTGGAATCATCGCAAAAGCGTCGCCGAGCAAAAGGCGGTCGGTGGCTGGCGGGCTGCGATCGAAGCGCAGGCCGGCGACGGCCGTGAAGGACGCCTCATCGATTTCGGCATTTTCGAGCCGCCCGGCCAGCGCGTTGAGCCCGGCGGCGCGCAGGTGCGCGAGCAGCAGCGCCGCGTGCTCGCCGCGCACGTCTTCGCAGAGGTGGAAAAGCCCGCAGACGTTGATGGCTTCGTCCTCAATCGGCGTGAGGCCGACGTAGGCACTGCGGCCTAGATGCAGCTCGAGGTCGGCGGCCAGCGCGAGGCCGCGCACGTGAAATTTCAAACCGAGCCACGCCGGCCGGCCGCGGCGGCGGCCCGTCGCAAAAACGCGACCGGGAGGAGCGGCGTCATCGGCCACGCGCGTGCGGGTGCGCAGTTCGCCGCCGAGGCGGACAAACTCTTCCGCCAGCCGCGAGTCGAGCGCGTGGCGGCTCAGGCCGAGCGCGGGCGAGGGCAGGGTCTGCATGCGCATGGGCGCGCCCCGCAGGCACCAGGCCACGCGGTGATGGCGCGTGGCATCGGCGAGGAAGGGAGCGAGGCGGAGGCGGGCGATGGTTTTTTCATCGAGGCCGGTGATAAATTCACCGCATACGCGGTGCCGCGGATAATCGCCCGCTTCAAAAATTGTCACGGGCACATCCGCGCGCCGCAAGGCCGTGCCGAGTGCCAGGCCGGAAAGGCCGCCGCCGATGATTTCGATGGGGCGGATCATCGGCGTTGCGCGATCAGTCGATACGCACCGCGAAGGGTGGTGGTGCAGCGCCAGGTCCAGATCTTTTTGTCAAGGCCGAGCACGCGGGGAAGCTCATCGCCGCGGAAACCCGCCGCGATGCTGACGTGCGCGTCGTGAAGCGTGACGTGGTTGGCGCCGATCAATGTATTGGCTCTCCGGGCCAGGAACTGAAAATACCGCCCCCGCGCCGGTTCGTTCGCGATGATGAGGCGCGCGGTGCGGCCGAGCGAAGCCCCGAGCGCGGTAAGATCGTCGTCGGAAAATTGATGAAGGATCAGATTGCCAAAGACGACCGGGTAGTCCGCATAGCCGGCGAAGCTCAGCAGTTCGGTGCGGTGCCAGGCAACGTCATGCGGCCATTGCGCCGGACGCGGCCAGAGATCGAGTCCGTCGTAGGATACGCCGGCTTCGGCTAAAGCAGCGCCGAGCGTGCCGTCGCCTGCGCCAATCTCGAGCGCGCGCTCGCCCGGATGCAGGAGTTTGGGCAGCTTGGCCCTGAACCAGCGGAAGTTTCCCATGAGGCCATTGAGGCGGCAAATGTCGCGGCGGTAGTGGAGCGCGTCCGGATGGTCGGGTGGGAGCGAATCGAGAAGCTCGGGCTGAAGCGTGCGCTGCATCAGGTGAGAATTGTCGCGGGACATGCCGTTGGCAAGCGGCACTCCGTGAACGTCCAACCTCCAACCTTGTTCGCCAAGACTTCCGCCGTCGCTAAAGCTACGGCGGACAAGACGGAGGACAGGTCCATCGTCCAACCCCCAAGGGCCGGACAAAATGCCAAGTGCTAACTGCGAATGCCCGCGACCCATGACGAACAAAATCAACCTCCACGCCAGGTCGATGAAAGCGAATAACCGTAACTGGGTTGTTACATTTTTTCGACGGCAGGGTGCTGCGAGGACGTACGAGTGGTCAGAAATAACAAATATCAAGTGCGAGGTAACAGGAACCTTGAACCTGGAACCGGGAACTTCGAACCAGGGAGCGCCAAAAACCTTGAACCTTGAACGGGGAACCTTGAACTTCCCTTGTTTTCCATGAGCCGCGCCCATTTGAGCCCAGTTGACCTGATCGCCCAAGCCGCCAAAAAATTTCCGCGCCGGCCCTCGTGGGACGAATATTTCATGGCCACGGCAGTCTTGCTGGCCACGCGCAGCCCGTGCGATCGGCTGCATGTCGGCTGCGTGATCGTGAGCGGTGGCGCGCGCAAGAACCGCCTGGTGGCCGCGGGTTACAACGGGTTTCTGCCGGGCACGCCGCATGTCTCGCGCGTGCGCGACGGCCACGAGCAGGCCACGGTCCACGCGGAACAGAATGCCGTGGCGGATGCGGCCCGGCGCGGCAGTTCGATCGAGGGTTGCGTTGTTTATATCACGCATCGCCCTTGCATTAACTGCGCAAAGATTCTCGCCTCGGCGGGCATTGCGGAAATAAAATACCGCAGCGATTATCACAACGACCCGCTCGTCGTGCCACTGCTGGCCGACGCGGGCGTGAAGATCACCAAGCTTGGCTAACCCCTTGTTATAAACCGCCACCGGTCATGCGTGAACGCCGAAAAAGCACCAAGGAGAGCCTTGCCGGCCAGCTTCTGCTGGCGCACCCGGTGATGCGCGACCCCAATTTTGGCCGCACCGTTGTGCTCATGTCGGCGCATGACGAAGGCGGTGCGATGGGCGTTGTGCTCAACCGCCCGCTCGGCAAACACCTCGGCGAGCTGAATGGCGAGTTTGCCCTCGGCGCGTTGAGCGACGTGCCCGTATTCCAGGGTGGACCGGTGAAAACCGGGCAATTGCTGCTTGCCGCGTGGCAATTTCGGTCCGATGGCTTCAAATTATATTTTGGCATCGAGCCCGGGAAAGCCGAACAGCTCCGTTCCGACGAAGGCCTGCACCTGCGCGCCTTTCTCGGCTACTCGGGTTGGTCGGCCGGCCAGCTTGAAAACGAGCTGAAACAGAAGACGTGGATCGTCACGCCGGTGCCGGGCGACTTGCTGCAACATGCGCAGGGCGTGGAGCTTTGGCGCACCGTGCTCGGCAGCATGGGCCCCGAGTGGAAATTGCTCGCCGGCGAGCCCGATGATCCGGCGGCAAACTGACGATGGCGAGGATGCAGCCGTTGGTGAGTATTCGGACATTTGGTTTCTCGGTTTTTTAACAGTAATTAGGTTTGATCAGGCTCATTTTCTGCCGCTGCCTACGTCTTACCCCACCTTTCATTCGGCAATGAATTAGTTGCCCCCTTTTCCGCTCAGCGTTCCTCCGCGACTGCGCACCCTGCGTGCCGGGCCGGCGATCGCCGCTTTCATTTCCATATCTTGGTAAAACCTCAAGACCCCAAAATCTATGTCACCTCTAAATCTTTCCCTCGATAACGCATCGCCCAGTCGGCTTGGACGCATGGGTTTTCTCGCATCGTGTCTTCTCGCAGCTCTATTTACTCCAGTCGTTGCTCATGGTTTTTCCTCCAATTTCCCGGCGATGAATCTCCGGGGCACGATGAATAACTGGGGCACCACGGCGATGACGCTGGCGGCGAATAACACCTGGCAGGTAAAGGTTTCGCTCCCGGCGGGCACGGCCTACCAATACAAGTACGATGCCTCGGGTGCCTGGACGACCGGCCAGAACTGGGGTGCCGGCGGTGCGCCCGGCGTGGGCGCGGCAAACGCTGCCAACATCAATTACACGACCGCTGCCACGGGAAACTATGTCTTCCAGTTCAATGACAGTACGCTGCAATACTCGGTCACGCCGCCATCGGCTCAGTCGGCTCAAGGTCCTTTCGGCGGAACCCCCGTCGCCATTCCCGGCACGGTCCAGGCCGAAAACTATGACACCGGTGGCCAGGGCGTCGCCTACAACGTCACTAAAGTCAATGGCACGGATAATGGCTATCGTTCCGACGGGGTTGATTTGGAAGTGACGACGGACTCGGGAGGCGGCGTTAACCTTGGATGGACCGCCGCCGGTCAGTGGTTTAAATACACGGTCAATGTGGCCACGGCCGGGACTTACACGGTCAGCTTCCGAGTGGCCGCCGCTACGGCCGCGGTGACGGACGCCTTCCATCTCGCGAATTCGTCGGGCACAAACCTGAGCGGTTCCGTCAACGTCCCCACCACCGGCGGCTGGCAAAATTGGACCACGGTGACAGCCAACGTCGCCCTGCCTGCCGGCCAGCAAGTCCTGACCTTGGATCAGGACGAGGCCGGCTGGAACCTCAACTACATGAGCTTCGCGCCTTCCGGCGGAGGCACAACCTTTACCATCACCGCAAGTGCCGGCTCTGGCGGTTCAATCAGTCCCTCGGGTGCCGTCGTGGTCAACCAGGGCGCCGACCAGGCATTCACGATTACGCCCAACACTGGATTCAATGTGTCCAGCGTGACGGTCGATGGTGTGAACCAAGGCGCGATTACCAGCTACACCTTTTCCAAGGTGCAGGCTAACCACACGATCAGCGCCACCTTCCAGGTGGTGACAACTACCACCTTTACGATCACGGCCAGCGCCGGAGCCAACGGATCAATCAGCCCCTCGGGCACCGTCACGGCGAACCAGGGCGCCAGCCAGTCGTTCGCAATTTCGCCCAACTCGGGCTACACTGTCTCCAGCGTGACGGTGGATGGCGCAAATCAGGGTGCGGTTACAGGCTACACCTTCTCCAATGTGCAGGCCAATCACGCGATCAGCGCCGCGTTCATGAAGCAAACGTCCGTTCCGCCCAATACCCCGGTGCTGCAGATCAATGCGGGTGGCGGGGCCGTCGCGCCCTTCGTGGCCGATGCGGATTTCAGCGCCGGCAATGAATTCAGCAGCACCGCGACAATCACGACCAGCGGCGTCGCCAACGCAGCTCCCGCGGCTGTGTACCAGGACGTGCGCTGGAACGCTTCGTTCAATTACACCCTTCCGGGCCTGACTCCGGGCGCGAGCTACGTGGTGCGCCTGCATTTCGTGGAATTGTCCTTCACCGCCGCCGGCCAGCGCGTCTTCAACGTTGCGATCAACGGCACGACGGTCCTCTCGAACTTCGACATCTGCGCCCAAGCGGGCCAGAATCACGCGCTGGTGGAGCAGTTCATCGCCACCGCCAACAGTTCCGGCCAGATCGTCGTCGCCTTCACGCAAGGCTCTGCGGACAACCCCAGTATCGCGGGCATCGAGGTGTGGACGCCGGCGGCTATTGCCGCCGCTCCCACGGGACTGTCCGCCACCGGCGGCAACGGCCAGGTAAACCTGATCTGGAACGCCAGCACCGGCGCGACCAGCTACAACGTTTATCGCGGCACGAGTTCCGGCGGCGAAAGCGCCACCCCCATCGCGACAGGAGTGACGAGCACCAACTACACGGACAGCACCATCACCAACGGCACGACTTACTACTACACGGTGGCCGCGGTGAATACCGGCGGCACGTCCGGCCTTTCCAATGAAACCTCGGCCTTGCCCCATGTCGTCCCGCCCAACGCTCCGGCGAATCCCTCGGCCACGGCTGGTTTCGGAAATGTCACGCTCTCCTGGAGCGCAAGCCAGGGCGCGACCAGCTATACAATCTACCGCGGCACTTCGACCGGCGGTGAAGGCTCCACTCCCTACGCGACGGGCATCACCGGCACTTCGTTCACCGACAACAATGTGACCGCAGGCACGGCGTATTACTACACGATCGTAGCCGGGGATTCCGCCGGCAATTCGACGGCCTCGACCGAAGTCAGCGCTGCACCGCTCTCGGCCACCGGCCAGGGCGGGTCGTTCCCGTGGACACGATACCGCGCAGCGGATTCGACGGTCGCCACCTACGGCGGAGGAGCCACGCTCGAAACCAGCCCGAAATTCGACAAAATGAACCTGGCCACGCAGGCCTCCAACCAAGCCTACGTGCAATTGTCGACCGCTGGCGCCTACGTGCAATGGACTGTGTCCCAGGGCAATCAGGCGGGCGTGACGATGCGCTTTACGCTCCCCGATGCGGCGAATGGGTTCGGCCAGAACGGTTCGGTGGACTGCTATGTGAACGGCACCAAAGTCCAGACCATCAGCCTGACGTCATACTACGCCTGGCAATACTTCGGCGGCGGCGGCGATCCGAGCGACACCCCCGTGTCCGGCGATGTCCCCGCCTTCGCCTTCGACGAAGTCCACTGGCTGCTCGCCACCCCGCTCCAATCCGGCGATGTCATCCGCATCCAGAGCTCGGGCGGCCCCGTGGTCGGCGTTGACTTCATCGAAATTGAATCGGTGCCCGCTCCACTCGCGCAGCCCGCCGGCTCCGTTTCGGTCGCGTCCTACGGCGCGGTGGCCTACGGCAACAATTCCGCTGCGTTTGGCGAAATTGCCGAGCTCCAGGGCGGATCCAAGGTAACCACCGCGCCGGGGGTTACCGACTCCCTCGGCGCTTTCAACGCCGCCGTCACGGCGGCCCTGGCCTCACCCAGCAAGACATTGTATATTCCCGCCGGCACCTACTACCTCTCCGGCATGTGGGTGATCGGCTCCACCAGCAATCCGATCAGCCAGCTGACGATTGTCGGGGCGGGAATCTGGTACACCAATATCCAGTTCACCAATCCAAACCAAGCTGGTGGCGGCTGCTCGATCCGCCTGGCCGCCACCGGCACCATGAACTACAGCAACGTGAACCTGAACTCGATGCTCCGGTCGCGCGACAACGAGAACGCCATCTACAAATGCTTCATGGATAATTTCGGGGTCAATTCCAACTTCCATGACCTGTGGGAGAATCATTTCGAGTGCGGGTTCTGGGTCGCCGATTATGCCTATAACCCCTGCCAGGTGGCCCACGGGCTGACAATCCAGAATTGCCGCATCCGCAACAATCTGGCGGACGGGGTCAACTTCTGCAACGGCACCTTCAACTCGACGGTGACCAACTGCAACATCCGCAATGGGGGTGACGACGGCCTGGCGGTCTGGCCCAACAACTTCAACAGCGCCCCGATGGCGGTGAACGACACGTTCACCCACAATACGATTGAATTCGAGTGGCGTTCCTCCGGCATCGCCCTTTACGGCGGCTCCGGCCACCAAGTGACGTCCAACCTGGTCGAGGACACCTTCATGAGCGCTGGCTTCCGCTCCAACTCCACGTTCCCCGGCTACCAGTTTCAGAACAATACCGGCATCACCATCAGCAACAATACGTTCATCTGTTGCGGCACCAGCTATGATGCCTGGGCCGGCGAACTGGGCGCGGTCGACTTGGAAGCCAGCAACACGTCGATCCGGAACTTCACCTTCACCAACATCCAGGTCATCGATGCCCAGCGCGACGGCTACAGCTTCGGCTTCGCCGGCGGATTTAGCGGCATGCTGTTCAACAGCTGCGCGGTGGACGGATCCGGCCTGGACGGCATCACCACCAGCAAGTATACCCTGGCGCACCTTGGCGCGGGCATCTCCACCTATGGTGCGGGGGCGGCGACATTCAAGGGCATGACGTGGGCGAATTGCGCGGGAGGAAACGTCTTCAACCAAGGAGGGTTCGTGCTGACGTTCCAGTAGCCACGCTTTGGTGCGCCAATCCATCGCTCATTCAGTCCGGATTCGTTCTCAGGATCCGCTGAGGTCACAGGTATTTTCACCTTACAATGCCCAAACAAGCATGATTTGAAAATCCGGCACCACCCGTCACCACCCCGCCAATATTTCCGTTGACAGAGGCGCGGCGCACCTATGCTTTGGACAACTCTATGAAAGTTGTTTCCTCCATCAAATCCGCCAAGAAGCGCCACCCTGATTGCCAGGTCGTGCGCCGCCGCGGCAAGATTTACGTCATCAACAAGACCGACCCGCGCTACAAGGCGCGCCAGGGCTGATTCGTCCTTTTTTCGCCGTGAAATCCGACATCCATCCCCAGCTCAACAATGTGTGCTTCCTCGATGTGGCCACGGGCAAACGTTTTCTCACCCGGTCCACGATGAAGTCGGCCCGCAAGGAGAAAATCGACGGCGTCGAGTACAGCGTCGTCCTGCGCGACGTCACGATGGACTCGCATCCCGCCTACACTGGCGAGAAGCGCCTCGTGGACACGGCCGGCCGCGTGGAAAAATTCACCACGAAGTTCAAGCGCGGTTCCAAAGCGGCAAAGTAATCGCCGCCCGCCGCGCAGCAATTTTTTAGAGCCCTCCTTTAGGGGGGCTTTTTTGTGGGCGGCCTTGGGGTAGTGGGTGATATTAAAATGTGGGCGGGGTGCCCTCACCCCGCGAGCAACCTCAGTGCGGGGTGAGGGCACCCCGCCTACACATCGATCCGTTCCCCATAAACTGCCCCGGCATATGTCTTGGCAAGCCGCTTGACGCAAAGCGCCGCCGCCGCCTGCATAAAATCATTTATGCG
>Ga0307478_10003221_pt1 | contig 12248 bp, 11 predicted proteins | sample atmos_gasesECM4C_2_FD_203713 | JGI IMG/M metagenome (GOLD analysis project Ga0307478, IMG submission 203713) | Hardwood forest soil microbial communities from Morgan-Monroe State Forest, Indiana, United States - atmos_gasesECM4C_05 | ecosystem: Environmental > Terrestrial > Soil > Temperate...
GGCCACGTGCGCTATCTTCGCGCTGCCAAGGAATTGGGCGGACGCTTAATCGTCGCGATTAACTCCGATGACTCTGTGCGCTCGCTGAAAGGCGAAGGCCGTCCCCTGATGCCAGCCGCAGAACGCGCCGAGATTCTCGCCGCCCTCGCTGACGTCGACGCCGTTGTTATTTTTCCCGAGCGCGACGTTCGCGCACTCATCCGCGAAATCCATCCCGACATCCAGGCGAAAGGCACCGACTACACCGCCGACAGCGTGCCCGAGGCCGACACGCTCCGCGAATACGGCGGGCGGGTCGCCATCGTCGGTGATCCCAAGGATCATTCTGCCAGCGAAATCATCCGCACCCGGCTGACGCCGCCGAGGGCCGGCAAGTAAGATGACCGGCACCGATTCGCCCTCGTCTGGCGCACGCTTCGAACGTCTTCTCATCGTGCGGCTCAGTTCTATGGGTGACATCATTCACGCGCTGCCCGCGGCCGTCATGCTGCGGGAAGCTTTCCCTCACGCCACGATCGGATGGCTGGTCGAGGAACGCTGGGCCGAGTTGTTGTGCACGCTGTCCACGCCGCGACACGGCGCTCGTTCTCGGCAACGTCCCTTGGCCGATGCCGTTCATATCGTGAACCTGAAAAAATGGCGCAAGTCTCTGTTGTCGAATCAAACCTGGGAACGCATCGCCGCCGGACTCAGCGAGCTCCGCGCCATGCGCTATCAGGTTGCGGTCGACCTGCAAGGCGCCGCGCGCTCGGCGATTCTGGCCCGCTGGTCGAGAGCGTCCACGATCTACGGTGCAGCGCAGCCGCGCGAAAACCTTGCCAGCTTGTGGTACACGCGACAAGTCACCACCGAACACCGGCACGTCATCGAACAGTACGCCGAGATTGCCGAGGCAGTTACCAGACAACCCCGCCCAATTCCAGATGCGATCTTTCCTTGCGATCCTGTCGCGGAAGAATGCGTCGCAAAGCGGCTGAGCGAAGCGAATCTGCGCAACTTTGCGATTCTGAATCCGGGCGCCGGCTGGGGCGCCAAGCAATGGCCGGGAGAGCGCTACGGTCGGCTGGCAAAGACGTTGTCGATTCGTGGTGTTCAAAGTCTGATCAACTTCGGCCCCCGCGAAGAGGAATTGGCGAAAACCGCCGAGGCGGCCAGCGAGGGCACCGCGCGAGCCATGTCGTTTTCAATCGGCGAGTTGATCGCGCTCACGCGTCGAGCGCGCCTCTTCGTCGGAGGCGACACCGGCCCCATGCATCTTGCCGCCGCGCTGCAAATTCCCGTCGTTGCCCTCTTCGGGCCGACCGATCCTGCCCGCAGCGGCCCGTACCGCACAAAATGCATCGTGCTGCGCAATCCCGCAAGTCCCACCACGCTCACGCATCGCGCGCAATCTGATCCTGGCTTGCTCGCCATCAACGTCGAGGAAGTGGTCGCCGCCGCCACCCGCCTGATGGAGGAATGCCGTGACTGAGTGGTCGCAGATCGCGCGCCGCATCCGCGTCCCCCTCGGCTTCGCCTTTGCTGTCTTTTATCTCTGGATCGCCCGCCCCGCCTGGAGTTCCATTCTGATCGGAACCGCTGTTGCGGTTCCCGGAATCCTGTTGCGCGCTTTCGCCTCGGGGCACGTGAAGAAGAATGAAGAACTCACCACGTCCGGCCCCTATGCGTACACACGCAACCCGCTCTATCTGGGCTCGTTGATCATGGCGACAGGATTTGCCCTCGCCGCACGCAGCATCTGGGTGTTGCTGGTGATCTTCGTGATGTTCTTCGCGATCTATCTTCCCGTTATTCGCTCCGAGGAGACCTACCTGCGCCAAACGTTTCCCGCCTTTGACGAATACGCCCGCAACGTGCCCCGTTTGCGGCCACGACTGACTGCCTTTCGTAGCGGCCATGGTGGATTTTCGGGTCCGTTGTACTGGCAGCATCGCGAGTACAATGCAACATTGGGCACCATGGCGCTGTTGGCCGCCCTGGTGGCCAAACTGTTCTGGGGGCTTCGCTAGCCGATCAGAGAAACATCCTCTGCAGTTCGGTCGCAGGGTTCATAGCGCCTTGATACGTGCACTCTCCCAATTCGCACCGGCCTTACGGGTTTCTTGTCTCGGCGCGTGTCTTCTGCTCGACGCGTTGCTCGCTGTCCCACAAAATCAAGGCTCCATCGCTACCATCGGGCCTGCGGCCCATATCCAGCCGCCGCTCCCAACCTATCGCTTTCCCGACGACCAGGCCTATGTCTACACCGCCGAATGGCACTTCTTCACTGCCGGCACGTCCACGGTGAAACTCGAAGCGGTTGGAACCGAACACCGAGTGAGCGCGGTCGCCCATTCTTCGGGGATGGCCAATGTGCTCTACGGCGTGCATGACCGCTTCGAGGCTCTCTACGATTCGAAGACGTTCTGTTCCATCTCGGTCACGAAACACATCGAGGAGGGGTCGCACAAGCGCGAGACTCAGGTCACCTACGACTATCCGAAGCGCAAGAGCATCCTGCACGAAAAGAACCTGAAGACGGGCGAGACGAAATACGCAGAGAACGATATTCCTCCCTGCGTGACCGACGTAGTGACCGGTTTCTACTATGTTCAAGCCTTGCCCTTGCAGCCCGGAAATTCCTACATCTTCCCCGTGAATGATGGCGGCAAGACCGCCGAGGTTACCGCGCGTGTGGAAGGCAAAGAACAAGTCAAAGTTCCCGCCGGAACATTTCAGACCGTGCGTCTCTCCGCTGAAGCGACCTCAGGCACGCTGAAAGGCAAAGGAAAAGTTTGGACCTGGTTCACCGACGACGCCAACCACACGCCAGTGCAGATGCGAGCGAAACTCACGTGGGGAACGCTGCTGTTCCGGCTGCAAAGGGTGGAGAAACACTAGAGTTCACGCAATCATTGGCTCGCGGCATCGCCGACCAGGTTCGACTACGCCAGCAATTTCGAGTTCTCTATCCCGATCATCTGGGATTGTTGTGAGGGCGGCCTACCTGACCAGAGTGCTTTCGAATCTGCAATCTGAGATCTGCAATCTGAGATCTGCAATCTGAGATCTGCAATCTGAGATCTGCAATCTGAGATCTCGTTGAAATGCCTTGCTACTTCGCCGCCACCAGCCCCTTCGCCCGGCTCAATTCCGGCCGATCTGAGTTCGACCCGGCGCACACCTTGACCAGTTCGGCGTAGTACTCCGTAGCCTTCTTCTGCTTACCGGCTGCCTCTGCGGCTTGTGCCGCGCCGTAGAGTCCATTGAACCGGTTGGGATTGAACTTCAGATCGGTCTCGTACTCCGCCAGCGCCTGCTCCGGACGCTTTGCCATCATGAGAACTTCCGCGACCATCTCGCGCGTCGGAATCCCCGCGGGCTCTTCTCCCAGTGAGTCGTTTTTATCGGCCAACGGGCGCAGAATCGCCAGCGCTTCGTCGTACTTGCCCTCTGCCACGTGCATCCAGGCCAGAGCCTGCTGGTGATCGTCCTCAACCGTCTCGGCGAAGTCTTTCCTCTTTTCGGCCACCAGCTTCTTGTGGATCTCTTCAATCTGCTCGGCGTCTTTGCGTGCCTCGTCCGCGTTGTCCAAGTGACCTGCGCCGATTGCGCGCGCCCAATAGACCACAGAGTCTTCCGCGGTACCTGCCACGGCCGTAGGCGTGAGCGCCGCGGCATCAGCCCAGTGGCGCATCTCAATCGGATACGTCGCCGTGAAGTGCACCAATGTCGCCGCCCGCGGGTTGTAGTCCATCCCATACATGTTGTGAATTGTGTCCGGCATCGCCTTCACTTCTTCGATCAGGGCTCGGGCGTCCGCGTCGCGTCCGCTTTGCATGTAGGCGTAGAACAGAAAATCCATGGCGTGAAACTGGTGCCCCTCGCCGCCCATGTGCATGGCCGCGGTCTTGCGGGTCGCCGCCACCGAAGCCAGGTTTGAATTGATGTCGTCCTGCCACAACCCCACGCGCGCGAAAATGTGCGACGGCATGTGCAGGGCATGCGGAGCCGCCGGCGCCACCTGCGCGTAGCGCCGCGCTGCCGGCAATCCCAGCTCCGCCAATTGCGGCTTGTCGTAAGCATGGATCAGATAGTGCGCCACGCCCGGATGGTCCGGCTCGGTGGCAAACAGCTTTTCGAGAATCGCCGCCGCCTTCTTTTCGTTCGCAAATGTAGGATCATTTCCTTCATTGGCGGCCAGGATCGACAGCGCATAAAAGACGGCCCCTTCGTGATCGTCCGGGTAGCGCTGGTAAACCTTCTCCATGCCATGCGAGTACGCAGTAGCGCGCACCTCGAAGTTCTCCTTGCCGGCGTAGAACGCCCACATCGCAGCAATGTAGTCGCGCTCGCGCGGTGTCGGCGCATGCAGCGAGCGAGCCAGCTTCATTTCCGTCTTTCCCTTTTTGGTGGTGGCCGCGTCGGGATGGTTCCACAACTGATGCCACTGGCTCATGGCGAGGCCCCACTGCGCCATGGCGCACTTGGGATCATCCTTGGCGATGTCGGTGAACTCTTTCTCGGCCTCCTCGTACCAGAACGAATGCAGCAGCGCCACACCGCGCTCAACCGGCTTCTCGACCGAAGGCGCGCAAGACACCGGGAAATGCACCGTACCGAGCTGCTGCTCGCTCAAATCCTCATGATGATGTCCTTCATCGGCCAACAGCGGGCAGGCACAGCACAAGAAGAGAACCACCGTACAAGCGAGAATTTTCATGAAGGGACCTCGTGCAGGAAGTCTAGACCGCGAAAACCAAAGCGGTCAATTTCGCCGCAGATCGCAAAAAAACTGCCGGCATCGGCCTCAGATTGCCGGACGAACACCGTGCGTTACAGGTTGTTGGGGTATACCCCCCGGCGGCTTTGCCCAACAATTCCTTCCTGCCCATAAAGTCCCAATCCTGCCCAAAAGGCCCCGTTTTCCAGCGTCTGCCGCCCGCTATAGTTACTAAAGTACATGTCCTTTAGAGTCCATTATCGTGTGCACTATAATTGCAGACAAAATAGTTGACGCCAATGACCCGTCATCATAATCTAAATAGACGATGACGCGTATTCCCGATGCTGAAAAAGAAGCTCTCAAACAGGCCGCAGACGCGGCTTCCGCGATGATTCCCAAACTCATGGCGCAGAGAGAACAGATTGATGACCGACTGAAGGCCTTGCAAACGGTTGTTGACGCCTACGCAATAACCTCCGGCAAAAAACCTATGCGGCCTTCTCCGAATTCTTCCGGAAGTACCACAGACGAAAAACCCAAACGTGCTAAAAAGGGCCAAGTCGTCGAACAAATAGAGATAGCGCTTGGTGCCGATGCCCTAGATGTCAAAGAATTACGCGATAGGCTGCACAGCCTGTTTGGAACTCGATTTGGTCGCGGAACGATCTACGCGGCCCTGTCGAGGGAAGTCAACAAAAAGTTCATTCGCAGCGGGAGCAAATGGCAAAACAATCCGTTGTTGTTGGCACACAAAGTTTCGTAAACGCTGATCTCGTTTACGAAGGTCGGAGTTAAATTTTTCAGAAAGGAGAAACCCGATTCCATTCGTAGAGAAAACCGCTTACGACTTTAATCAGGCCACAATCAATCGTGTGCTTGAAGTGGGTGGCGTATACGGACTGGCGTTGCCAATTTTGGCTCGTCCCGGCTGGTACACCATTCTTTATGTGGGGAAATCCGGCAACGTAAGGGAGCGTCTTCAGTTCCACCTGAACAATCCCCCAGCTGCCGGAATCACCCACTTTTTTGTGGATCGCGTTGACGGCGAAGCTTTGAGAACGCTGCGAGAAACGGCTTTAATCGCAGAGTTCAAGCCCGTCGGCAACACACTCCTCAAGTAGCGTACAGGTTCCGTCGAACCTGCCCGTTACACGTTCGAAGTAAAACTGTTTTCCCCCAACGTGGAGCACAGAGTATCGTGCTCCCGTTGAGAGGTAGACGATTTCATTTGTGATCGGATCGATGTACTCAAATTCCTTGATACGGGCGGGGGAGTGGGATTTTTCTAGGAGCAATCCGGCCACATAACGGACTTTGCTTCGGATACGAATCCAAAGCGAAACTTCGTTTGTGCTCACTGCCGAATTTGCCATAATGTTTATGTTCTCAGAACGAAACAGCATAGGTCTATCAGGCTCTCTCTGTAAAGTGCATTACCAAGGTCGTAAGCCATTATTTACTTCGGATTTCTTCGCGGAGTATTCCAGTACGGACTCTTGCACTTCGGACAAACCTTCGGGACTTCATCCTCTTGTCGCGGTGCCCATTTGTGGCCGCACCTTTCACATTGAAACCCCGGAATCATAACCCTCGCCATTCTTAGATGATATACCAAAAAGAATATACGTAAAGAAAAATATTATTGCGATTATACTTTACAGTGTATATATCTATTGATAATATACCAGTAGTTGATTCGGAGGACTACTGGTATGGAACTCAGAGAACTTCGCGGCATGGAACTCGCAGCAACCCGCACTATCCGGAAACTGGACGGATGGTGGAGAGTTCCTTCGCAAGCTGGTACGGGGTCTACCGTGTGCAACTGACTAAGAAGTTCGCGACCTGCGAATGCCCCGATTTCACTACTCGCGGAGTCACACCCCCAGCGCGGTGCGGGCTGAAATTCCTAGACACTGGCATTAGCCAGCCGCTCCTCTCGTGACAGTCTGCCACCGACCACGACCAGTGTTTTGTGTTTCTCAAGGTGGTAAACAGCGGACGAAACCTACTGAATCCGGAAACGTTCCTTCATCAATCGCTGCAGGCGCGGCTTGTAGAGGATGTCGAAAGCGAGTTCCTTGCCGGGGAACATGGCGAGCGCCGCGCGACGGGCGTTGGCCGAGAGTTCGGACGCTTCTTCGATGGTTAAATCTGGGTCCTGGCTGATCACCGACATGACCATGCTGATCATGACTTGCAGCCGCCTGATTTTTTTAGCTTCTTCCTGCGCTTCCTGAAGGTTCCCGTCTTCCCCGCCCCGGTTCGCATCTTCCATACGGCCCTCGACAGGGAAGACCAAAAGGCTTGCTGCGGCCGCCCCATCGAGCCGCCCGCCGCCATCTCACCCTGTTGCCCTCATTTTCCGGGCATTAGAGGCGGAAAGCAACTCCCCTAAGGTGGGGTTCATCCTGTAGCCCCACAGACTGCGCAACCTCTTTCTTTTGCTGCCCTTCCACAAACCCACCGCCTCGGAGGTACAATTTGGGCGGCGCCTCGCCCCAGGGACCCAAGCTTCTCGGCCCCTCCGCGACGCCACTGGAGGGCTTATGGCACAAGGTTCCAGTTCCACTCCCCGCGTTCCGGATCCCAACGAGAAGCTGGTCAAGGTTTTCGATTCTGAGCGGGAGAATGAAGCCCTGGTGGTCAAAGGCCTGCTCGATTCGGCCGGCATCGATTCCGATATGACCTCGGTCGACGCTATCCAGGATATGTTTCCTGGGGTTGGCGGCACCGTCATCCTGGTGCGCGAAGAGGACGCCGCTCAGGCGCGCCAACTCATCGAGGAGTACCGCCGGTCGCCCGATGCCGATGAAACTTCGGAGATTGACATCAGCGAAGACACGCCAACTGCGGGCTGACCGACTTCCCATCCAGATAAAAGCTGACTGCGCCGTTGAAATCCGTCCGGTACGTGAGCGCTCGTTCGTCCTGCAAACGCTCCAAGGTTTCCATCCGCGGATGTCCGAAGGTATTGCGCGCGCCCACAGAAATCACGGCCCACCGCGGCTGCACGGCACGAAGGAACTCCCCGGAAGAACTTGTCGCGCTCCCATGATGGCCAACCTTCAAGAGGTCGGACTTCAACCCATGGGTTGCGACCATCCTCTGTTCGACCACCCGTTCGGCATCGCCTTCGAGCAGCACACTCGAATCGCGATAGCGCAGCCGCAACACCAGCGAGTCGTTGTTTCGCGGCTGCGTCGAAGTCTGCCAGTCTGCCGGAGGGGACAAGACATCCACCTGCATCCCGCCAAAATCGAAGGCCTCCTCATCACTGTGGCGCACGACGCGGATCCCAAGGCTTCCCGCGTACTCGAGCAACGCGCGGATCGTGAGTGTTTCCGGCAGCGCCCCAACCCACAGTTCGCGTGGCCGGAAGTTATTCAGCACGGCGTGCAGGCCGCCAATGTGATCCGAGTGCCCGTGAGTAATTGCGACCGCATCGAGCCGCGAAATCCGGCGCTGCCACAAGTATGGCGATACGACGTTCTCTCCAAAATCGAAGTCTGATGCTTGCCCGCCCACCGGACCGCCCGTATCCACCAGCAACGTCCTGCCCTGGGGCGAAACCACCAGCAAGGCATCTCCCTGGCCCACATCCATCGCCGTCAGTTCGATCACGCCTCGCCGCAAATCCGGCTTGGGCACCGCCGCGCTGAGCCACACTCCTGCCGCCACCAGTACAGTGATCCCGCAGCTGGCCGCGATCGCGCGTCGCCGTGCCAGGATCATCGCCAAGGCCACCGCGCACGCGCCGACGGCGATCATCGCCGGTTCCGGCATCGCTACCCGATGATCGGCTATGCGCAGGCCGCCAAGCCCGCGCACCGTGCCTGTAATTCCGTGCAGGGCCCAGGCCGCGAACAGGGCCGGAACTCTGGCAAGTGGAAACCACAGATAGCTAAACGCGACCGCCAACACCGCCGTCGGCATCAGCAATCCCGTCAAGGGCACGGCCATGGCGTTGGCCGGAATGCCAATCACAGTCGCGCGATGGAAGTAATACGCCATCGGCAGCGCGAGCCCCACCTGCATCAGCGACGAAACGCAGAGTAGTTCGAAGGCAGACAGCGTACCCCGCGCCACGGCTCCCACCAGCGGCAACGACGTTCGCGTTCCGATCCACCTTTCCAACCGGCCCGCAATCATGCGAAGGTCCAGGCGCGCCTGCGCCACTTTTGGTGGCAATGTGCGGTCAAAATCCGTCGACGTGAGGCTTCGCAAGCCGCGCAAGTACGGTTCCGCAGTCCGCTCGAGCAGCGGGGCGGCAATCGCCGCAATGATGAATACGGCGAGGAAGGTCAGCTGAAAGCTCGCGCCCAGAAGCGCCTTCGGGTCAACCGCCAGCACCCCCAGAGCGGCCGCCCCGAGCGCATTCAACATCGACCGCTCTCGATACAGCAACCGCACTCCCAGGTACACCGTCAGCATCAGCACGGCCCGCCACACCGGGGACCCCACGTCGGTCACCAGTGCGTATGCCGTGCACAGAATTACCGTCAGCAGACTGGCCAGCACATCGCTCAGGCGCAGCCGCCGCATCGTCCAAAACACCACGAAGGCCAGGATGCTGACGTTCATCCCCGAAACCACCAGGATGTGGTAGGTTCCCGAGCGCTGGAAATCCACGCGAGTTCGCGGGGTCAGGAATGCACTCTCGCCGACCACGGCCGCGTCCATCAGCGCTGCGTCTTCCGGCTGAAACAGCGCGTGAATCTTGCCAACGATGCTGCGATGGGCGCGCTCTCGCCACTTCTCCGGGAGGTTGCCCGCGAATCCGGGCAGCACTTCGACTTTCGAACTCTTCGTCGAAGCCAGCGTCGTGATGCCCTGGTCCGCCAGGTATCCCGCATAGTCAAATGCCCCGGGATTTCGAAAATTGCGGGGAGCGCGCAGCTTCGCCGGAAATCGCAAGCGCTCGCCATAGCGAAACACGCGCATGGGCACGATCGCTCCGCTGTCGTTGTATTCCTGGTCTGACTCCTTGCCGTAGATTTCCAGCCGAATGGTGGTGCGCCGTGGCGACGCGCTTTCGCCTGGGCCGACTTCCTCGGTCTCGACGTCCACCGATTGCCGCAGTCCTCCGAATCCCGCTTCGCGGATCTCGCCCTCGTGTATCACGTGCGCCGTCACGAGAATCTCTTGCCCATCGGCAAACGCAAGGATCCCATCGCTCGAAGGGTGCCCGGAGTTCTGCAGTTGCAGTTCGAGCGCGCCGGTAAAGAAGAGCGCTCCCAGTGCCAGAGGAAAGGCGAGCCACCACCGGCGACGCGAAAAATATATGCCGGCCCCGATAAATGCTGCCCCCGCGATGCACCACCACGTCGGCGGCCGCCACGCGTACGCGCCCGCCGCGATTCCTGAGGCAAACGCAAGCGCGGCCCACAGCAGCGGCTGACGAGGCGGATTTCCGTCGCAGATCGAAGACTGCGGGATGGCCTTTGTGGACGACACTGCCGGTGAAAGAAGAGAACCAGAAGGCTAGCGGACCAGCTCAACCACCGTCTCGATGTGGTAGGTCTGCGGAAACAGGTCGATCAGGTGCGCCTGCTCGACCTGGTAACCGCCTCCGATCAGCGGAACCAGGTCCCGCGCCAGGGTCGCCGGATCGCACGACACATACATCAGACGCGGAGCGGCCAGCTGGACCAGAGCGCGTGCTACCCGGTCTCCCAGTCCGGCGCGCGGGGGGTCGGCCACCACCAGGTCGGGATGCAGGTTCACCCCACGCCTGGTGAGGAACTCGTCCACCTTCGCGCGCACAGCCTTCACCTTCGGTTGTGAATTGTATTGCAGATCGGACACGGAACTCTGTGACGACTCAACCGCCATGATGTGATCAAACGACGACGCCAGCGCCACGCTGAACAATCCCACGCCCGCATACAAATCCAGCGCCATCGTGCCCGATCGTCCCGCAGTGACGATCGAAACCAGTTTATCCACGAGAAATCGATTCACCTGAAAAAACGAGCCTCCGCTTACGCGCAGAGCTCCGCTCTGGGTACGATAGCGAAATTCTCCGGGATGCAGCATCCAATCGGGCTCTTCACTTATGTGCCCCTCGCCCCCGCGCGCCATTGCGATTGTCTGCGCGAAGCTGTAAACGCTCACAAGTTCGGGGACTTCGGTACGCAGCAGCTCTGCGAAAGCCTGCGTCGATCGCAAGCCGTTCCGTTGATCCGCCACCCTGCGATCACTGTAAAGCTCTATCTGAAGTTGCGAATCGTCTTCGTTGGCAAACAGCTCGATTTCTCGCAATGCGGGTGGCACCTTCCCGGCTCGACCCATCTGCCAGAGCACCTGAATCGCGCGGTTCAGCAGAGGCGAGCTGATCGGGCATGTTTCTACCGGCAGCAGCGCGTGCGAAGATGCCTTGAAATACCCCAGGGCAAAGTCGCCTTCCCCCCGCACCTGCAAACGGGTGCGGTTCCGGTAATTCCACGGAGGCGAGGGATGGACACGGATTTCCGACGGCAATTTCAACTTGGCGAGGCGCCGCAAATTCTCGCTCAAGATCTCGGACTTGATGGCGAGCTGGTTCTCGTAGTCGGTGTGTTGATAGTGGCACCCGCCACAGCCCTGGAAGTAAGGACAGGCTGGTTCAATCCTGTGCACAGAAGCTGCAGAAATGTTCTCTATTTTCGCGCGCGCAAAGCCCCGCTTGTCCTGTTCAATCGAGGCTTGCACCTTTTCGCCGGTGAGAGTGAATGGAACAAAGACGGCTTTGCCGCGTCCTTGTTCATCACCCGGAAGCCGGCCCAGCCCATCTCCGCCATACACGAGTTTTTCGATGGTTATTTCCAAGCTCTCGATTCTATGCCACTGCAAAAGTCGCTTCCCCGGAGCTGTGGATTACGCTAAACTCGAGGTCGTGGTCGGTCTGAGCGTTGTAACCACGCTTTGATATTGGTTCCTCTCAGATTTCCTTCTGCTCTGGGTTTGCCATGAAACTTTCGGTCGTCATGCCCATCTACAACGAGCGCACCACGCTGCGGCGCATCGTGGGCAGCATTTTTTCGCAGTCGCACTCGTTCGAGATCGAACTGCTCTGCGTGGACGACGGATCAAGCGACTCTTCCCGCGAGATTCTCGCCGCCCTCGAGCGCGAATACTCCCCGGCGATCCGCGTTTTGCTTCAGCCCCGGAACATGGGCAAGGGCGCTGCTCTGCGCCGCGGTATCCAGGAGGCTACTGGCGACTTCATCATCATCCAGGACGCCGACCTCGAATATGACCCGTCCGAGTATCCGCTCCTTCTCGAGCCGCTGGTTGCGGGCAAAGCCGACGTAGTCTACGGCTCGCGTTTCATGGGGGGCCGGCCGCACCGCGTGCTGTACTTCTGGCATTCGATCGGAAACTGGTTGCTGACCCTGATGTCGAATGCCCTCACCGACCTCAACCTCACCGACATGGAAACCTGCTACAAGGTTTTCCGGCGCGAGGTGATTCAGTCCATCGATCTGAACGAAAACCGTTTCGGATTCGAGCCGGAAGTCACCGTCAAAATCGCCAAGCGCCGCTTGCGCGTGTATGAAGT